>Ga0066376_10004968_pt1 | contig 11445 bp, 10 predicted proteins | sample Knorr_S15_td_Bot_FD_77009 | JGI IMG/M metagenome (GOLD analysis project Ga0066376, IMG submission 77009) | Marine microbial communities from Southern Atlantic Ocean transect - Knorr_S15_td_Bottom_ad_5009_LV_A | ecosystem: Environmental > Aquatic > Marine > Oceanic | place: Southern Atlantic... | reverse complement strand
CGCGATTAAAGGCGTTGGGATCAAAGGTCGGCGTCGAGACAAGCGCCAAGACGTCGCCGTTATGAATATCCATCACCACCGCGGCGCCGCTCTCGTCCCGGAACCGTTTGGTGGCCATTTTCTGAAGTTCCAGATCGATGGTCAGAGCCACTTCTTCCCCGGGCAGGCCATCCTGGCGCGACAATTCCCGGATAACGCGGCCAAAGGCGTTGACCTCGACCTGAGACGAGCCGCCGGAGCCGCGCAATTGCAGGTCATGCACTTTTTCCACCCCGGCCTTGCCGATACGGAAACCCGGCAGCTCCAGCAACGGGTCTCCGGTCACTTCCTTGGGCGATACGGCGGCGACATACCCCAGAACATGGGCCGTTGCCGGACCGAAGGGATAATGGCGGCTTTGCCCGACATCAATATTGATGCCGGGAAGGTCCGGGGCATTAACCTCGATCTTGGCCACTTGGCTCCAATCAAGGTTTTCCCGCACCGTCACCGGCACGAAACGGCGGTTGCGTTTTACATCGCGCAAAATCCGGCGCCTCTCAAAGGGGCTGATCGGGATGATTTGCATCAAGGCATCCAGGGTGTTTTCGAAATCCGGTGTGTCCTCGGCGTTAAGCAATATCCGGTAATTTTGCTGGTTATCGGCCATTGCGGCGCCGAAGCGGTCAACGATGTGGCCTCTTGGCGGCGGCAACAGGCGTAAATTTATACGGTTTTCCTCGGCCAGGGTCCGGTAGCGGTCGGCTTCGATGACCTGCAGGTAATACATGCGCGCCACCAGCCCCGACAACAGAACCGCCTTACCGCCAATCAGAAGGGCGGCACGCCGGCTGAACATCTTGTGGCGTTCGGTATCCCATTGCATGTCAGTCTAGCCGCAAAAATGTCCGCTGCCAGCACAGGAAAACCCAGGCCACGGCAGGGAAAAAGCCCAACGTCAGCAAATATTGGAACACGGCAGTATGAAATTCGACGACGGAAACATTGAGAATGGAAACGGCCAACCAGTTCAGGCCAGACGCGCCTGCGGCAATCAGGGAAAACCCCAGCCACAGGATGAAAAAGGACTTGCCCGTAAAAAATCTTTTTTGCGACAGCACTGCGCCATACACCAACAAGAACACAAAGGAATTCACCCCAATCGGCGAGCCGGTGAGGATGTCCTGCAGAATACCAATCAGGAACACCGCGTAGGCAGGTAACAGGCGCGGCCGGAAAATCGCCCAATGATATACCGACATCAACGGCAACAGGGGTACAACGGTCGAAAAATTCAAAATTCGTATGGGCACGACACTGATAATCACCAAAATCAGGGTCAGCATCGAAGGCGTGAGCTGGCGCGCCAGCAGATCAATGCGATGCCAAAGGCTGGGCGTCATGGCTTGGGTTTACCTACCCGTCCCCCCTTTGAATTCCTGTGGCCGATTTGGGGAAGCGGTCCTTTGACAATGCCATCCAACCCAAAATCCAGCAGCCGGATATATTCCAGCCGAGGTCTCAGGACAAACGGCCGTACCACGATACCGTTTTCATCAACCATAGTGACAATGCCGACCGGCAACCCCGGCGACAACGCGCCGCCATGCCCGGATGTCACCACCCGGTCGCCGGGATTCACGCTTTCACCCGATGGCAGGTGCACCAATTTGAGCCGATCGGAATTGTTACCGGCCAGGATGGCGCGTGTCCGGCTATCTCCGACCAGAACCGGAATACGGGAATTGAGATCGGTAATCAGCAGAAGCCTTGCCGATCGGCTTCCCACACCGGCCACGCGACCGGCCAAGCCATGGCCCGTCATTGCGGCCTGCCCCTTGATGACGCCGTCCCGAGCGCCGGCATTGATAATCAGGCTATGGGCAAAGGCGCCACCCGTATCGGCAATAATCCTGGCCGTGATAAAGCTGGGGTCCGGTCCGGGTTTGAAATTCAGCAGGTCGCGAAGAATTTTATTTTCGGCTTCCAGATTCCGGGCCGCCGTCTGCCATTGCATCAAACGGGCATCGTTCTGACGCAGGCGGGCGTTTTCCTCTCGCAAATGGGACAGTTGACGAACCTGGACCACGGCGCGGGAGAAGGATTCCGCAGGCCTGGATAAAGCGTCGAGCACCGGCGCGACGGCGTCCGTCACCTGGGCCCGGAAACTGTCCATCATCAGGACATCGATCTTGCCGAGCACCATCAGTCCGACCGCCGAAACCACTAAAGAGATATAGGCAAACCGTTGGGACAGCCCCCTAATCGGCTGGAACAAACGATGCGCGGATTGTGAACTTCGCTTCACGTGCGTAAACTCCAAAAAACCTTTGTCGGCAAATCCCGGCGATCATGACCTCTGTAAACAACTAACCGATTCCCCCTATGGTCCCCTTATCAGGTGGTGATTGACAATCCATTAACACCGCCTTCCCAGGGGGGCCTCAATACATGGAGGACAGGACATCCCTCAGGCGTTTCATTTCCTCCAGCGCCCGGCCTGTGCCCAGGACGACGCAACTGAGAGGATCGTCGGCCAGCGTTACCGGCAACCCGGTCGCATGACGCAACGCGAAATCCAAATTCCCCAGAAGCGCTCCGCCACCGGTCAACACGATGCCCTTATCGACGATGTCGGCGGCCAATTCGGGCGCCGTGTGTTCTAATGCCACCTTCACGGTTTCAATAATGGCGCCGACCGGCTCGGCAAGACTTTCCGCAACCTGGCGTTCGGAAATTATCAGTTCCTTTGGCACCCCGTTCATCAGGTCGCGGCCCTTGATTTCCATGGTCGCGCCGTCGCCGTCTTCGGGTGGACAGGCGGAACCAATTTCCTCCTTGACCCGGGCGGCGCTGCTTTCACCGACCAGCAGGTTATGGTTGCGGCGGATATAGGCAATGATCGCCTCGTCCATCTTGTCGCCACCGACTCGCACGGACCGCGCGCAAACGATGCCGCCCAGGCTCAACACCGCAACTTCCGTCGTGCCGCCGCCGATATCGACGATCATGGACCCGGTCGGCTCGGTCACCGGCAGGCCGGCGCCGATGGCCGCCGCCATGGGTTCTTCAATCAGGAACACGCGCCTCGCGCCTGCGCTTTCCGCCGATTCCTGAATGGCGCGGCGTTCCACGGCAGTGGACCCCGAAGGCACACAAATGATGACCAGCGGGCTGGCAAAACTGCGCCGGTTGTGAACCTTGCGGATAAAATATTTAATCATTTCCTCGGCGACTTCGAAATCGGCGATGACGCCGTCACGAAGCGGCCGGATGGCGGTGATGTTACCGGGGGTGCGGCCCAGCATCTGCTTTGCCTCTTCACCAACGGCCAAGACATGCTTCTTGCCCTTGACCTCGACAATGGCGACCACCGAAGGCTCGTTCAACACGATGCCGCGGCCCTTGACGTAAACCAGGGTATTCGCGGTGCCGAGATCGATGGCCATATCCGCCGAAAGGAAACCGAACAAACTAGATAACATTAAGTCTCAAACCTTTTCGTTTTATACGTTTTTTTGATAATGCGCCGATGCCAAGGGTTCCACCCCGGCATCTGCACTCCTTTATAAAAAACCACGCCCGCCTATGCTAGGCCGAAAGCGCACTGGGCGCGGTTTTATCTCGTTTCACCAGCAGCTTGTTCAAGGCGTTCACATAGGCTTTGACCGAAGCCACCATGGTATCCGTATCGGCGGCGCGGCCGGCCACGGTGCGGCCGTCTTCCTCAAGACGAACCGTGACCTCGGCTTGGGCGTCTGTGCCCTTTGTCACGGCGTGCACTTGATAGAGTTGCAGTTGCGCCGGATGGGGGAACAGTTCCTTGATGCAGTTGAAGGCCGCATCGACCGGGCCGTCGCCAGTGCCGCGGCAGGTTTTGACGCCGCCGTCGATTTCCAGCTCCAATTCCGCCTCCGGCGGCTGGTGTTTGGTTCCGCACAGCACTTCCAGGGAAATCATGCGGATGCGATGGTTGGTGCGCGCCACCTCGTCATCGACCAGGGCGATAATGTCCTCATCGTAGACGTCTTTCTTCATATCGGCCAGATCCTTGAACCGCTTGAAGGCGTCTTGGATGGCGTTGTCGCCCAGGTCGTAGCCCAGGCCCTTCAGCTTGTCGACGAAGGCATGGCGGCCGGAATGCTTGCCCAGCACCATTTTAGACGTCTTCAACCCGATCGATTCCGGGGTCATGATTTCATAGGTGCCTGAATGTTTGAGCATACCGTCCTGATGAATGCCGGCTTCGTGGGCGAAAGCGTTGGCGCCGACGATGGCCTTGTTGGGCTGCACCGCGAAGCCGGTGACGCCGGACACCAGCCTGGACGCCTTCATGATGTCTTCGGTTTTAATGCCGGTGACAAAAGGCAGGGCGTCGGGACGGGTCTTCAGCGCCATCACCACCTCTTCCAAAGACGCATTGCCGGCCCTCTCACCGAGGCCGTTTATGGTGCATTCGACCTGCCTGGCGCCGGCCTTGACGGCGGCCAGGGAATTGGCCACGCCGAGACCTAAATCATTGTGGCAATGGACCGAAATCACCGCCTTGTCGATATTGGGCACGCGGCCCAGCAACATTTCGATCAGAGCGGCGTATTCCTCGGGCACCGTATAGCCGACGGTATCGGGAATATTGACCGTGCCCGCGCCGGCATTAATAGCCGCTTCGACACAACGGCACAGAAAATCGTGGTCGGAGCGGGTGGCGTCCTCGGCCGACCATTCCACGTCATCCAAAAAAGACCGGGCGCGGGTAACGCTGTCGCTGACCTGGGCCAGCACGTCCTTGGGTTCCATCTGCAGTTTGTGCTTCATGTGCAGCGGGCTGGTGGCGATGAACGTATGGATACGCGAGCGTTCCGCCGGTTTGACGGCATCGGCGCAGCGGTCGATATCGATTTTGGTGGCGCGGGCAAGCCCGCACACGATCGAGTTCTTGACCATCTTGGCGATTTCGTTGACGGCTTCGAAATCGCCGTCCGACGCAATCGGGAATCCAGCCTCGATGATATCCACGCCCATGCCTTCGAGAACCTCGGCAATACGCAGCTTCTCGTCCAGATTCATGGATGCGCCGGGCGACTGTTCGCCGTCACGCATGGTGGTGTCAAAAATCAAAACTCGGTTTTTGTCTGAGCTAGCGCTCATGGGATTATTCCTTCCTTCCACATAGGTGTAACGCGAAAATCGGTAGTCGCTTTCCTCTGAACGCCGGAATGATAGGCACCGGGTTAAATGGGGCGTTCAGAGGCACCTAAGTCGAAGGTCCCCAGCCAGGATAAGCAGAAGGTCGAGAGAAAGCACGCGCGAACGACCGCAAACCAAGGCGTCTGCCCCTTGGCCGGTGAGCACGGCGTTTGCCGCCGGATATGCGCTCGAATAGTTCATTCGCTTCGCTTTCGTTTAAACACGGACTTAATAACACGAATATTCGCAAGGATTAAAGAAAAAAAAGAAAATCCGGGCCCTAACGTATTGAAAAACAAATGGGATGCGGAGGCATGCTTGTCAACATACCAGCGCCGATCAGGACGGAAAAATTGTCCGTTCCGACGGGAACCTCACGATAACAGTCGTTCCCCTGCCAACTTCACTTTCGATCTCAAGTGTGCCCCCGTGCGCCTCGGTGAGCGACTTGGTCAGATAAAGACCAAGGCCTGTTCCTTCATGGGTGTGGGCAACCGCGCCCCTGATCTGTTCGAAGGGCTTCAGTATCCGGGGCAGATCCTTGGCCGAAATGCCGACACCCGTATCAATGATCCGCCACGTCATGGCGTTAGATTGATCGATGCAGGCCGATACACTGACCCGCCCCTCCGCCGGGGTAAATTTGATGGCATTGGCCAACAAATTGAGCAGAATTTGTTTCAGTCGCAGATCGTCGCCTCTGAGATGCGGCGTGTTTTCCGGAACATCTATGTTCAGGGTGATTTCCGCCTTATCGGCGCTGTTGGCAACAATTTTCGCGCTGGCACGAATGAGGTCGTCTACATCGACGACCGTTTCCTCGAATTCCATTTCGCCGGCCTCGATCTTGGAGATGTCGAGGATGTCGTTGACCAGATTGAGGAGATGCTTGCCCGAGTCCTGAACCGCACCGACGTATACCAGATAATTCTCATGGCCGAGAGGGCCAAAAATACCCTCCTCCATAACCGATGAAAATCCGATCACCGAATTCAGCGGAGTCCTCAATTCGTGGCTCATGTTGGCCAGAAACTCCGATTTAGCCTTATTAGCCTTTTCCGCTGTTTCCTTGGCTTCTCTCAACGCCTCTTGGGCCGCCTGGATTTCGGCTAGGTTGTTGCTCAGGGTGGTCGTAATGAGTTGTGTTTTTCTGAAGAAAATGTGGGCAATTCCGGCGAAAATCAGGAAAATGGAAACTACGAACGGGATCAGCCATCGCAACATCTCCTGGCCGGGTGTCTTGGGATTCCATGTTAAAAACCCGAGCCTGTCGCCCGCAGCCGACGTCAGAGGCAAGACCGCTGGGAGCTAAGCCTCATCACTGGCCGCAATGCGCAAGCCTTCAAGCTGGTAATTAGAGGACATTTTCACCAGAGCAGCCGGATCAAGCGCCTTGGTGAATATCAGGATCGCGTCGGTAACGATGGGTTTTTCCTTATGCGCCAACAGGCTGATGGAAGCGATGTGAATCGTTTCCCCGGCCTTCACAAACCCTGTTACCGGGAATGGGACGGCCGTCAGGGATGCGGCGCGCGCCCTCTCCAGCAGTTTATCGAGCCCTGCCTGAAACATCGACAACGGGTCGGATGTACGCCGTTTGCCATCTATCATCGCGCACACAGGTCGATTGCCGGCGTTCAATACGAAGCTCGACGCGATGCCGAAGGTTTTGTGCATGTATATGCCGATGTTCTTGTCGGCCCAGTCGAGATCCACCCTGGTGATCAGGTTATTCACCGTCTGATCCCAATAGGCATAGTCCAGGGTTTGGTCGGCGAGCCGGCGCGTAACGGCGGCCAAAACGGCCTTTGTCAGATGAACGGACTCTTGCCTGGCGGCCTGATCCTGGCTACGGGACGTGAAGATGGTTATGTCCGCTACCAATACGATGCTGACAACGACAACGGCGGCAAAGGAATACAGAATGTGACGCAGGGTAGACTGCCCGCCCTCGGAAACCCCAATTACTAAAAAACATACCTCCCAAAGAAAGGCCCGGATAAATATCCTTACAGTAACTTACACAACTTTTGGTCAAGATAGAGAATCAAAGTTCGCCCATGTTGAGATGGTTCATTATAAAGGAATTGGAAGAGAAATATTGCGAAATTGGGCGGCTATCCTTTTCAGGCGTGGAAAAAATTTGATGAAACCTTTATCATTTCTTCTTCTTTTTCTACGGCTGCCCGAAACGACTTGGATTCTTTGATTTATTGAAGAAGGGGATGCGCAATCTTTTAGGCTGGAAAAACCGGCGCCCGATTAAAAATCCGCCATGGCAAATACTTGGGCGGACACCTGTTCGTGGCCCTATTGATTATCGGCCTGACCCAGGGTTGCGAAATAACGGGCCGGGAGCAGCCACTTTCCCTGGTGATTCCCAAGGTTGGAACCCCGGTTTCGGAATTCTTCTCGGTCTCCGGAAAAAATATTCCGCTGCCGCCGGGAAACTGGACCGTTATTGGCAGCCAGATCGCCAAGGATGGTAAACGCGGCTACAAAACAGCACATATGCTTGCCAGGATCGAAGGGAAGTCCCTGCACTCGGCAGTCGAAATCTACACATACCTTCCAATCAAAAAAACCGACGAAAAAGACAGTGACGGAAAAGGCTGGCTGACCAATCGCAGCTGCACCCGTGACGACATACATTTTATCAAGGTTTTCACCAATACCCGCCTTGGCAAACAGGATTGCTGGTGGGTCAATCACTGGCGAATGAACGTCCCCCGCATAAGGGAACACTGGACGGAAGCCCGCAAATACCATAGCGATCAGCGCATTCACGCGCCTCTTGATATGATTGCGGTGTCCTACCGCCTCGCCAACAAGAGCGATTACATGACGGCCAATTATTTTTTCAATCCAGAAAATGCAGGCTTTTCCCGTGAAAGTGATGTATTTTGGCGAATCCACACTTGGGCAACCAGCGTGTGGCACCCCGACAAAGTCAGGGGAAACGATAAAAAAGCAAATTATATAAAAGAGTTAATCTCTTGGGGCACGCAATGGCACGGAAAGGTTAAGGCCTCCGTCGGTTTGTGATGGGGTTCCAGTAGCCGTTCAGTTCTTGGATTACGGTTAATGCCTAAACGGAACTTAAAATTTGCTACGAAACCTTGCGTTATAGGCGTCTCAGCCTTGGCGCTTATCCTGGCACCTGTTTCCCTGGATTTCCACGACTTCTCCATCAAGCTATCCACGGCGATCGCTAAAGGCGGTGGCGGCGGCGGTGCTGGCAACGGAGCCGGTGGTGCTGGAGCTGGAGCTGGTGGTGCTGGAGCCGGTGGTGCTGGCGGAGGCGGTGGCGGCGGTGCCGGTGGTGGTGCTGGCGGAGGCGCCGGCGACTTCTAATTGACCGTATATCCGTATTGATCAACAAACTTACATGCTGAATTTATGCTCCGCTCCGGGTTGCGGGGACTATGGAGTTTTCCTGTGGCCTTCAAGGCGCAAAAAAAGGCGGAACCGAAGCCCCGCCTTTTAGCCATTCCGTATAATAAACGGATATTTAGTTCTTGGACTTATCGACCAGCGCGCCCTCGGCGATCCACGGCATCATGCCACGCAGCTTGGCGCCGACCTCTTCTATATCATGTTCGGCGGCGCTCCGGCGCATGGCCTTGAAGCTGGGCTGGCCGGCGGCGCATTCGCTCATCCACTGGCTGGTGAAGCGGCCTGACTGAATGTCGTTCAGGACTTCCTTCATGCGCGCCTTGACGGTTTCGTCAATAATACGCGGGCCGGACGCGTAATCGCCGTATTCCGCCGTGTTGGAAATCGAATAGCGCATGTTGGCGATACCGCCTTCATAGATTAGATCAACGATCAGCTTGACCTCGTGGACGCACTCGAAATAGGCCATTTCCGGGGCATATCCGGCTTCCACCAGGGTCTCAAAACCGGCCTGGATCAGCGACGTGAGGCCGCCGCAGAGCACGGATTGCTCGCCGAACAGGTCGGTTTCGCATTCTTCGCGAAAGGTGGTGCCGATGATGCCGGCGCGCCCGCCGCCAATGGAAGACGCATAAGCCAGACCAATGTCGTGGGCGTTGCCGGTGGCGTCCTGATGGATCGCCAGCAGCATCGGCACACCGGCACCGCGGACATATTCGGAACGCACCGTATGACCCGGGCCCTTCGGCGCGACCATGAAGATATCCAGGTCGTCGCGCGGCTCGATCAGCCGGAAGTGAATGGAAAGCCCGTGCGCGAAAGCCAATGCCGCGCCTTTTTTCAGGTTGTCCTTGAGATGGTCGTTATAGAGCTGGGCCTGGCCTTCGTCGGGGCTAAGCACCATGACCACGTCGGCCCACTTGGCGGCCTCGGACGATGTCATGACATTCAGTTTTTCGGCCTTGGCCTTTTTGATGGAAGACGAATCTTCGCGCAACGCGACACAAACGTCCTTGACCCCGCTGTCGCGGAGGTTCAGCGCATGGGCATGGCCCTGGCTGCCGTACCCGATCACGGCGATTTTCTTTTTCTTGATCAGGCTGACGTCGGCGTCTCGATCATAATAAACCTGCATGGTGTTCCCTCTCGTTCCAATCTTTGGTCTTAAAAACAAATTTCCTTACAGCGCTTCGTTGCCCCGGGCAATCGCGACAACGCCGGTTCTAGACACATCGACCAAGCCCAAAGGCTTCATAAGGTCGATGAAGGCATTCAGCTTTCCGGTGTCACCGATGATTTCGAACACGAAAGACTCACTCGTGCTGTCCAAAACCCGCGCCCGGAAGATATCCGCGATTCTCAAGGACTCAACCCTTTTTTCACCGCTGCCGGTAACTTTCACCAGCGCCAGCTCGCGTTCCACCGAGGGACCTTCGATGGTCAGGTCCCTGACTATGTGAACCGGAACCAGCCGGCCCAGCTGCGCCTTGATCTGTTCGATGATCATCGGCGTGCCCGTGGTAACGATTGTGATTCGGGATTGGTGGCGAAGAGCGCGGACTTCGGCCACAGTCAGGCTTTCGATGTTGTAACCGCGGCCTGAAAATAAACCGATGACGCGGGCCAGCACGCCCGGCTCGTTATCGACCAGGACAGCAATGGTATGGGTGTTTTCGATGTCTTCTTTAGGTGTCACGGTATTATTCCCAAGTTGATGGGCGGCCCCGTCGATGTTTAAACGGTTTAGAGGGCGCCCTTACGTCAGGCTTTTAGACAAGCACCATGCCGTCTTCGGAAATGGGTTTGGAGGCTTCGTCCCCGGGGCCGAACAGCATGTTGTTGTGCGCCGCCCCCGATGGAATCATCGGATAGCAGCTTTCCAGCTTCTCGACGCGGACATCGGCGATCACCGCCTTGTCGGTTTTCAGCATTTCCTCGATCAAGCCGTCCAGGTCGCCGGCTTTGTCGGCGCGCATCCCGACGGCGCCGAAGCTTTCCGCCAGCATCTCGAAATCCGGCAGGCTTTCCATGTAGCTTTCGGCGTAACGCCCGCCGTGCATAAGCTCCTGCCACTGGCGCACCATGCCCATGTATTCGTTATTGAGGATGAAAATCTTCACCGGCAGCTTGTATTGGGCGACGGTCGACATTTCCTGGATGTTCATCAGGATCGACGCCTCGCCGGCTATATCGACGACCAGGGCGTCCGGATGCGCCACCTGGGCGCCGACTGCCGCCGGCAAGCCGTAGCCCATGGTGCCGAGACCGCCCGACGTCATCCAGTGATTGGGTTTCTCGAAGCCGTAAAACTGCGCCGCCCACATCTGGTGCTGGCCGACCTCGGTAGTGATATAGACATCCGGGAGGTTTTTTGTCGCCTCGTATAAACGCTGGATGGCGTACTGGGGCTTGATGACGTCGCCGCTTTGGACGTATTTCAGGCAGTCCCGGGCGCGCCATTCATCGATCTGCTTCCACCACGCCTTCAACGCCTTCTGGTCGGGCTTAGCCTTCGACGATTTCCACTGGGCGATCATATCTTGCAGCACGTTGGCGACATCGCCGATGATGGGCACGTCCACGGCGACGTTCTTGTTGATGGAGGACGGGTCGATGTCGATATGGATTTTTGTCGAATTTGGAGAAAATTCACTGATCACGCCGGTGATGCGGTCGTCGAAGCGCGCGCCGACGCAGACCATGACGTCGCAATCGTGCATCGCCATATTGGCCTCATAGGTGCCGTGCATACCCAGCATGCCCAGGAATTGCGGGTCCGACGCCGGATAAGCGCCCAGCCCCATCAGCGTCAAGGTGCAGGGATAACCGGTGGAGCGGACCAATTGGGTCAACAGCTCAGAGGCCTTGGGGCCGGAATTGATG
>Ga0066376_10004967_pt1 | contig 11447 bp, 9 predicted proteins | sample Knorr_S15_td_Bot_FD_77009 | JGI IMG/M metagenome (GOLD analysis project Ga0066376, IMG submission 77009) | Marine microbial communities from Southern Atlantic Ocean transect - Knorr_S15_td_Bottom_ad_5009_LV_A | ecosystem: Environmental > Aquatic > Marine > Oceanic | place: Southern Atlantic... | reverse complement strand
AGTGCCTGCTTGACATGCAGGAAGTCACTGGTTCAATTCCAGTATCGCCCACCATTGCGAAACGGACAGAGAGTATGGGGCCGCGTGTCCGCTCTCTGTCCGTTTTTTTGTGGGTAGCTCGCCTCCGCTATGTATGCTGCCCCCCGGCCCGGATCACGATCGGACCAGTGCCTCCTCGGCGCTGTCCTGAGGTATGTAGCCCACCACCTCCCTCGCGTGGTCGATATCCACCCAGCGGTGCTTGTTGTTGGATACGCCGTAAAAGATGTCGAACTTCACATCCTCTGGGGCGCGTATCGAGCGCTCGACGAGCTGCACCACGTCTCGCTGACTGCACCAGACCGCTGCCGACTCGGGCTTGTGGGGGTGATCTTCGGCGTTCACCCAGCCGATCCGCAGGCAGATGACCGATAGTCCGTGCACGTCGGCACAGTACCGCGCTACTGCCTCGCCCCACACCTTGGTGGCGGGGTACAGACCCGTGGGTCTGTTTGGCCACTCGTGGGTCACCGTATGGACCTCCATCTTTGCCAGATCGTCAAAACGGCCCTCTGCCAGCGCTTTATAGGGCTCGTCGAGCTGGTAGCCCCAGGAGACCATGATGGAGCTGGCGAACACCACCCGACTGACCCCGCACCGCACCGCGGCATCGAGCACATTGTAGGCGCCGATGATATTGCTGCTCAACAGATTCTGCCAGCTGGCATCGGGTCGCGGGTCTGCCGCCATCTGCACAACCACATCCATCCCTGAAACCGCCTTTTCAACAGCGCTCTCGTCCGCCAGATCGGCCAGGAAGAACTTCTCTTGCGGGATGGCGAGCACCGCGTCCCTGGGTGCCCGCTCCGATGCCTGACGCCGCCGCGCCAGCCCGTAAACATCGTAGGCCTCGGGTTGAGACTGCAATTGCCGGTACACGGCGCCGGGAATCAGGCCGTAGACGCCGGTGACGAGTACCTTCGTGGGAGGGGTCATCAGTTTTCACCTGTCTCCTTGCTCTGTCCGCACGCGCCGATGTAGGGGAGTCCCCTGTAGCGCTGATCCAAATCCATGCCGTAGCCGACGACGAAATGGTCGTCGATCGAAAACCCGGTGTAATCGATGCGCACCTCATCAGTCCGGCGCGCGGGCTTGTCGAGAAGAACACATACCTTCAGTGATTTCGGGCGCTGACCCTCCAGAACCGAAAGAACCCGGAGCAAGGTCGCGCCGGTGTCGATGATGCCGTCTACGACCAGGACATGCCGATCGCGCATATCGACGACCGTCTGTGACCTCACCACGGCTTCGCCGCGGGGTCGCGTGCCCTCGTATGTCGAAACGCCAACAAAATCGTAATCGATAAGCCGGGAAAAGTCAGGCGGCATACGAGACAGGAGATCCATCATAAAGCGGACAGCGCCGTTGAGCACTCCCACGACCACCGGGGGAGAAGGGCCGTAATCAGCGGCCAGCTGATGAGCCATCTCAGCCACCCGATTATCGACCCTACCGGCATCTATGAGAACCCGGATGCTCACTCGGTGCCGCCATCCACGAAGCACGAACTGTAGGTTGCGGTCATGAACCCACTCGCACGCAAATCGTCATCTAATGGGCGACGCTGACGCGGGGCCGAGTCTGGCCGGCGGGAGGCGTCGCGCTCACTGGATAGTAAGGGCCCTAACTTAGCACCATCCTCGGCTCAGGTCGATACGTGGCTTGCTGCGACGCGGCCAGCCGCTATATTGGTATGATCGCGATACAATCGCAGCATCCCCCTATCAATCTCAGACCGCGGATTTAGCGGGTCTGGGGCTGCCCCCGCCGTGCTTGCGAGATCATACATCCTGCCATGAAGTGCGTCATCATCGCCGCCGGTAGAGGTTCGCGGTTGTCCGCTCGCACGCCCTCCAAACCACTCCTGAGAGTACTCGGTGTTCCCCTGATCGAACGGGTTATCCGGGACGCAGCCAAAGGCGGCGCAACGGAGTTCTGCGTGGTCACCGGCTACCGTGGGGACGCGGTGCAGTCGCACCTGAAACGACTGGCCTCGGCCCTGCCAGAGGTGGTCATCAGCACCGTCGCGAATCCAGACTGGGAGTTGGGCAACGGGCAGTCGGTGCTCAGCGCCAGAGACTGCGTGGCGGGAGACTTCCTTCTCCTCATGGCCGACCACCTCTTCGATCCGGCCATCATCCGCAAGCTGGTGCAGCTGCGACCCCGTGCCGGAGACGTCCATCTCGCCGTGGACTTCGGCCTGACTGCCAACGAGCGCATTGACTTGGAAGATGTCACCAGGGTTCTGGTACGGGATGCGGTGGTGATCGACATCGGCAAAGGTATATCGAACTACAACGGCTACGACACGGGCCTGTTCCACTGCACCCACGCTCTCTTTCAGGCGATCGAGGCCTCCTCTGGACGGGGCGACCTCAGCCTGTCAGGTGGCATGCGCAATCTCTCCGCCTTCGGACGGGTCAAAAGTATGGACATCGAAGACACTTTCTGGATAGATGTAGACGACGAAGCAGCGCTCTCTCTGGCCGAGAGGCTCCTGAGACAGCGTGAGTCGCGCGATTAGCGCATCGGGGCTCAAAGCCCGCTGCCATGGGGGACATCGAGCGATCGGCCGAAAGACATCGAGTAGCAGTGCAGGGCTGCCTCCTCGCGAAGCAGCCCTGCACCGAGGGAGGGGGAGGGAGGTGGTTGCAGGGAGATGGGGTGGGGAGGAGGGAGGAGAGCCCGCCCAAGTGGACGGAAAATGATCTATCTGTCTCTACCGGCCTCCGACCTCAGGCGGCGGCCTTCTCCCTCTGCTTGCTCGGCTTTGGGCCGGGAGCTGTCTTTGTGTCAGTGCCCCCAGGCAGAGGGCTGGCAGCCACCGGACTGGCACCGGCGTCAGGCACGGTACTGGCATCGCCCGGTGACTCAGGAGTGACCTCCGTCTGTGTGGAACGAGCGCCCGAGGGGGCGGCCTCGTCCTGGACCTGATTGGAGGCCTCCTCTTTGCCGCCTGCAAGGGGAATGCCCAACACTTTTCGCACCTCGCTCTCGATCCGCGTGGCGATTTCGGAATTTTCGCGCAGGTAGAGTCGAGCATTCTCGCGGCCCTGACCGAGGCGCTCGCCGCCATAGGAGAACCAGGTGCCGCTCTTCTCCACGATCTGGTGCTCGACTCCCAAATCTAGAAGAGAGCCCTCCTTTGAAATGCCGACATCGTCGCCCCGGAACATGATGTCGAACTCGGCCTCCTTGAAAGGAGGGGCCATCTTGTTTTTCACCACCTTGATGCGCGTGCGGCGTCCGATCACCTCATCGCCGTCCTTGATGTTGCCTATGCCGCGGATATCCAGACGCACGGAGGCATAGAAGCACAGGGCCCTCCCCCCTGTCGTCGTCTCGGGATTGCCGAACATGACGCCGATCTTCATTCGCAACTGGTTGATAAAGATGACGGTCGTCTTCGACTTCTGAATCGACCCGGTGAGCTTGCGCAGCGCCTGGGACATCAGCCGAGCCTGCAATCCCATCTGAGCATCTCCCATCTCCCCCTCCAGCTCCGCCCTGGGTACCAGGGCCGCCACCGAATCCACCACGATGACGTCGATGGCAGCGCTGCGCACCAGTGTATCGGTGATCTCGAGAGCCTCTTCGCCCGAGTCCGGCTGCGCCACTAGAAGGTTCTCGACGTCGACGCCAAGTTTGCGGGCAAAGCTCACATCCAGAGCATGCTCGGCATCGATGAAAGCCGCCGTACCGGCGCGCTTCTGGGCTTCGGCCACCACGTGGAGGGCGGTCATGGTCTTTCCCGCCGACTCGGGTCCGAACATTTCAACAACCCTTCCTCGCGGGATTCCTCCGATCCCCAATGCAGCATCCAGGGCGAGGCAGCCCGTTGGAATCACCTCCACATCCGCTACGTTGGACTCGCCCAGTCTCATGATGGCCCCCTTGCCGAACTGCTTCTCCACTTGGGCAAAGACCTGTTCTATCGCCTGTTGCTTGTCGCCACCGCTCAGGAAATTGCCGCTCAGGGAATTGCCGCTGTCGCCCCTGCCTCTTCCCCTGCCCTTTCCGGCCGATGCCCCGAATTTTGCAGATACCCCAGACTTCGCAGATGCCATAGTGTCCTCCGGCTGTTTCCTTCTCCCACTTCCTCACTGCCAGATCAATACCAGAAAAACCAATGCCAGTAACAGTATTGCGGCAGGCGTGTGGGGTTGGTGAATGGGTGGCGAGGGCAGCGGAGATGGGAGCGATGCTCCCTCTTTGCGTCCGATCTCGGCCTTGAGTGCACAAAAAGATAGTGATCAAATGTGCATATGTCAAGCGGTTTCGAACGGCGGGCCCGAGCGGGGCCTAAAACGAAGCCTCTCACTCCGTCTCCTGCTGTCCCTCGACTTCGGAGACATACATACAAATCGCGTGCCAGAGCGCGATCCGGCATGAGAACCACTCCGTAAAGTTAGGTTTATAAATGGGTTACGTACTAAACAGAACGGGGATTATAAGATATAGCAGGGATACCTGATGTGAGCATCTGGAAACAGAGCTGTGGCGATCAGGTATCGCTTGGCGGAAATCTCTATCTAGTGTGCTGTCGCAGAAATACCTTACCATCGGAGCCGATCCATCCCCCGAATCTTGGCAAGTTACTTCTGCGACAGCACACTAACGGCACTACGACGCCGGCCGCTTACCACTCTTGGAATCGAGGCGAGATCGGGACGCACCTCTATTTCCTCGTATTGTCCAGTCTGCTCTAGAAGCCTGGACACAGCCTCTGCCTGACCGTCGCCTACTTCGAGGAAGAGACAGCCATCCGCCCCGAGCACCAACGGTGCCGAGGCGGCTATGCGGCGATAGAAGACAAGCCCGTCTTCGCCACCGTCAAGGGCCAGGTGAGGCTCGAAATCGCGGACCTCCTTGTCCAGACCGGCCAGATCGGCGGTGCGCACATATGGCGGGTTGCAGACGATGGCGTCAAAGCGCGCCGACTCTCCAAAAGGCTCGAAGAGATCGCCGCAGATGAACCGCATTCTCTCCAGCGCCTGGCAGCGCTCCGCGTTCGAATGAGCAACGCACAGGGCCTGGGGGTCGATATCGGTGACGGTGACTCGCGCAGACTCGTGCTCACAGGCGATGGAGATGCCGATAGCCCCTGACCCGCATCCCGGGTCCAGTACCCGCGGCTCGGAGCGTTCGGCCAGGTACCCCAGCGCGGCTTCGACGAGGATCTCTGTCTCCGGTCGTGGGATGAGGACTGACTCGGTCACGGCCAGCTCCAGCAGCCGGAAGGCCGCCTCGCCGGCTATATACTGCACTGGCTCGCCCTCGAGCCTGCGCCTGACGAACCCCCGGAAGATCTCCACTTCCTCTGGCGTCAGCAGTTTGTCGAACTGAAGGTAGAGATCCAACCTCCGGATCCCGAGGGCGGCAGCCAGCAGCAACTCGGCCTGCAGCCTCCCGTTCTCCAGCTCTCGGGACGCAAAAAAGCCGCTCGCCTCACCGAGGAGATCGAGCAGCTTCCAACTCCGGTCACTCATGAGTCAATCGCAATTAAGCCCTTCCAAGCGATCTCGTACCTCCACCTTGTAGCTTCTCCCCACCGGATCTGAATCACAGCCAGAAGGACGAATCCGATCCACCGCTTGAGAAGGACGAAGTCATTCTCACCTCCGGCGCGCGATACACCGGAGGGGAAGTCCCCCCGGATAAGCGCCGGTCGAATCCGGCGCATGACCCACCAATGAGGTCAGTCCCCCCGCTAAGCGCCGGCCAGGAGTCGCTCCTGCTCGGCAACCGCCAATTGCGCTACGAATTCGTCGATCTCGCCATCGAGCACCTCCTCCAGCCGGTAGATAGAAAGCCCGATGCGGTGGTCGGTGACACGACTCTGGGGATAGTTGTAGGTTCTGATCTTGGCGCTGCGATCCCCGCTGCCGATCTGCTGGCGTCGCTCCTGCGACAGCTTCTCGTCGCGCTCGGCGCGGGCCTTGTCCAGCAGCCTGGCACGCAGCACTTTGAGAGCCTTGTTCTTGTTCTTGAGCTGCGACTTCTCGTCCTGACAGGAGACCACCAGGCCGGTTGGCTTGTGCGTAATGCGCACCGCCGAGTCGGTGGTGTTTACGCTCTGCCCACCCGGGCCGCTCGACCGGTACACGTCAATCTCGAGATCCTCCGGTAAAATCGCCACGTCCACCTCCTCCGCCTCGGGCAGGACGGCGACGGATGCGGCGGAGGTGTGTATGCGGCCGCTGGTCTCGGTCTTGGGTACTCTCTGGACCCGATGCACTCCGCTCTCGAACTTGAGCCTGCCGTAGGCCGACGGGCCTGTCACCATGAAGATGACTTCCTTGAATCCTCCCGAAGGGTTCGTACTCGAGGACAAGGGTTCGGCCTTCCAGGCCTTGCGCTCGGCGTAGCGGGTGTACATGCGGAACAGATCGGTGGCGAAGAGCCCGGCCTCATCACCGCCCGTACCGGCCCGAATCTCGACGATGGCGTTGCGGCCATCATCGGGATCCTTCGGTATCAGCAGGACCCGTATCTCTTCCTCCAGGCGCTTGAAGTCCTCCTCGGATTCGGCGAGCTCCGCCCCCGCGAGTTCCACTAGCTCGGGATCCTCAGACGAGTCGTCGATGATCTGCCTGGCCTCCTCCCGGCGAGCGATGCACTCGTGATAACGGGTGGCCACGGCAACCGTCTCTCGCAGGTCGCCCGATTCGCGCGCCAGCTTCTGATACCGCAGCGGATCCTTGACTACCTCGGGGTCCGCCAATTGCTGGTTCAGCTCATCGTAGCGCTTTTCTATTCTAGCTAGCTTGTCGAGCACGAGGTCTTCCTCCCTTCCCTCACTCACTCACTCACTTCAGCCGATCCAGCGGCGATGCCAGCTGCTGCCGCAGCTTTGCGCGGCCCCCTCCTCCACTCACCCTCCGCGTCCCAGAGGGCGTATTCCACTGGCGACTCCTTGCCAAGGGCATGGCGCAGGGCGACGAGGGCGACTTCCAACTGGTCGTCAGTAGGCTCCCGCGTGGTGATCCGCTGCAGCCATAGACCAGGGGCGATGAGGATACGAGTGACGGGGTGGTTGCGCTTCCTGCCGGAAAGCTTGAGCAACTCGAAGCTGAGTCCGGACACGAATGGCAGCAAGCTGAGGTGGGTGGCAAAACGCTCCAGCAAACTTTGCAGGTGGCCGAAGACGACGACGAAAGCCGAATCCACAAAGGCGAAGACGAATATGGAAACCAGCACGACAATGAGCAGGAAACTGGTCCCACAGCGCGGGTGCAGGCGTCCGAACTCGCGCGCCTTCTCTACGGTCAGATCAGCCCCCGCCTCGTGATTGAAGATGCTCTTGTGCTCCGCCCCGTGGTACTCGAAAACGCGGCGGATTTCACTCCAGTGACTGATCCCCCACAGATAGGCCAGAAACAGCACCATGCGCACAGCCCCGGCAATGAGATTGAACTCGACGGCGTTGCGCGAAGCTCCCGTGAGTTGGGCTGCAAAGAGGGGCAGAAAAAAGAACAACCCTATTCCCAGCCCCAGAGAGACAGCCAGCGTCAGACCTAAAGCGAGTTTGTTCTTCCACCCATCCTCGCTCTCGCTACGTGCCGGCTCATCGGATTCCTCTCCCTGCATGGCCATATCGGCGGAGAAATTCAGCGTTCGCAGGCCGATTATCATCATCTCGAAAAAAGCGACCGCGCCGCGAAGAATGGGCACCCTGGACAGCCCCAGCCGACGCCCCCACGGCACGTGGATCTCCTCGCGCACCACGATCTGCTGCTCCGGCGTCCGCACGGCGGTCACGACCTTGTCCTCGGCGCGGATCATCACGCCCTCGATAACGGCCTGGCCGCCAACCGGCAGGTCTTCGGTAAGTTGGGAGTCTTTGCTGTCTCTCGGCATGGGTATCTAGGTTCCGTTGATGGTCCTCTGGTCAATCAGCACTGCTTCAGCCGCTTCTGCAGCTCTTCGAGGGTACAAACAAAAAAGGCGACGGAACCACCCACTCATCGGATGGCCCATCACCTGTTCCTGCCTGCTTCAGCCTAACTGTCGGCGGCGTCGTCCGAAGTTGCCGTCTCGGCGGCTGCCGAGTCAGGCTCACCTTCGCCGCCCTTGAGATTGTATCGGCGTCGAAACTGCTCAATCCTGCCACCTCGATCGGCGATCAGCTGACGCTTCCCGGTGTAAAACGGGTGAGAGGCGGAACTGATCTCAACCCTCACCAGCGGATAGGAATTACCATCCTCCCACTCAATCGTCGCTTCCGATGTCATGGTGGACCGCGTGAGGACCTGAAAATCCGTACTTATGTCCTGAAAGACAACATCGCGATACTCGGGGTGAATTTCTTTCTTCATCAGATATGGCCGTTTCTTGAAATTCGTCAGTAGTTACAAGCAAGCCTAATAAAATAGCCCCACGCAATAAATCCGCAAGTCACCAAGCGCTACAAGGGTCAAAGCCCCCGGTAAAGAAGGACGAAGTCATTCTCTACCGGCGCATGATCGACCGTCGGGTCGCACGACCGGCTAGCGCCACAAAGGTCAGAGCCCCCGGTAGAGAAGGACGAAGTCGTTCTCTACTCCGGCGCATGACCCACCGATCGGGACGCGCGACCGGCTAGCGCCGGCCTCATTCATTCATCGACTTCAGAAACTCCTCATTTGACTTCGTTCCCTGCATACGCTCCAGAAGGAATTCCATCCCCTCCACCACCCCCATCTGGTTGAGGATACGGCGAAGAATAAACGAACGAGACAGCTCGTATTCGCTGAGGAGTAGCTCTTCTTTCCGCGTGCTGGTTGAGGTCACGTCGATGGCGGGCCAGGTGCGCCGATTGCTGAGCTTGCGATCGAGCGTCACCTGCATGTTGCCCGTGCCCTTGAACTCCTCGAAGATCACCTCGTCCATGCGGCTCCCGGTGTCTACCAGGGCGGTGGCGATGATGGTCAGGCTCCCTCCAAACTCGACGTTGCGGGCGGCGGCGAAAAACCGTCGCGGGTACTGCAACGCCGTGGAATCCACGCCGCCGGTGAGGATCCTTCCGCTGTGAGGGGTAACCGTGTTGTAGGCTCGCGCCAGGCGCGTAATGCTGTCGAGGAGGACGACGACGTCGCGCTTGTGCTCCACGAGCCGTCTGGCCTTTTCGATCACCATCTCAGCGACCTGCACGTGCCGGGTCGCGGGCTCGTCAAAAGTAGAGCTCACCACCTCGCCATCCACCGAGCGCTGCATGTCGGTCACTTCTTCGGGTCGCTCGTCGATAAGCAGCACGATGAGGATGACATCAGGGTGATTCTCGGTGATGGCTTTGGCGACTTTCTGCAGCAGCACGGTCTTGCCGGTAAAGGGCGGGGCAACTATCAATGCCCTCTGTCCCTTACCTACAGGTGACAGCAGGTCGAGAATACGAGTCGTCATGCAACTCGGGTCATGCTCCAGACTCAGTCTATCTTCGGGGTGCAGGGCAGTGAGGTTTTCGAAGATTGTCTTGCTCTTGGCTACCTCCGGGTCCTCGAAGTTGATAGCCTCCACGCGCAGCAGAGCGAAATATTTCTCGTCGTTCTTGGGCGGCCTGATCTGCCCTGAGATCGTGTCACCCGTCCTCAGATTGAAGCGCTTGATCTGCGAGTGAGAGACGTAGATGTCGTCTGGCCCCGGCAGATAGTGGTAACTCGCTGATCGAAGAAAACCGAACCCCTCATCAAGGACCTCGAGCACCCCCTGGGCGAAAAGCAGACCACTGCGCTCGGTCTGCGCCTTCAGGATGCCGAAAATGAGCTCCTGCTTCCTCAGGGCATGAAAATCCGGCACGCCGAGATTCTTCGCCAGCTGGTGCTGATCGACGATATTCATGAGCTGAAGCTCGACAATGTTGAGCTTATTATTGCGGTCTTGTGACTGGCGGTCTTGTGACTGTCTGTTGTTGCGCTCCGGCGCTGTTCTGGTGCGCTCTGGGGGCATCTTTACGACCTTTCCAATGGGTAGGGGCGAGGGGATCTCGGTTGGACCCCACTCCAGGTGTTGCCTTACTCGAGGGATGTAAACGGTGTGCCGGACTATCGACCGCCGCCTTATGGCTGCAACCGACTCGCTACAGCAAAGCTTGTATTTCCAGAATGTGCGCTCGCCGCCTGTTGCGGCGCGGCGCAAGCGTTGAGCCAACTCGAAACAGGCGGAAGGCAGAGATCTTACACTCTGCCCCGGCCCGATGTAATCACAGGATTGTAAAGCGTGTATTCAGGGGGCTTTCTATAATATGCTGCGCAAGGCCGATAACCATCGACTGCGATGGTGCTTGGTGGAGCGGAGGCGATCTTTTATCGGGTTGGTCTACTGTTGAATTGTATCGGAGATGCGAGTGCGATGCAGTGCTTTAATCCCCTGCCCCGACGCCACACCCGGCAACCTGTCTCTGTATAATGTAGGGATTCTTGGGGGGTAACTACTGTAGGATGACTAATAACCTATACAGAGTATCCCGCTTTGTCAAGCACTTTCAAAGCGCGGTAGCGATGTGTCCCGCCTCGGGTCGATTGAAACAGGAAGAGCGCGGCCCTTGCGGGGACCGCGCTCTCCTGCTACTGCTTACCCCCTAAACGGAGGTCGTGCTAACTTGGTCAGTTACGAAAGCTGACCGCGGTCTTACCGAAAGAGTCGGCAAAGGAGAAGAAATCAGCCAGGTTGATCTTGCCGTCCTGGTTGAAATCCGCACCAGGGTTATGTCCGCCATCACCGGGACTCTTGCCAAAGGCGTCGGCGAAAATAAAGAAATCGAAGAGGTTGATGACGTCGTCGAGATTGCCGTCTGAATCCCTGCTCAGATAGCCGAAGAGATCGTTTCCATTCTCATGAACTCCTATGCGCACCGGACTCCCAACAGCCAAACCACTACCGCTCAGATCGACCGTGTCGTCGCCACCATTGCTGGTGACCGTAATGGTGCCGGTGTAGTCGATGACGTCGGTTGGAGCGAAAACTACGGTTACCTCCACCGACTCGCCCGGGGCCAGGTCCGCAAGGTCACCCTCGGTGTCGAGAGTGAATGCGTCGCCGTCGATGGCGATGCTGGATGTCAGGTCAGCGTCACCACTGTTCGAGATGGTCAGCGTCATCTCCGAGGTGCCGCCCACCGTTGTGTCGTCGAATTCGATGGTGTCGCTGGACAGTTCCAGGTCCGCCTCAAACTCGGGTGCTGCCTCGCCGGTTCCGCTCAGCGCGACCGTGGTCTCCGGTGTGTCGGGATCATTGGTGGTGACCGTGATGGTACCGGTGTAATCGATGCTGGCGCCCGGTGTGAAGACCACGGTTACCTCTATCGACTCGCCTGGGGCCAGGTCCGCAAGGTCACCCTCGGTGTCGAGCGTGAATGCGTCGCCGTCGATGGCGATGCTGGATGTCAGGTCAGCGTCACCACTGTTCGAGATGGTCAGCGTCATCTCCGAGGT
>Ga0066376_10004964_pt1 | contig 11449 bp, 10 predicted proteins | sample Knorr_S15_td_Bot_FD_77009 | JGI IMG/M metagenome (GOLD analysis project Ga0066376, IMG submission 77009) | Marine microbial communities from Southern Atlantic Ocean transect - Knorr_S15_td_Bottom_ad_5009_LV_A | ecosystem: Environmental > Aquatic > Marine > Oceanic | place: Southern Atlantic... | reverse complement strand
GTCCGTTATTGTTTCGTAACCAATATTGTCATTTTGTTTTAATAAATTATCTAACGCATCTGTTATCTCTAATTCATTCCGCCAAGATGGTTTCAAATTATCTATGACTTCAAAAATTAGTGGCGTTAACAAGTAAATGCCAGTCACTGCTAGATTTGATGTAGGTTTTTTTGGTTTTTCTGTGATTTTTACAATCTTTTCATTTTCAACATCTGCAATTCCAAATCTGCTTGGGTTATCTACTTCACATAACAAAACCGTGGCATCATAATCTGATTTGTTAAAATTCTCTACAAAACCTGCAATGGACTTTTGTATAATATTATCTCCTAGAAAAACAAGAAATTTTTCATTATTGACAAATTCCTTGCATAATCTAATTGCATGCGCAATTCCCCTAGGATGATCCTGTTCAATATACGTAATATTCGCACCAAATTTTTCACCATTGCCATAACACTCTCTCACTTTGTTTGAACCTAATCCACCTATGATTATTGCAATATCTGTAATGCCAGCGTCACAAATTGATTCAATACAATATTGTGACATTGGTTTGTTTGCAATAGGCAGAAGTTGTTTTGGACCGGTATGAGTAAGCGGTCTTAATCTGGTTCCATGCCCACCATGAAGAATAATACCTTTCATTTTTTATCACATATCCACATATAATTCACGATTTTTCCAAACCTAATAAAATATTGTATATTTTACTACGTATCTTTGAATCTAAACTTTTATTGGATAAAGTCCTCTAGGTCATTTCAAATGGAGGGAAAAAATTTTTCTGTATACGATTTAGAAAAGCACCAAACTAAAGATGTTGCAGATTCTCATATTAATGGCGAATTAACGGTAATTTGGAGAGACTGGGACAATCTTATCAAGAATCATCCTAAAATGGTTTATGTAAACTCTGTAAATTCAGGAGAAATTAAGGGTCCACATATACATAAAAACAGAACTACTTCTTTTTCCTGCATTCATGGTAATGTAGTTTTGATTATTCAAGATAACGACGGAAAATTTCATGAGATAAAAGCAGATTCGGAGAAACCAGTTTTAATCACTGTATCAAATGGTATCGCATCTGCAATTGTAAATCCAACTGCAAAAATTGCAAAAGTATTAGTTTTAGCAGATATTGCATGGAAACCTAATGATAACGAGATGATAGACGTTTCATTTGATAACTATGATTGGGATAAATGGAAATCAGGTTAAGGTCGTGCCAAATTCATCAAACATTCTAGTGCTCCTAGATTCTACTTTTTCATATTCAAAAATTACCATTAAAGGAAATAATACAAAAATTTTTGCGTTTGATTTACCAACATATCATGATTTAGCAAATAGAGGAATTTCTCATTCGTTATCTGATGATTACCTAACAAAAACAGAAAGAGAAGAGCTACACGATTTTGTAAATTCATTGTATAATTGGTATGACAAAACACCAGAATCAAAAAATCTCGAATTTGATGGCATAAATTTACTGAGCATTATAAACCCATTCGAATTTCACGAATACTTTCTTTCAAATTTGATTACATTTTTTTCTATAAAAAAAATAATAGAGCAAGAAAAACCCCATGAAATATTCGTAACAGAAAGACTTTCAAAATTTCTTGATTCATTTTTTGATAAAAAACACATTACAGTACTAAATGATCCTAACTTGACATATGAAAAAGGCGGACAAGGAAAAGGTTTTACTGCTGATCAAATCGAATTACGATTTAACGTTTTATCTAAACCAATCACCATGTATGTTTCAAAAAAAACTTATTCAAAAGTTAAAAATATTTATGAAAACATAATATGTTCTTTTTTTAATTTATGGTTTAATCCCACTAAAAATGAAAAAGGAATTTTGCTTTTAGAGTTTAATCCAGCTGCATATAAGGAACTTTTTATGAATCTAAATAAAACAAACAAGCCAATAATATTGCTAAATCGAAGAAGATCTGCCATTTGGAATAAAGAATCGTTAAAAATTCTTAAAAAGTATACTAATTGCAAAATTTTGAATTATAAGAAACTTCTTAATTCAAAAGATAAAAAAGATTTATCACGATTAAAAATAAAATACCAACAAAACCTACAAAATTTATGGAAAAATGAAGAATTTTTTGCAAACCTGTTTTCAAAATCAGGTATTTCTTTTTGGCATGTAGTAAAACGAAAAATGGAAAATCTTTATTATAATAGACTTGATGAATACCTGGAATATTTAGTTATCACAAAAAAAATCCTTGAATCATCGACTATAGGTAGTATTGCCATGTTAAATGAAGTAGGAGAGACTGAAAACACAATTTTAAAATTTAACAGATTGAAAATACCTACGTTTCTTTTACAGCATGCATTTCTTAGATATGATCCTACTACTTCAGAAGCTCAATGGAAATATGATGACCAAAAATTAGTTTCGTTGAAAAGTGATTATTTTCTGGTTTGGGGAAATTCTGATTTTGAATTTTTTTCAAAATTTGGGATACCTACAAGTAAACTCAAAATTACTGGAAGTGCTAGACACGATTCTTTTTTTGCTTACCATCGAACTAGTTATGATTCTAAAACAGTTTTACTTGCTTTGAGTCCACTTACTGATAGATTTGGGTGGGGCGATACAAATTCAGCTATAAAATATGAAGAGCAGCTAACAAATATCATTAACATAATTAAGAATATGTCAGGAGTAAAAATAATCGTAAAACTACATCCTGGGGAAAATTGGCACAATTTATCTTTACTTGAGTTCTTTAAAAAAAACTATAGAGATATCCCTGTATATCAAATTCGTTCGTCAAAGAATGTGATTCAATCATCTGACTTAACAATTAATGTCAACCCCAATTCTTTAGATCCAAGCACGATCATGTTAGAATCTATGATTCTAAATAAACCAACAATGTTGTTTTCTTTAGATGAACAATTCAAAAATCTAGAATACGACGATGGTATTCCTATTGTGAGTTTATCTTATAGAGCTAATATTGAAAAATATCTTAAAAAAATACTTTATGACAATGAATTTCGACAAATATTACTTCAAAAAAATAAACTCTATTTGAAAAAATTTCTTGCCAATCATGGTAACGCATCACAAAAAATAGCTGAAATAATCACCTAAGCAAATCTAGGTATGTATTATACCAATTTCCTTTTTCATCCTTCTTCCACATAGGACCCCTGAATTTTTCTACAGTTGACCAAAACTCCTTCTGTGATATACCAATATAGTTACAAAATTTTTCAATATACACTTCCGAGCATTTTCCATCATATTTTTTTACCAACTCAATGGCTTCATCTCTTGATAGCAGACCATCTCTTAGGTTATAACAAACATGATCCACGCACATACCAAATCCAAATTTTATATATTTTAACAATTGGTTGACAGGAGTTAGATCACCATCAAGCTGATGGTAGGGAAGATACGTACCTATTGATTCCCAATCAAAATTTTCAGGGCGCCATCTAAGTCCGTGTTCTTTTGAAAAGACAGCATTATTGTGAGGTGTCCATTCCTTTAAAAAATAATTCAACCAAATTGCTCTACACCCTCTTTCTTCTAATTTTTTTCTATTATAATGAAAGAGATAAAGATCTTTTTCTTCTATCCCATCAACTCCAACATATTCTTTCCAACCGGAAGATAAAGTTTGTAATTCATCAGCTTTCATCGCATCGTAATCAGTGCCAACACGACTCGTGAGTCTGGTACCTAACACTGTAACAGGACTATCTCCTTGAATTATTAGAGGGATATCAAATTTTTCAGCAATAATATACGTTGAAGCCCAAAGACAGTATTCTGTTATTTTTACAGGATTTAGATATTTGTAAAAATCTCGTTTTACAAGCGACTTCATCACTTTAGGATTGGGTCTTATACCGATTACATCGAAGCCCAATTTCTTGAGATTTTCAATATTATATCTTCCAATTTCCGTGATACCTTCGGGTTCACAGTTAACCAACAAACAACGTAGACCAAGCCGATCTTTCGCTGTCAAAGCTTGTTTTGTACTATCCTTACCTCCACTAACACCAATAACACAATCATAGTTACTCTTTGTTGTTTTTTTGGCCCATTCTGCTATATCTTGCAGCTCTTTTTCTCTAGATTCCCAATCAATTTCCTTTTTTTCATCTTCCCAAAGACATCCACCACATACACCCTGATCATCAAAATAAATTTCGGGTCTTGTATCAGGCTGAATGCAACGCTTGCATACTTCCATTATATACCGAAATACTCACTAGTTTATTTTCTTTGTTTCCAATACATCCTTCTTTCTCTTCGAAGTGATGATTCATTAGTAAGTTTAGATAGTTACGGTAATATTCTAACTCCTTTTTTTAATTAAGGTAGTGCTGAAATTTGGAAGTTATTTGTATAATTCAGGCTAGGATGAGTTCAACCAGATTGCCTGGAAAAGTTTTGATGAAATTAGACAAAAAACATACTGTTTTTGATTATTTAATTAACCAACTAAAACACTCAAAATTACTGGGAAAAATTATTATCGCTACTACAAACCTTGAAGAAGATAATGCCATAGTTAATTTTGCAAAAAAAAATGAAATAGAGTATTTTAGAGGAGAATCAGATGATGTATTAGACAGATATTATCAATGCGCGAAAAATTTCTCATCAGATAATATTCTACGAATTACATCAGATAACCCACTTGTTGATCCAACTGTAATAGATGATTTAATCATAAATTATCAGAAAAGTAGTTGTGATTATGCATCTACTAATCTAGCTCGTACGTATCCTTTTGGAATAGACGCAGAAATTTTTTCGTTCAATACATTAGAAAAAACATGGAAAAATGCAATTTTACCTTCTGAACGAGAACATGTTTCATCATACATGAAGAAAAATTCTAAAATTTTTAAACAATTTAATCTAAGAAACAAAATTAAGGTTCCTTTAGTCAGATTAACAATTGACAGAGAAGTGGATTTAGAATTATTTAGGATTGTAATATCCAAGATCACCGACCGTCCAATTCTTATGAATAACATTCTAGAACTTTATAATAACGAACCTAAACTTTTTGAAATTAACAGCCACATGGATCCATTAGAAGGATACAATAAATCACTAAAGTACGATAAAGAATTTTTGAAGAATAAGGATAACTAATTATGAAGAAGAAAATTAAACTGTTTGATCCTGTAATTGGAAAAGATGAGAAGCAAAAAATTTTCCAAGTTTTAGAGAGTAAATTTTGGGCATCCGGCGCTGGAAAAGGAAATGTCTTAAAATTTGAGAGCGAGTTCAAAAAGTATGTTGGTTCTAACGATTGCATTGCAGTTAATAGTGGAACATCTGCGTTAAATTTAGCGTTATCATTAATTGACATAAAAAACAAGCAGGTTATTTTACCATCACTTAGCTTTGTATCTACCGCACATGCAGTAATAATTAATGGTGGAATACCTGTTTTCGTTGACATTGAACCAGAAACAATGTGCATAGATCCTAACGAAATTCAAAAAACAATAACTCCAAAAACTACTGCTATTTTACCAGTTCATTTTGGTGGTTTTCCATGTAATTTAAAAGATATACAAAATATTGCGGAAAAACATAACTTAACAATTATAGAAGATGCTGCACATGCTGCAGGTGCTACTTATAATAATAAAAAAATTGGAAGTCATGGAACAGCCGTGTGTTTTAGCTTTCATCCTGTAAAAAATTTAGCAATGCCTACGGGAGGTTTAATATCAATCAATCATAAAAATCATAAACAGTTTAGAAAAATATTGCTAGCCCGTAGATGGTGTGGAATTACCGATAGAATAGATTCCGAGTATGATGTTAAAGAATTAGGGTGGAATTACTATATGAATGAGTTTTCTGCCGTTATTGGTTTGGCACAATTAAAAAAACTGGACAAATTAAACAGCATTAGAAAAAATATTGCAAAATTTTATGATAAGCACGTTAATGTAGAACATAAAATTCCATTTGATAAAACGTGCTCTTATCATCTTTATTGGATACGTGTAAACAATAGGAACAGATTTAGAAAAGAATTAGATGATAGAGGAATAGAGACAGGCACACATTACAGACCAATACATAAAATGTCATTTTACAAAAACTCCAACAGGATTGTAAACACTGAAAAAGTTGCAAAAGAAATTGTCACAATACCTATTCATCCAAATTTGACTAAATCTCAACTTGATTATATTGTAAAGTTAATCAACAAATTTGTGTAGATAAAAAATATACTAAGACTTCATCTTTTCTATATTTCTAACATGATGCACAAGTTGTTTCAACTCGTCTGTATCAATTGACGATGAAGCATCAGGTCCTTTAGAATTCTTTAATTTTACGTGTTTTTCAATGATTATATTTTTTGCATTATTTTGTTTTTTTAATATTGAAAAAATAATTGGGGCGATTATACCTAGTGTATGATCAGAAAAGCCTTCATAATTAATTGCCTTTTTCCAGTTTATCTTTTTAAAAGGTGTTGGATATTCAGAAATACAATAACAAAATACGATTTGGTTTTTTGAAAATATTTTTTTAATTTTTTCTTTATTACCCCCCATTCCCATACTAATAATCACTGGTTTTTTCGTCAATGATTTTTTTGTTAATGTTTCTAGCGAAAAAGGATCTTTGAATAAACATGTCCTAGACGCAATTTTATATTTTTTAACATTTAATGACTCTAAGAGATCAACTGCTTCTGGATAAAAAGCACTACAAAAAAATTCTATCTCCTGTTTGTCAGAATAGTTTTTAATTTTACGTGTCTTATCAAATGTTAGTTCAGATTTTTTTATATTTTTCCAATTTGGATGAGAAGTGGCATAAAGATCTTCTGCTCTCCACATCTGAAATTTAACAGCATTTGCACCAGCCTTCTTACATTCACGAATAATTTTTTTTGCCTTGGTTACACTTCCTTCCCAATTTGATCCTATTTCGGCTACAATAGTTGCTTTCATATTTTATGAGTAAGTGAATCCATTCAAATTTGTACCTATTTATTTTTCAAGAATATTCAATGTTTGGAATACTAATTTTGAAAATAAAGGTGTGATTTCATCTCTTATAGTCTGTATGTTTATGTCAAGATGTCTATCGTCATTATAATTTACGGGAAAATCTATTGTGGATATAACACCACCTACATCAATATATTTTTCAAGATAATGTGCGGAAAGAACTATCTTTTTTTCACCATTCAGCAAAGCTTGTTTAATTGGTTCCGCACCAGGAAAATCAGGCAATTTACCCCTATGAATTCCAAAAGCAGCGATTCTAGCTTTTTTAATAATATTATTAGGAATTATGTATCTCCAAGAAATTTCTATAATATAGTCACAATCTGGGAAATCAATAATTTCATCATTCATTGAATCAATTGCTGTTAATGGGATTGAATTATCCGCGCATTTTTTCACAAATAATTCATAATCTGTACGTATTGACCTTTGAGGATCTTGAGACTTGGGATTAAGTTTGTGAGTATATAGTTTGATTATTTTATAATTTTGAGATTCGGTTATAGCAGAAAGTGCATCATAACCATGAGGTCTTGAAAAAAAACCAACGATTGTTTTCATAATATATTAATGATTTTGACAGAATAAAGGTTTCACTTTTGAATGGTAACTTTTAATTCATATTTATTGAAAAATTTTTTATGGAAACAACGATTATTTTAAAAGAAGTACGGAAATCTGACTGTTTATTTCTTTACGAACTTTTGACAGCAAGAAAACCAAATGTAAACATATCACATAAAAAACTCCCAACATATGTCAAACATGTAAAATTTGTAATGTCTAAACCATACTCAAAATGGTATATTATTTATTGTGCAACTGAAAAGATTGGTTCAGTATATATTACAAAACAAGATGAAATTGGAATTCATTTTAAAGAGAAAAATATAACTAATAAAATTCGTTCTAAGGTTCTAAAAATGATTATTAAGAAAAATCCACATGACCGATATTTGATAAATATTAACCCAAGCAATACTATGATGAAAAAATTTTTAAAAAATGAAGGGTTTGAATTAATACAACATACGTACGAAATATCCAAAAATACTAGTAGTGTTTAAAAAATAATCAGTCTAAGTTTTTTTAAACTAGAATCCATGATCACCAGAACAGTGATTTGATTCTTTATTGCATGTTACACTAAAGAAGTTTAGACCATATTTTTCACTTTCTATAACACACCATATGTTCTTAGGTTCTTTCACAGTGTAATCACCATTTGATGTAAGAAGCTTTGGAAATTCTAACACTTTTGCACTACAATTTTTAATAACGTAGGATTCTTCTAAAATGAGACCAACATCATCATAAAATTTTACCTTTGCTTCTTGGTATTCTACATTAGGATTTTCTGCTTTGTCTGCTACAATGCCAACGTATGCATCACATTCACCTCCAGTAATTATTTGGCCCCATTTGAAACTTTTTTTATTTGGAGGACTGTATATGTTAGGATTGAAAAGAGAAACCGCAATTGACGAATCAAGTCCTCCATTACCGTATACTAATTGATGCCCTATTCTAGTAGGCATTTTTCCTGACAAAACCGTTGCGGTTACAGAAAAAGTCGATATATCAGTTCTATCTATAGAATCCTGCGCGATTAATGATTCTACGTTTGCATCTAAAAATTTAGTACTAGGACTAGAAAGTGAATTGATATCATACTCTTTAATTTCATTACCACGATGATCAAAAATATTCAATTTAATTTGCAGTTCACTTGGAGATAAAATTGGATATAATCTAACAGTATTTTTTAAGTTTGGGAAATACGGATAGAATCTTTGCGAATGGGAGGAATCATCCCAATATTCGTGTGATGTAGTTGAATCATAATATGTATGATTTGCACTAAAAGTACCGTCATTTTTTACTTGCCCAGACAACATTCTACCATAAAACAAAAATTGAGATGGTTGTGTTGCCTTAATTATTCCCCTTGTACCATTTTGTATTTGCTGGAACAGTTTTTTAAATTCAACTCTCTTCACGCCGAATCTAGGTAAATCTATATCAAAGTTTTTTACCATAGATTGATTCGGCGTAATGACTTCAATCTCCAAAGAATCTTTGCATGGCAACGGCCCAGTAGTAAATAAAAGGAAAGTATCCGTGTCTCCATTTACAACTAAATCAATCAAAGCCTCTTTGACTTGATGTGAATTAATATCGTCATCTTCAAAAACGTCATTTAATACTCTGTTAAATGCATGTACCTGATTAATGAAATTTTTTCCATGATGATTAATCATTACTGCAGGGAATGGAATAAACATATTATCTGGCGCAAAAAATTCAACCATATAATTTGAAACAGGATCTGTAACCATCCCTGTTAATTTAAAATTATAAACTATCGGCTTGTCTATCTTATGTAATTTTGACTCAAGCTTTTTACCATTAGTACCTATTGCAGTAATTTTACACGCTACATTAGGATATTGACGTTTAAGTAAGAAATGATTAATAAAACTGATTTCAGCTGCCGTATTTGGCATTTCTGGTACCAACAAAGAAGATCTATGTATGGTATTAAGAGTAGGATCCTTATGGTAAGTTTTCCTAGTGGCTTCTACTTGTTCTATAGTTTTCACGCTAAACAATTTTTTATGACAGAGTTAAACCTTGTTATCTTTTACGCGTAAGGTTTTTTAGAAAACCAAAACACCAAAATTCGTTGTTCAAAGATAAAACTATTCTCATCACTGGAGGAACTGGTTCGTTAGGTCAGGCTCTTACAAAAAGGCTTCTGAAAATGGGACCTCAAACAATCAGAATTTTCAGTAGAAACGAAAGCAAACAGATTGAAATGGAAAATGAGATCAAAGATGATAGATTAAGATTTTTTATAGGAGATGTTAGAGATTATCAGAGATTAGTTAAAGCGGTTGAAGATGTTGATTTTGTTTTTCATGCTGCAGCTTTAAAGCATGTGCCAAAAATTGAATATAACCCGTTTGAAGCCATAAAAACAAATATCCTTGGTTCAGAGAACGTAATCAATGCTTGTTTAACCAATAATGTAGAAAAAGCAGTTTGTGTAAGTACCGATAAAGCTGTTTCACCTCTTAATATTTATGGTGCCACCAAATTGCTTATGGAAAAATTATTTGTTACGGCAAATAATTATTTGAATGAGGAAAAATATAGAACAAAATTTTTTGGAGTGCGTTATGGAAATGTGCTTGGAAGTAGTGGGTCTGTAGTACCATTATTTATTGAACAAATTAAATCTAAGAAAAAAATTTCAATTACAGATACAAGGATGACACGATTTAGTATCACCATGGATGAAGCGCTAGACTTTATTTTACATGCTACTAAATTAGGAACGGGTTCAGAAATATTTGTGCCAAAATTAAGAGCTTATTCTTTGCTAGATGTAAAAGAAACACTTTTTGAAATATTAGAAAATACAGGCGAAGAAATTATTGGTACAAGACCTGGCGAAAAGATAAATGAAATATTGATCAATTCAGATGAAATTCGTTATGGTTGGGAAATTGATAATATGTATATGATTTCAAATCCTGAAGTTATGAAAACATATTCTGGGGCAAAAAAAATTGAAAATATGAAAATGTATTCATCAGATACTGTGGATAAAATCCCAAAAGATCAATTAAAACAGCTTATAAAAAATTTGATTTAATCTACACTAAAATTAATTGCGATAATATAAAATCATTAAATTATAATTTTATTATTAATTTTTTATTACATACGATGGAGTTTGAGAGAATAAAGATTTTCTTATTTTGATTTTTTTATCTGCGAAATATTCATCTGCAGCCATTGTTTCACCATCCCAAATTCCATAATCATCAAGCATTAAAATCCCACCTTTAGACAATTTCGGGTAAAAATTTTTTAGTATAGACATAGAAGGCTCGTAGAAATCTACATCCAAATTAAGTAAAGAAATTTTCAACTTTGGATTTAATTTCAAATACCTAGGAACAGTTTCTGTAATATCACCTTTAATTAATTGAATATTTTTTTCTAAACCCTTACGCTTCAAAATACTAATTAATTGTTTTTCAGAGATTGCTTCCTTTCCATGAGCTAACAATTTTTTTCTACGTTTATGATCAGTTGATATGTTTGTTGTAGTATGTTTTCCAAAAGTATCGAAGGCTATGATTTTCTTATTTGATTTTTTAAGTAATTTTAGAAATGTTGCAAACCTGATTAATGATACGCCCTTAAAAACACCACATTCTATGATACAGCCTGGGATATTAGAAGACAATTTTAGCAGTTCATAATGAGCAATCATTTTACCTATTCTTGAATTATCACATGAAAGGTAGAAATTATTTTCATAGTCAAAAGGTTTGTGGAAGTTAGGTAATTTGATCATAATATTGTCAAATATGCT
>Ga0066376_10004962_pt1 | contig 11452 bp, 7 predicted proteins | sample Knorr_S15_td_Bot_FD_77009 | JGI IMG/M metagenome (GOLD analysis project Ga0066376, IMG submission 77009) | Marine microbial communities from Southern Atlantic Ocean transect - Knorr_S15_td_Bottom_ad_5009_LV_A | ecosystem: Environmental > Aquatic > Marine > Oceanic | place: Southern Atlantic... | reverse complement strand
GGAGGAACTGGTCTACGACGACTCCGGACAGCTTCTGGCCGGCAGTTTCATGGATTATCTGCTACCCACCAGCACGGACGTGCCACCGATAGAGAGCATCGTTCTGGAAGAGGCGCCCTCACCGTTGAACCCATTGGGAGTGAAGGGAGCCGGCGAGGGTGGAATCGTGGCAACCGGAGCGACACTGGCCAACGCCGTGAGCAACGCCCTGGCGCCCCTGGGCGTTCAGATAACCCAACTACCCCTCAGCCCAAGCTTCATCGCCAAGCTGCTCAGCGGCTAACGCATCCCGGCCTGCTCCCAAGAAACGGTCCTGCTTCCCACAGTGCGCCGAATGGCCGCTACTCAGAATAACGCCCGATCAGCCCTGTCCGCACCCCGAATTAACCCGATTGTGATTAGAAATGCCATGTCCGTTATAATGTAATCGACTGCGTGGGCGCGACATGAAAATATCAAACAGCCAGTCTCGGAAACCCAGGACTGACCTGATGAAATCGCAAAGCAACCCTCCAGCCAGAAACCGGCTTTCTTTATGTTAAACGGCTTTCTTGAAAACGCATCTGCTTGGGACGGCCTTTTAGAGAACGGCCTCTTCCATGTATCCGGGAAGATTGTTGTCGCCGGACCTACTTTTCTTTGGCCCACGGAATTGCTGCTGGCGGGACTTTTCATCATTATTCTGTTCGCAATTTTCCTCTGGGCAGCGCGGTCATTCACCGGTTCGACAAGCGGGAAATGTCGTTCGTCGAGGACCAACTAAGGGAAATACGGGTGGTCGAGGCGCAGTTGGCGGAGCGGACAAAAGACCTGGAGCGCTCGAACCATGACCTGGCTCAGTTCGCTTACGTCGCGTCTCATGATCTGCGGGCGCCGGTTAGGGCGATGAAAAGCTTCGCCCAAATATTGGTGAAAGATTATACGGGCCGGCTAGACGCGGAAGCTGACGAACACTTGGGTTTCATCGTGGACGGAGCCAACAGGCTGGAGTCTTTGATCAACGACCTATTGGCCTATTCCCGGATAGACACCCAGGGGAAAGTGTTCGAACCGGTGGATTGCTCAGCAGTTTTCGACCAAGTGAAAACCGACCTGTTGATGGACTCCGATCATGCGGAGGCAGCGGTTACCAGGGACGACCTCCCAACGGTAATGGCGGACGGCACCCAGATGGTGCAGTTGTTCCAGAATCTGATCAGCAACGGCATCAAGTTCCATGGCGAGGCCCCACCGGTGGTACATATGTCTTCTGAACGAAACGAAAAGGAGTGGCTGTTTGCGGTCCGCGACAACGGGATCGGCATCGAGCCGGAACATGTGGAGCGAATATTTGCCATGTTCCAACGCCTGCACACCCAGGAAAATACCCAGGCACGGGCATGGGATCGGCCATCTGCAAGAAAATCGTGGAACGTCACGGCGGCAAGATTTGGGTTAAGTCCAAGATTGGGGCAGGGAGCACTTTCTTCTTCACCATCGAGGCGTCGGGAGTAGCGTAGCATTGGAAAATAGACAGGCTGAAATATTACTGATCGAAGATAGCCTGCCTGACGTGCGGCTTACGGAGAGGGCGTTGAAGAAAAGTACGCTGGCGAAGCAAGTCAGCGTAGTGCGGGACGGCGAGCAAGCCTTGGCTTTCCTCCGGCGCCAGGGGGAATACGCGAACGCGCCGCGCCCGGACATCATACTGCTGGACTTAGGGCTTCCCAAGAAAAACGGCGCCGAGGTTTTGGCGGAGATTAAAAAGGACCCCGCGTTGAAACGCATACCCGTCATAGTCCTTACCTCGTCCGACGCTGAAGAGGACGTCTTAGACACTTACAACCATCATGCCAACGCCTACACCAAGAAACCTGTAGACATGGACGAGTTTGTCAGAACCATCAAGATGATAGAAGATTTCTGGCTCAGCCTGGTAATCCTTCCCAGGAGGGAAATCTGAATGGACGAAAACCAGATCAAAGTCCTATTGGTGGAGGACGACCCGGCCGACGCCCGGTTGATCGAACGGACGTTAGCCCAGAGCGAACGGATCAAGTTCGGTCTAACCCACGTTATGAGGCTGGGCGATGCCCTTTCCCGTCTTGCCGAAGATAGCTTTGACGTTGTCCTGTTGGACTTGGGTCTTCCCGACTCCTGGGGACCTGATAGCTTTATCGAAACCCACAAACAGGCTTCGACCGTGCCCACCATTATCCTGACTGGTCTGGACATTCAGGCCTTTGCCATTGAGGCCATGCAGTTGGGCGCCCAAGATTACCTGATCAAAGGACACATTGATACTCATATTCTAGAAAGCTCCATCCGGTATTCCATCGAGCGCAAGCATTTAGAATTTGAAACCAACGCCGCCCGGGAGGCCGCGTTGGAAGCGAGAAGGACCACCGCCGAATTCCTGGCCAACATGAGCCACGAGATACGCACTCCGCTCAACACCATGATCGGGTCCGCCAGCTTGCTGCTTGACAGCTCTCTGACCGAAGATCAGCGCGAGTGGATGTCTATGGTCCACACCAGCGGAGAAGGCCTGCTCGGCTTGATAAACGACATCTTGGACATTTCCAGGATAGAGGCAGGCCGGTTGCCCATTGAGCCCGTCCCTTTCAACTTGGAATCGGTGGTTCAAGAGGTCGCTGAACTGGTAGCCGTGAAGGCGACGGAGAAGGAACTTAAAGTCAACGTCCAATACCCAGCTGCGGTGCCCCGTTACCTGGTGGGAGACCCGGGGAGGATCCGTCAGGTGCTTACCAACCTGGCCAGCAACGCGATCAAATTTACCCACCACGGACATGTTCTCATCACCGTGGGACGTGAGGACCAATCAGGGGAAGTCGCCGATCTGAGATTGACGGTAGAGGACACGGGTATCGGCATTCCTGAGGATAAGCTGGAGCCGATCTTCGATAAGTTTACCCAGGCTCACGGCTCCATTACGGAACAGTATGGGGGCACCGGTCTGGGTCTGGCCATTTGCCATCAACTGGTCGAATTAATGGACGGGGCCATCAGGGTAACCAGCCGGATGGGCGAAGGCTCCACTTTCAGCTTCGATCTTCGCTTGCCCATCAGCCCGGCAGAGCTGGCAGTTGATCCGTCAGAAAGCGCACGCGCTGAAACTGTTAGGCAGGCCGGGACCAAGCCCGTTAGCGCCCGGGTGCTGGTAGTTGAAGACAACGTATTCAACCAAAGAGTGGCTGCGGAAATGCTTAGAAAACTTGGCTGCCGGGTGGACGTTGCGGCCAACGGACTGGAAGCGGTTGATATGATTCAAACCTTCCCGTATGACCTGGTATTCATGGATTGCCAGATGCCTGAGATGGATGGCTACGAAGCAACGGCCCAGATCCGGCAGTTGGAGCCGGAGATCAAGCACGTCCCAATCATCGCGATGACAGCCAACGCCATGCAGGGGGACCGTGAGCGGTGTTTAGCCTCGGGGATGGACGACTACGTCAGCAAACCGGTGCGCATGGATTACCTGACTGTAGTACTGAAAAAGTATCTCGAACATCCCGGCCAATTGGAAGATTCGGGGGCGATCAATGCCAAAGTATTCAACAGCCTGTGGGAGATCCTGGGGGATGAAGCTCCGAAGTTGACTCGCGCCTACCTAAACGAAACAGAGGGTCTGTTGTCGGTGATGAAACAAGCCCTGGACCGATCCGATTGGGCCGACGTGGAAAAATCCGCTCACACTTTGAAAGGGAGCAGCGCCACGATCGGAGCAAGCGAACTGCTGCCTTGATCCGGTCCCAACCTCCGCCAGTCCACTTTCCGATATGAACAGTAGGACAGGCGGTAATGCGAAGAATGCCCGTATGACGGAAGGCATGCCGGACGGGGCTGGGAAATCCGCTCGGATAGACTTTATTCTCTATATCAGTCCTCGATGGAAATGATGCCGCGCTGCAAAGCGTAACGGATCAAGTCCGCCTGGGAGTGCAGGCCCAACTTACGCATCAGATTTGAGCGGTGAGCCTCAGCAGTGCGCGGACTGATGGATAACAGAGCGCCGATCTCTAAGCTGGTGTGCCCGGCTGCCGCAAGGTTGAGCACTTCCCGTTCCCGCGCCGTTAAGAGGTCGTGGACATCAACCGGAGTGCTCCGCGCCTTCTCCAAATACTTCTCCAAGGCGTGCTGGGAAAGAGGAGGGCTTAAGTATCGTTGGCCTTGGACCACGTTTCGAACCGCCTGCAACAGATCGACGGCGCTTGCATCCTTTAGCACGTACCCATCAGCGCCGTTCCTCAAGGCGGCTATGACGTAGGCCTCGTTGGAATGCATCGAGAGAATGATAATGTTGGTTTCAGGCGCGCTCTGGCGGACCTGCCAGGTAACCTCAAGACCGTTTAATCCCGGCATCATCAGGTCCAGTACCAGCACATCCGGGCGTAGCTTAGTCACCAGTGCCGTGACCTCCGCGCCGTCGGCCGACTCCCCGATAACCGAGAAATCCTCCTCGGCTTCCAATAACGCCCGCAAACCTTGGCGGACTATTGTGTGGTCATCCGCCAAGACTATGGTTGTCATATTCGTTCCTCTCCACGCTGATGTGGTTGCGGCCGCTAAAGGGTAGTTCGGCGAAAAGATTGGTGCCAAGTCCCGGAGTCGATTCAAGGGTCAATCGCCCACCCAGCAGGGTTGCCCGCTCACGCATGCCGGCCAGCCCGTTACTCTTGTTTAAGATCGACTCATCAGAAGCGTCGAATCCGGCGCCATGGTCTTCGATGGACAAACCGAGCATTTCATCGTTGCTCCAAAGGCGAACCGAAACCCCATCGGCGCCGGCATGGCGCGCGACGTTGGTCAAAGCTTCTTGAACGATACGGTAAGCAGTGGTTTCTACCTCGGGTAGAAATCGCCGGTCTAGCCCGGTGTGTTCGAAACCCACGTCCACTTGGGTACGGGCGGTGAACCGCTCGAAATACCACAACAAGGTCGGCAGGAGCCCCAGGTCGTCCAACATTGCCGGACGCAAGTCCAACGACAGATCCCTCACCTTGCCCATGAGCTCATTCACCAAGTTTTTCGCTTCCTCCAAGTTGGCCTTTACGGCTTCCTCTGGCAACCTGGAAATCAACTCTATCGAAAATTTAAGTCCGGTGAGAACTTGACCTATTTCGTCATGAAGCTCTCGAGCCACATGACGGCGTTCGGCCTCCTGCACTTCCACCAAACGCCGGGACAGTGACAGCAACTCCAAGTTACGGTACCGAAGCTCCTCTTCCGCCAGCTTGCGCTCCCGAATATCGATGGTGGTGCATACGAATCCGACCAATCGGCTCCCGGAGTCATAGATGGCTGACGCGGTCTGCAGAGAGGGGATCCTGCCCCCATCCTTAGCCAACAGCTCCACCTCACCCGACCATCGTCCCGACGTTAGGCCAGCCATGATGCTCTCCAGCCCGGGGTCTTCCGCGCCGCCAGGATACAGATCCGCCACCGACTCGCCCACCAATTCACGGGGTTGGTAGCCAAGTATCTGCTCCAGAGCACGATTTACGAAGAGGATCCGGCCGTCCGGGTCGGTCACGCAAACACCGTCGCCGATATTGGCTATGGCCTGAGCAAGTTGGTCGACCTTTTGAAACAGTTGAGCGTTTTCCAATGCAGGCGCGATCTGGTTGGCCAGCCGCTCCAAGATAGTTCGTTCCCTCAATCCGTAGGTACCCACATCGCGGCTGCGCAAACCCAGGACGCCAATCACCTCTCCCTTGGAAATTAGTGGGGTCGCGATACTTGAGCGCAACCCTGATGCCAGGTGGATCTCGTCGCTATTAAAAACCGGCTCTTCAGCGATATCGTCCCGGACTAGGCTCTCACCCGTACTTAACACTAACTCGCTCTGCGTCCCTTCTATCACACTGATACGGCCGGGTTCGAGGCCTTCCTCAGGCACTCCGGAAAAATACTTCAACTCTAATGTACCTGAGTCTAGGTCCAGGCGGTTGATGTAGATACGGTCGAATGGCACGTGTTTTTTCGCCTCAGTGGCAAACCGTTCGTAAACCTGGTCGATGTCCAGATTAGAAGTAATGATGCGGGCCACCTCGTCGATGGCGGTCATTTCTTCCGCGTTGGACCTAAGATGATCATAAAGTTGAGCGTTCTCCACGGCAGGGGCGATCTGACTGGCCAGCCGCTCCAAGATTACTTGATCCCGGTCACCGTAGGCTGCCAGCCTCTGGCTTCGCAAACTCATGGTACCCAGAACACGGCCCTGGTGGATCAGAGGCACCATGATACTGGACCTGAGACCCTCTTGCAGAAACCTCTCAGCGCCACTAAATTGCATTGCCGTAGAAGAATCGGGCACTACCAGCGTTCGGGCAGTCTCTAGTACACGCTGGGTCTGGGTAGCTTCTAAGGGCACAATATCGGGGATATGCCGCCCCGGCAGAGCTTTGCCTGCCGAGTATTTGAAAGTAAAGGCACCGGCGTCCTCTTCAATCACGTTGATGCTGATCCGGTCGAAGTCAACCAGTTTCTTGACCTCGTCGGCAAACCGTTCGTATACCTGGCCGAGATCCAGGCTACTGGTTATGAGCCGCGCTACCTCGTCCAGCGCGGCCATTTCTTCAGCGTTCGACCTTACCTGCTCAAATAGCCGGGCATTCTCAATAGCCGGGGCGATCTGGCGTCCCACTTGCTCCATAAGCCCCAACTCGCGTTCGGAGTACACAGCTTGCTGAGCAGATCTCATGTTCAAAATGCCGATGACTTCGTCGCCGGTGATCAAGGGGACCGCCAAGAAAGACTTTAGCCCCGCGTGCAAAGCGGGAATCAACCCTGGGTACCTGCGAGCCAACTCTTCCACGCTCTCGGCCTCGATGAGCGTGGCTGATCTGGTGCGCATCACCGCTTCGGTTAAAGTACCTGACAGTGCGACCCGGTCCCCGGCACGCCGCCCCGGAACATCAATCCCCGACACATGAGCTGAAATTGAGACTCCGTCTTCGACGCCTACTAATGAGATAGACATATAGTCGAAGGACATATGCTCGCGAACCCGATCGGCAAACCTTTGGTAGACATCTTCGATGTTCGGCGATAGGGTAATTATGCGTCCCACATCGGCCAGCAGGTGATTCTCCGCCGCCAAGGTTCGGGCCGCCTGTTCCGCATTTTCCCCTTGGGAATATATTTCAGCATTGGCGATTGCTCCGGCAATCTGAGCGCCGATGTTTCTTGCCAGCTGAAGGTGGTGTTCTGTGTAGGATATTGGGGCCGAGGGCACCATGTTCAACGTCGCAATGACCTCGCCACGGGACACCAACGGGACGCCAAGGAAGGAGCGAACACCAGCCTCCAGGTAGGGGACCAACCCTGGGTATTTTTCCGCGCATTCGTCGCTGTCATCGACATCCAATACCACGCCCTGGGGAGACTGCACCACCGCGCCGGTGAACGTGCCCTTCAGAGGCATTACAGTTCCGGCGCTACGGCCGGGTATCTCGGCTCCCGACACATAATCCATCGTATATGTGCCGCTCTGCAGGTCGATTCTATTGATACTGATCATGTCGAACGGAACAAGCCGGCCTACCAGAGCGGCAAAACCTTCGTACACTTCAACGACGTTTAGAGATGAACCGATGACCCGCCCGATACCGGCCACCAACTGGGATTCCTCGGTCAGGCGGCGTTGTTCCTGTTCCGCCTTCTCTCGCTCGGTTACTTCTACTTGAAGCGATTGAGCCGTCCGCGATAGCCCGGTGGTGCGCTCCTGGACCCGCTGCTCCAAGTTGGGATATAGCTCTTGAAGCTGTAACCTCATTCTTTCAAGGGATTGCCCCAACTCCACGGTTTCTTTAGTCCCTCGGGAAGGAGCAGGTACATCCAGGTTGCCCCGGCCAATCTCTCCGGCAACGGCGGCGAGATCTGCAATGGACCGGGCAGTGTATCTGGCGATCAGATAGGCCAAGCCGGTTCCCAAGGCGATAAGAGCCAATCCCTGCCACAGATGCGCCAGTATGATAGACCTGATCTCTTCATTAAGCGCTTCGGCGGTGAAGCTAAACTCAACACCTCCCACCGGGTCCCCGCCCGCCGATACTGGAATCGCGAGCTCCAGGGTACTTTCGCCAAACTGCCGCCATTGCTTGCCATTCCGGACGGCGTCGAGCGCAGCTACATTAGACAACTGCCCAGTGACATACCCGGACCGGTTCTCAGCACGAGGTTCCTCGACCAAGAGCCTCCCGTCGGGTCTAACAATTTTGACCTGGGCGATCTGGGGTTGGCTTACCAACACCCCTGCGATGTCTTCCAGGGCGTCGATCTGGGGAAAATACAAGTCATTGGCCAGAACTTCATCAAGGCTATTAGCCATGAGCACCCCGTATCGCTCAAGCCCTTCGCGAGCCATGGACCGCTCTCTCCTGATATCTATGAAAGTTACAAGTCCCATCAGCAGTACAATAACGAAGACCATGCTCAAGGTCATCGCTGAGGCGATCCCCCATTTAAACCTGTATCTAGATATAAACGCCGCCATGGCGCCATCTACTCCTTGGCAACCAGTTGCATCAATTCTTCCAGTTGCCCTAATGCCGCTTGTGATTCCGCGGGAAGCCGGTCAAACCTGCTGGTGCTTTTCAGGCCTTCTAAAATCTGTCGGCCCCGTTCCGTTTCCTTCAAGCCGATCAACAACTCCTCGACTTTACCGATCAACGCCTGGTCCAGGCCGGGCCGGGCTGAGACCAGTCGCCTTGGCACACTTAAGGTTTGGTCAAAAACACGCAGTTGGTTCATCAACTCTGCTGGCAATTCGGTGTAGTCCAGATTGGCGATCCCGCCCGCCGCCACTTGGCCGTCCAAAACCAATTCTATCGTGTTTTCTTCATCCCGCGAGAAGAAATAGCCGATTTCATTTGGGCTAACGTCTTCATCCGGACCGCTAACCTCTCGCAGTTTAAATCCCTTTTTAATCAAAGTCCCGGCGGGAAGGATGAAACCAGTCGTGGAATAAAGCTCTTCAAAGGCCACCACTTTCCCCACCAATCCCTCCGGGCTATTTATTCCGCTGTCTCTTCTTACCAGGTAAGTCCCCCAATATTCAGAGGAACCTCTCTTCCACTGGCGCAATATCACCTGTGAACCCGAAAGCCTCCGCACTGCCAAAGTTGGAAAGCCGCTATCGAAGAAAAAATCAATCTCGCCTTGATCGAGATACTGCGCCATTTCAGGAATGTCCTTGGCGATAACGACCTCTCCTCTCCCAATACCAAATTCAGTCAGATTCTCCGCCAAGTAGTCGGCCAGCGGCCTGAACCGCTTGACCTTTTTAAGAGGCTCGCATGCGTCAATGTCTCCGATAACGATGATCCGGTCGCTAACCCGGGAAGATAGTGGAGTCGCCGCCGGGGCTGACACATGAGGGTTGGCCGCGCAGCCGTTCCCTAGGATCAACATCAACCCCAGCAAAAGCAGCCAACTAGTTGGACTCTTGAAGAGAAGAATAACTTTCACTGTATCCTTCAAGAGATTCTTCGCGTTAGAGCGCTATTTTATCCGTTTTTTCTGATGATTGCACAATCGATAGCCAAGTTGGGTTTCAAGATTACGCGAAATGATAACCAGCGGGGAGCGTGGATTTAGACAAAAGGCATGCTGCGCTGAATCGAACCAGGCGGGGGCGAAGTAGCTAGAACTCTCAATAGGAGAGGAAGTGCTATAGAACATTTGCCTTCAACTGAAGGTTGACGTGCAGAAGCGAAGCGAGGAGATACGAAAGCTTTACAATATTTAAGGGGGATTTCTTTTAGAAATCAGCGATGCCATCGCAAACAGGTTTACCGGCCCTTGGTTCGATATTGATTGAACAACCCCTGCGCGGTGGACAGAGTTATGGCTCCGATTGCTGCGCCGAAATGCAACGAGTTGTCGATGGTGTATTGCCTACCCATATACGTGGATTCGACGTTCTGGCCGAATACCAAACCGATGTAGGTGCCGAGGGTTCCCCCTGCCAAGACCAGGACCAGGGAACCTACTATGAAATACCAGCGAATAGCCAGATTCATCCAACCGAAATAGGCGCCCAGCCCAGCGCCCAGGCCGATACTCACGAAATATATATTGGTGTGTATATCCACGTCCCAAGGGTACCCGATCAAGGCGTTAAATATTAAAGCCAGCCAGCCGCCCAAAATCCCCAGAACAATGCCAATGAAGAAGCCGACCAGCATCCTGCCCAAGGGTACCGCCCAGACGTAGATACCACCTTCGATCATATGGGACTCTCACCCTTGCTTCCCACTTGCGTGGAATTCACCTAAATATTAAGGCGGCCTCGTCGCGTTGGATTCGGCAACCCGATAGTCTAAGTATACCGCAGGCGTCGCCGATCTGAGACGAGCCCCGTAATGCATCTCACAATATTCACCACACAGACGCTAAGACAGCGAAGGTTCGGCCAGCCTTTATTTTGGTAATTATCCCCTGGCCTCAAGGGATAATTACCCATCGCTATTCTTGCGGGGAACTGTATCGCCCTCTTAGCGCAATAATAATTATGCGGCCAGCAGTACACGATGAACCATTCGGAACAGCGTCCAAAGCTGCTTCAGCTTCTAGCCAAGCCGCGATGTCATCGCCGATCGCACGAAGGCGATCCTGTAAATCGCTTTTGCTATACGAAACGACACACAGACGTCCGAACTCTCGCTTTCCCCATGGCCGGAAATCACCAAGTTCCGTAAAAAGCCGCCCGGCCTTGGCAGGGTCGAAGGATTGAGACGGTTCGTCTAAGGATGGCCAGTTTGGAAAATAGAAGAGTTCAGGGTCAATTCTAGCCTCGTCGATGATCAGGCTGATCGCTAGGCGATGTTTGTCCTCATTCGTCGGCGAGTTCTTTATGGACTCAATATACCAGCCGATGCGGACGTCGGCTTCGGGCCGGGAGTCGGGATCGAGCTTTACGTCTTTGGATTTCTGAGCCGCCAGTTCCCACTTAACCCTAGCCTCCACTGTGGCTTCGATGTCGGGTGTAGGCTCACTGGTACAACCCGCAGTCGTAACTACCAGTAGAGCAGCTAGTAAAGCAGTCACACTTTTGAATTGGGCAGCCATTGCGGGTTATTATACCCAAGCCGTATCCATCTACGATATCAGAGAAGGCAATCCGGGGTGCAATTCAGCCTCGGGTTCACCTCAAATCCAACACACCCGCATGGACCCTGCTAGGTGCCAAAGCTGGGTTGCCATTTCCTGTTGATGAAGCGACACTTTGATGTCAAGGGATAATTACCTTTATTTTATCCCACTGCGTCTCTGCGGTTATGATGGATGTTTCTAGCCAACTAAAAGAGAGCCCCGCCGAAAGCCAGCGGGGCCATTGGAAATATTAGAAAGTCCCAATCGGTTTTAGAACGTGATGCCGGCCTCCTTGGACTCTTTGGTCTGTTTCAGCCAACGCCATCGCTGCAGAGGGTCACTGACGGCCCGCAGC
>Ga0066376_10004961_pt1 | contig 11455 bp, 10 predicted proteins | sample Knorr_S15_td_Bot_FD_77009 | JGI IMG/M metagenome (GOLD analysis project Ga0066376, IMG submission 77009) | Marine microbial communities from Southern Atlantic Ocean transect - Knorr_S15_td_Bottom_ad_5009_LV_A | ecosystem: Environmental > Aquatic > Marine > Oceanic | place: Southern Atlantic... | reverse complement strand
GAGGGTAACTGGTCCGGAAAGATGGATTTCGCGCTCTTACGGGGTGATCTGATCGCTATAACGGAAGAGGTTAAGGGCGGAGCCGATGCGCCCACCATGGACCCACTTCTCAGCACTGAGATCTCAGCATTACATCCGCTCAGGCGCACTCATTCCCATAAGCGACAGGCAACGTGCGATAGCGATTTGCGCCGCCTCGACCAACCTCAGCCGCGCCTTCGACACCGGTAAATCGTCCTCGTTGTCCGAGATCACCCGGCAGGCGTCGTAGAACCTCTGCAGCGCCCTTGCGACCTCGGTCGCGTAGTGCGGGACCTGCTGAGGTTCGAGTCGATCTGCGGCGCGATCCACCACATCCGGTAGCGCCGTGATCTGTCGGATCAGCGCAATCTCAAGGTCGTGGGTCAGCAATGACACGTCGCCGTCTTCCCAGTCGATGCCCTTATCAATAGCGTTGCGCAGGATTCCCGACAACCGGGCGTGCGCGTACTGGATGTAGTAGACGGGGTTCTCTGAAGACTGCTTCCGCGCCAGGTCCAGGTCGAACTCCATCTGACTCTCGGCGCCACGGCTCAAGAATGTGTACCGGACTGCGTCCGCTCCGACGTCATTCACCAGATCACGCACCGTGACGATGACGTTCTTGCGCTTGCTGAAACGCAGCGACTCGCCGCCTTCTTTGAACGAAACGAGCTGGTTGAGGATGATCGTCAGCCTGTCGGGGTCGATGCCGAGCGCTCTGGCGGCCGCCTTCATCCGGGCGACGTGGCCATGGTGGTCTGCGCCCCAGACATCGATCACCTGGTCAAAATGGCGCTCTTTGAACTTCTCGGCGTGATAGACGATGTCGCTTGCGAAATACGTGTGGCCGCCCGAGCTGCGGATGACGACGTTGTCTTTGTCTTCACCGAGCAGGGTGGATGCAAACCAGCGAGCGCCGTCGCGGTCAACTATGAAGCCGTCGTCTTCCAGCTCTTTCATGGTGGCGTCAAAGCGGCCGCTATCGAACAGCGACTGCTCGCTAAACCACACGTCGTATGTGATGTTGAGTTCTTCCAGGTCGGTCTTGATCAGCGCCAGGTTTCGCTCAAGGCCGGGCTTGTAAAGCGCAGCGATCGCCTCTTCTTTTGGAAGGTCGACAAGCGCGCCGCCGTCTTCTTCAAAGATCTGCTGAGCCTGTTCGGCGACGTACTCGCCTGGGTACGAGGTCTCGGGCAACGGCAAGTCGTGGCCCGCCGCCTGCATGTAGCGGGAGTACAGCGTCTCCGTGTAGACCCGCATCTGGTTTCCCGCGTCGTTTACGTAGTACTCACGTGTGACATCTGCACCGGCGGCTTCAAGCAAGTTGGCGAGTCCGCTGCCGATTACAGCGCCCCGGGCATGGCCGACGTGGAGCGGGCCTGTCGGGTTGACGCTGACGAACTCCAGCTGAATCTTCTGACCTTTCTTCGAGTCCGTGTTGCCGAAGTCGGAACCCGCGGCGCGGATCGCCTCGACCTGGGCCTGGAACCACGCATCTGCCAGGGTGATATTGATGAACCCGGGGCCGGCGACCTCTACGTTTTTGACGTCGGCGTTGTCCGGGAACGCTTCAACGATCGCTGCGGCGATGACGGGCGGCGCCATTTTCATGGTGCGCGCGAGTTTGAGCGGCAGGCTGGTCGCAAAATCGCCGTGCCCCTGATCACGGGGCTGCTCGATCACGATTTCAGACGCGCCGGCTGCGGGAAGTACGCCCTGTGCCTGGGCGGCGGTAAGTGCTTCTGCGATGGCGTCACGAAGCTGGTCGGTGATTCGCATTAGACAAGAAATCCTAGCACGGCTCGCCCGTTGGGCGGGTAGCTAAAAGTGCCGCGGAAAGGGGCGAGATTACCCGGGAGGCCGATTACCTGATGTCTGTGGCTATCGGGTTCGCGCCGGGTATCCTTCTCGGATGTTCAAACCCCTGGTCGAAATACATCAGGTTCGAGATGCCCTGGCCGCACATTTCGACGCTCCGGTCCAGGACCTTTCCCCGATCGATGTCGGACAGATGGCTCGTGTGTTTTCGTTCACGGTTAACGGCATGAATTACGTCGCCCGCTTCACGACGAAACGCGCCGCCGAAACCATCAAGAAGGACCGCTGTATCGCCGATCGGCTGGCCTCATCAATCGTCCCGGTGCCTCCCATCATCCACAGCGGCATATCGGGCGATCTGTATTACGGGATCGCACGCCGAGTTCCCGGAGCTCCCCTGCGAGCGATTCACGGCGAAGATAACTGATCGGTCGTGACGTCGCTAATCGAAACCCTGGACGCCATCCATCAGGAAGACGTAAGCGACACAACTGGTTACGGGATGTTCGACTCTGAGGGCGAAGGAACGTTCCAACAATGGACGGATTTTCTAATGGACGTTGCGCTGGAAGGAGGCAACGGTAGCTTTATAGGAGCCTGGCATCACCTTTTTGAAGATACATTCCTGGACCGGACATTTTTCGACCTGATCTACGAAAGAATGATCGAGCTCCTGCCGTTCTGTCCCGAGGAGCGATTTCTCGTCCATGCCGATTACGCCTTCGGAAATGTGATGGTGAAAGACGGAGAGGTAACGGCGGTCCTCGACTGGGCGAACGCCATGTACGGAGACTTCATTTATGACGTCGCATGGATGGACCTTGGATCGCCGGAGCAGGACTACCGGGCCCTGTTCAAGGCGTACTACGAAGGCCAGGAGCGGACAATCGAGCACTACGAAGAGCGCCTGCTCTGCTACGAGAACTACGTCAGCCTCGACGCACAGATCTGGCACGCAGTGAACTCCAATCTCTCGGATTACGAATGGATGCGCGTGCGTACTCTTAATCTGATAGAACGCGGCGTCACGAGTGCCTGACGTGAGCAGGAGGTCAACCGCTATTGGAACGCCGGGAATCGACAATGACTGAGGACTCTTCAGAGCTGGACGCCCTCAAGGTTTTTGCCGAGGCCACACTTGGTAGTGGACTAGAGGTCGAAGACCGATCGCGGGCGTTCGGCAGGAAGTCCCTGACGTGGCACATTTTGGCTGAAGACGGAACAGGGTTTTACATGAAGCGCCACGAGTTCCGTCATCACTATGTGGCCGAGGTGAGAGCGCTCAAGTACTGGGTGCCACACCTGACCGACGGGGCATGGTGGGCAACGCCGGAGGTGCTGGCGACTTCTGATGAACTTGGCGCGGTGATCCTGACCGAGCATCCCGGTGAGATCATCGAGGACTCTTCGCCGGGTGACGACGAGCTACTGGCCGCTTATAAGAACGCCGGACGGCTGGCGCGATCGCTGCACGACGCCGATATCGATCTCTCGGACGAACCGCGTGAACAGCTGTACGCGCCGGATGGGATCGAGCGGTACTTCGAGATGTCACGCGGGCACCTCGACGCAAGCACCAGCGACTGGGTCGAGGCCATCCTGACTCGGGCAGACGTGTGGGCCGGCCAGAAGGTCGTCCCTATGCATGGCGACTACTCGCCACGCAACTGGATTTTCCAGCCCGGCGATCCAACCTTTAATGTGATCGACTGGGAGCGATCCCGTCCCGGCTACTGGGTGGAGGACATTCAGCGGATGACACACGATCACTGGCTTAACGCCCCCCAACTCCGGGATGCGTTTTTCGAGGGCTACGGGCGAACGCCCACTGAGGCAGAATGGCGTCAGGCTAACCAGATCACGTTGATCAACGCTGTCGGTGGCGTTGGCTGGGCGATCTCGCACGGTGATGAGAGGTTTGCCGGGCACAATCGGCGAGTTATCTAGCGCTTCAAGGAAATTCTCTGAATGACCACACCCGACGAAATTAAATCCGGTTCTGTCCTGGCCGTGAGTGTAAGTGCCACCCACACGATGACCAAACCAAACCAGATGAGCATTCGCGTAATAAAGGGACTCGGTGTCGAGGGCGACGCACACCAGGGCGAGACGGTGAAACATCGATCACGTATCGCCCGAAACCCCGACCAGCCAAATCTGCGACAGGTCCATCTGATACACGGCGAGTTGCTGGACGAACTGCGCGAACAGGGCTTTGAAGTAGAGCCCGGCCAGTTGGGGGAGAACGTCACGACACGGGGCGTTGACCTGCTGGCACTGCCGCTCGGAACACGGCTGTTTCTGGGCGCGAACGCCATGGTGATCCTCACCGGACTCCGAAACCCTTGCGCCCAGCTCGATGGCATCCAGCCAAAGCTCATGGCGGCTGTGATCGACAGGGACGACGACGGCAAGCCGGTGTTCAAGGCGGGCGTGATGTCGATCGCGGTGACGGGTGGAGAGATTCGTCCGGGTGACGAGATCCGGGTCGAATTGCCGGCAGGCGCCCGGGTGCCGCTTCAGCAGGTCTGAGGATTTGGCGGCGCTCCGGTGAACCACACCCCGGAGGTGGTTCTCGAACACGCCCGCCACCTGCTTGGTGAATCCTGACCTGCGCGACCCGTGATGTCGTGCCTATAATGCCGTTCCCAAACATTCCGAGGCCCAACAAATCCGTGGAGTAAACGAATGCCCGAACCGTCCCGAGAATCCAGCCTTGAGGACCGAAGAAGAGACGCCGCTCGCGCCGGCCTGAATCTGTCCGATGAACGAGTCGCAGAGCTTATGAGCAGGTTTGACGAGGTCGATGCCACTCTCGCCGCGATTCGGGGGATCGACGTTAAAGCGTTCGAACCGTACGCCGTTTTCGCGCCGCGTCCGGCTGACGATTAACGACGGGAGCAAATATCACGAAATCGGATGTGACGCTTATTCCAGCTTCTCCCGTTGGGGGAGTGGGCACTCCACACACCGTTGAAAATGATCCCCGGAGCGTACCTGTTGCCTGATAACGATCTCGCATACGCATCTATTGACGAACTCGCCCCTCGCATCGAATCGGGCGACCTGTCCCCTGTCGAGCTTACACAGGCGTCGCTGGACCGTATCGAAGCGCTTGAGCCGCAATTAAACGCCTTTTTGGAGGTGTTCTCGGAGAGCGCTCTGGCACAGGCACGTAAGGCAGAGGCAGAAATAGCGAGCGGCAGCTACAGGGGCCCGATGCACGGGATTACGGTCGCGCTCAAGGACCTCATAGATGTGGAGGGATCCGTCACCACCGGCGGTTCGACGATCCTCAAAGATAACATGGCGACGTCCGACGCCACGATCACCCGCCTCCTTAAGGAAGCCGGAGCAATCATCATCGGCAAGGCGGCGCTGGTCGAGTTCGCGATGGGCGCAACCGGCATGAACCCGCATTACGGCGCGTCGCACAACCCGTGGAACCTGGAACGAATCTGCTGCGGCTCCAGTATGGGCTCGGCGTCGGCAGTCGCCGGCGGGCTTGCCGTAATGGCGATCGGCTCCGACACCGGCGGCTCTATACGAATGCCGGCCGCCGTAACCGGAATCGCGGGGCTCAAGCCCACCTACGGGCGTGTAAGCCGAGCCGGGGTACTCGATCTCAGCTGGTCGTGCGACCACGTCGGGCCGATGACTCGAACAGTCGCCGACTGCGCCCACATGATGAACGCAATCTCCGGATTGGACCCGCGGGACCCGGCGTCTGCGGATCAGCCGGTCCCGGACTTCACCTCCGGCCTGAAGCAGGGACTACAGGGACTGCGCGTCGGCGTGCCGCTCGACTTCTTCTACGATGACATCGACTTGGAAATTGAAACCGCGGTCCGGGCCGGAATCGCTCTGATGGAGCGTGAGGGCGCGATCGTCTCCGAGATATCGATGCCCTGGGTTTCTCAAGGCCGGAAGATCAACGTGGGCGTCAATCGCCCGGAGGCCGTTTCTGTCCATGAAGAGTGGCTCGCAAAATACCCGGAGCAGTACAGCGTCGAGGTCAGGGCTCGGCTTGAGGCCGCTTCCTACATCCCGGCTACGGAGTACATCCGGGCGCAACGGGCACGCCGCTGGTTCATCGAGAAGATGACGGAGGCGACCAGGGACGTAGACGTTCTTGTGACGCCAAGCGTGCCGATCCAGACGCCGACTATCGAGGAGTGCATCGTGGGATCAGACGGCGACCTCATAGCGCCGGCAACAAATCAGCTCGGAGTCTTCACCGGCGTTTTCGACACGACCGGAGAGCCGTCTTTGAGCCTGAACTGCGGATTTACCGAGGACGGGATGCCTATAGGCATGATGATCAGCGGGAAGCCTTTTGATGAGGTTACCGTGCTGCGCGCGGGCGCCGGATTTGAAGCGGCGGCGGGGCTGTTGTACAGGCGGCCGCCGATTGCGTGAGACAGCGTCATTGTGGGATCACGGCCCACACTCGTCGGGCTCTGTACAAGCTTCGAGAGCCTCAGGATGCGGATAGCGACGGTGGCATCACTATTACCGCTGCGTCCCTAATACAGACTTCCCCTCATCCTTCCCCGGAAGCACAGGTTCAAAATCTTCTCCAGTTGGGAGAAGGGGTTACTACCTACCCATCAATAAATGACTTCTGGAGCGCACCTTGCCAGATAACGATCTCAATTACGCCTCCATCGGTGAACTCGCCCCTCGCATCCGTTCCGGTGAACTCTCGCCGGTCGAACTGACGCAGGCGACGCTGGACCGTATTGAACGACTCGAGCCGCAGCTGAATGCCTTTCTTGAGGTGTTTTCGGAGAGCGCGCTCACGCAGGCACGCGAGGCAGAGGCTGAGATAGCGAGCGGCGGCTACAAGGGCCCGTTGCACGGCATCACTATCGCGCTCAAGGATTTGATCGACGTGGAAGGCACGGTCACCACCGGCGGGTCGACGATCCTCAAGGACAACATGGCGACCTCAGACGCCACGGTCACCCGACTGCTTAAAGAGGCGGGGGCGATCATCATCGGCAAGGCGGCGCTGGTCGAGTTTGCGATGGGCGCCACTGGGGTCAATCCGCACTACGGGGCGTCGCACAATCCCTGGAACCTTGAGCGCATCTGCTGCGGCTCCAGCATGGGCTCTGCTTCCGCCATCGCGGGCGGCCTGGCGGTTGGCGCGCTCGGCTCCGACACCGGCGGATCGATCCGCATGCCAGCCTCGGTCACCGGTATCGCTGGACTCAAGCCGACTTACGGCAGGATCAGTCGGGCGGGCGTGCTGGACTTGAGCTGGTCGTGCGACCACGTCGGGCCGATGACCCGCACCGTCGCCGACTGTGCCCACATGATGAATGTTCTAGCGGGATACGACCCGGCGGATCCGGCCTCGTCCGAGCAGACGGTCCCTGATTTCACTTCGGGGATTGATCAGGGTTTCAAAGGTCTGCGGGTGGGCGTGCCGAAGGAGTTTTTCTTTGAGGACGTGGACCCGGAGATAGAGGCCGCCGTCCGGGCAGGCATCGACCTGATGGAGCGCGAGGGCGCGTCTGTGAGCGAGGTTTCTATGCCCTGGGTGGCGCTCGGCCGGACGATCAACATCGCGCTGCTTGGCTCAGAGGCCGGGGCGCTGCACCGGGAGCTTGTACAGGAGCGCGGGCACGAGCTATCCCCGGCGATACGGGCACGGCTCGAGAGCGCGATCGTCATGCCGGCCAGCGGCTACATCGACGCTCAGCGCGCCCGCCGGAAGTTCATCAAGCAGATGGATGAGGCGATGATCGACCTTGATGTGCTCATCACGCCGTCGGTCCCGATACAAACGCCGACCATCGCCGAGTGCACGCCGCCTCCAGGTTCGCCGGACGCCCCGGGGGGTGCAAACCTGACCCAGTTCACGGGCGTGTTCGACACAACAGGCCAGCCATCCCTGAGTCTGAATTGCGGCTTCACAAAAGACGGAATGCCGATAGGGATGATGATCAACGGTCGGGTGTTCGACGAAGTGTCAGTGCTGCGAGCCGGAGCGGCATTTGAGAGAGCGGCTGGGTTACTGGAGAGACGGCCACCGATCGATTAGTCGCAGGGCGTGTCGCTAAATTAGCCCCCTTCGAGAACCTCAGGGCACTGGTCTGCGGGCCACGTATCTACCGGTTGCGCTGTATGGTCGGCGCTTGCCCCGCCCGGTCGTGTGTGAGCACATAGAGCGTAAGGGCGGATTGGTATAGGCTCCTACGACGTTTGTGCGAGATGCCGTTCACGCCCTGATCCTTCTCCGGAAGGAAGGAATCTGGTCCCCGGGACAAACCGCCGGGTACGACCGTTATGGCATTGCCTTTGTCCTCCCTCACGCTTGATGTATCTGGGCCTCCCCTATCGGGAGAGGGGGCGCACGGTATCTTCACCCCATTCCTAACGCGCCCGTAATGCACCGGTAATTCGCCATGTGTTAATACAATTCATCACCCAGGTAATAATCGAATAATACTTCTTACAATCTTCAAGTTTTCTTGTAAATATCTAAAACTTTCCCCTCTAACTTGTCTCTCATCGGGCCGGCACAACCATTTGTCGGACCACAAAACAGGGCAGACGGTCCGGGTCACGGATCAAGGGCCGAGTTACATACAGGGGATTATTGACATGAAACAGACATTGAAGATTGCAGTTGCGGGCGTCGGAGTCGGCGTCGTCTCACTTGCAGGCGTCGGCCTGGCCAGCGCATACGGTCCCGGCGACAACGGCGAAGGACGCGACGAGGTTCAGAGCCGGGTCGCAGAGATCCTCGGGATTGACGTTACGGAACTCGGTGACGCTTTCCAGCAGGCTGGTGAAGAGCACCGGACCGCTGAGATGGACGCCCGGCTGGACCAGGCGGTTGTCGATGGCACGATCACCCAGGAAGAAGCAGACGAAATTCGAGACTGGCTGGACGACCGGTCCGAGGTTCTCGAAGAGTTGAAGGGCGCAAAGGGTCACGGCGGATCAGAAGGCAATGGACTCGAAGTCCGACTAGGCCCACCAATTTTTCACCGTGTGTTGCTTAATCTTCGCTAGTGAGAGCGCGGGCTCTGGATGCGATTTCTCGATGCATTCCACGAAACACGAGAACGTGTACGGGATAAAGGCAAAACCAGTACACAAGTCCAAAAACACCGCGGGAGTCAAACGCGACCGTTTGATCTACTACCACCCCGAGTTCGGTATTCCTGACACGCAGGTCCAGCCAGGCTTCGCCGGGAAGTCGCATATCAGCGCGAAGCGTGACTCGCGAGCCCGAGACCACACGGACCACAGTCCAAAAATCAAGCGTCTGTCCAACGGCGACGTCGTTGGCCGCAACCTTACCTCTACGCAATCCTGGTCCACCGACCAGTTTGTCTAGCGCCCCCCGAAATCGCCACAACCAATCACCCCAGAACCAACCGTTTGGTCCTCCTATCGAACCGATGATTCTATACAGGTCGCTCGGGGCCACATCCACCGGTATTGTTCGACGTTCGACAAACTTTGTCCCGATTCGTGTCTTCATGACCGGAGATTTTTTCACAACTGGCGTGTCCAGAAATTCCAGATCGGAGTTTTCGGTATCAAGCGCTTGCAGGACCGCGGCTTCGGCAGTTATCGGATCAAATCCGAAATCATTTCCGGCCGCGTTATCACTTACGATCGAGCTATGAGCCGCGCTGTCGACGATTCTTCTCCCGATTCGGTAATGCGCGGGTGTGACCAACTTCAACCAGAGGCTTGAGAGCCGGGGAGTAATGACGGGGACCGGGACCATTAGGCGGCGCAGGCCACGTGCCCGCGCGTAGATTTTCATCAAGCCCGCGTAAGTAACAACGTTCTTACCGCCGATCTCATAATTCCGACTACCCTTTGACTGGTCATACGAGGCGTTGACGAGATACCGGACAAGATCGGCGGCAGCTATAGGCTGCACCGGCATACGTACCCATCGAGGCGTCACCATGATCGGGAGTCGTTCGACTAGAGCCCTTATCGCCTCAAAAGGCATACTCCCGGCGCCGATCACTACCGATGCGCGGAATTCAATAACGCCTATCTCACTGGACCGGAGAACGTCACCAACGGCCCTGCGGCTCGCTATGTGCTGGGATTCTTTCTCTGGAGGTGACTGGGCAAGTGCGCCCAGATAAATGATCCTTGTGATCCCGGCGTGTGAAGCAGCGGCAACGAAGTTCTCGGCAGCCCGACGCTCAAGTTCCTCATAATTGGCCTGCTCGTCCATAGAGTGGGCCAGGTAGAACGCGACATCAGCACCGGTCAGGCATTCTTCAAGAGATTTCGGATCGAACAGATCACCAAATATGGCGGTCGCATTCTCAGGAATCTCGCCGGCGATCCGTTCGGGATGCCGAGACATACACCGCACCTGGGAGAACTCAAGAGAAACGGGTTCGATTAGTAGCCGACCAACATACCCGGTAGCCCCGATTATGACGGCGGTTTTATCACTAGTCACGGTGGTGATTTCACGAACTTTTTGATCGCCAGGATATCTGCCGTGCGGTAGATCAACATTACCCCCACTCAGATCGACGATATCTCTCCAGAACGGTGGAACTCTGTATCAAGCGTAAACACTTGGTAACAAAAGGGGCCCAGTGGTAAGTCAAGGTTGAGATTACATGGGATGTGGGTTAAAGATTACAGGGTGACTTCATCGACATCGCCCTCGAACCCAGACACGACTCAAACGGCTCCGGACCGCAGGTACCGACGTCTGAGGATCTTCAACGGCTCGATGGGGGCGCTTCATTTCGCCCAAGCGATCGCAGTTCTAGCACTGGCGAACGACTTCTCGTTGCCGGTGACGGCTACATTCTTGCAGGATGCACCGGGTGCCTCAGCGCCTGCACTGAACGAATTGTTCCAGTTCCGACTTGCTTGGGGAGTCGCGGGATTCCTGTTCATCTCCGCAGCCGCACACTGGATCGTCGCCTCACCGGGAGTGTTCCGTTGGTATCAGCACAACCTGGAGCGTAATCGCAATTACGCGCGCTGGGTGGAGTACTCGATCAGTGCCTCGCTCATGATCGTCCTGATCGCGTTGCTCACCGGGTCCGGGGATGTCGGCGCGTTGCTCGGCCTTTTTGGTGTCAACGCTTCGATGATCCTGTTCGGCCTGTTAATGGAACACTACGAGGAACCCGGTGAAGCCAACTGGATGTCGTACTCGTTCGGAGTCATAGTGGGCATCTTCCCGTGGGTGGTAATCGCCCTTTATCTGTGGAGTCCATCTACTTCTGCATCACCGCCCACGTTCGTATACGGCATCTTCGTTTCACTTTTCATCTTCTTCAATAGTTTCGCAGTGAACATGGTCCTTCAATACAAGCGCGTTGGACCCTGGCGGGATTACCTGTTCGGGGAGTCCGTTTATGTCCTCCTCAGCCTAACTTCGAAGTCCGCCCTGGCCTGGCAAGTATTCAGCGGAACGCTGGCCGGCTGAGACGGAGATAGATGGATCGAGGCTCCTGGCAAACTCGCATGAAGCCAGATGGATGCGGTCGCATCGAGTTCTACGATCGACCCTTTCGGCCCACCATACCCCCTAGGATGGCGAACCCTTTAAGTGGAGATATTGATCTGGTATCCGGAGGACGTTCCTTTTAATCCG
>Ga0066376_10004959_pt1 | contig 11459 bp, 7 predicted proteins | sample Knorr_S15_td_Bot_FD_77009 | JGI IMG/M metagenome (GOLD analysis project Ga0066376, IMG submission 77009) | Marine microbial communities from Southern Atlantic Ocean transect - Knorr_S15_td_Bottom_ad_5009_LV_A | ecosystem: Environmental > Aquatic > Marine > Oceanic | place: Southern Atlantic... | reverse complement strand
CCGACTACACCGGGGAGCAGGTGAGAACGGAGATCATCCGCCATGAGAAGGTGGATCCGCGCATGCGGGTCAGACCCAATCCGAAAGAGGTGGAGCGGGCGGCCGAGATGCTGGTGGAGGCCAGACGGCCGCTGTTGATGGTCGGTGATGAACTCTACAAGACCAACTCAGTGGATAAGGCGGTCAAACTGGCTGAGCTGCTGGGTATGCCCGTCACGGAACCCTGGCAGGTTTTTGCCAACTTTCCCCAAGCCCACCCCCTGTTTGTGGGTGGAAGCGCTCTTCAGACCCAGAATCCCGATGTTGTGATCAACGCGGGGAACAAGCTGATGCACTTTGGTACCCGTCCGGTCGTGCCGCGTCACATCAAGTTCATTGACATGCGGATTGACAGTGCCAGCATGGGCAATGTCATCACCACAGACGTCCCCTTGGTAGCCGATGTCGCTTACGGTCTGGACGACCTGATTGCGGCCATCGAGGGTATTATGACCCCCACCCTTAAAAAGAAGGCCCAGGAGCGTGCCGAGAGCGTGCGGGCCTTTAGCGAAAGAGCCAAGAAGCTGCGACCGGTGATGACCAGGAACCCGGACTGGGATGGCAGCCCTCTGCTTGCGGATCGTCTCACCTACGAGATCGCCCAGTTCGCTGACCCGGACGCCATCATCGTGGATGAGTCAGGAGGAACGGGAGGAAAGCAGTTCTTCGAGTTCAACCCCATGGGCGGCCGGGAGCATTTTGCTTTTTACGCGGGTCACCTGGGAGGAGCCACCGGAAAAGCGGCCGGGGTCAAGCTGGCCCGGCCCAAGCAGCAGGTGATCGCTCTGGCCGGGGATGGAGCCTTTATTTTCGGACCCACGGGACTCTGGAACCAGGCTCGGTTGGAACTGCCGGTGATCAACATCATCTACAACAACCACGCCTATGGCGGGCCGCACAATCGAGTGATCAATGCCGTCCGCGACAGCCGAATGGTCCAGGAGGGTCGCTATTACTGTGACTATCTGGGCAAGCCGGATATGAATATGGCTTATATCGCCAAGGGCTTCGGTGTGGAGGGAGAAGTTGTGGAAACGCCGGATGAACTCAAGCAGGCACTGGCAAGGGCCAAGCGGGCCACCCTGGAGGGCAAGCCCTACCTGATCGATGCCCAGGTGAAACGGACTGGAGTGGGCTGGGCCGACCAACCGTGGACGCCCTCGGTGGATCTGAGCTAGCCCGGATTATTCATCATCCGGGCTACGGGTTTTTTAGCGAGGCTCGCAACAATATCAGGCCGCCTGCCAGCATCGCCGCTGGCAGGGTCAGTAGGATCAGGATCACCCCGGCCGGCACGCTATCCTTCAGGAGCATCACAGACCAAAGGTCGAGGCCGCGGTGGAGAGGGCTCTCCAGAACCCGGCCTTGCAGTGTTTCTCCCAGGTACTGCAGGAAGAGTGCCCACTGTTGACCGACGGCGTTGTGATCGATCATGTAGTCGAAGTTCGCGTCATAGTAGCCGCCCCTGTTCTGCACTTCAAAAGAGGATGTGAACACCGCCGGGAGCTGGACAAGCACGCCTATGAGACAGAGAACCACCAGTGCCCGACGCGGCCAGGTCCGATTGCCTTTCCTCAGGAGAGGGGCCAGACCCACCAGCAGAAGCGGTAACACCGGCAAGAGGTAGCGCGGCCCCCAGGAGTAACCGGCCTCCCATTGGGAGTGGCGCGACACAATCAGGATGTAGGTCAGGGCGCAGCCGCCACAGGCAATGGCGATGGGTTTTCGCTCGCGCCAGAGCTGTCGCAGACCCAGTAGCGCTAGCAACAGTGGTGGTGCAAACAGGAGTACCGACTTCCCGGGAGAAAAGAGGTTGCCGAAAAGACCCAGGTGCAACGGGGTCGGAATGAGGAAGTCGGTGATGATCTTTCCTCCCTCTACCCAACCCGGATGACCGCGCTGAAAAGGGTCACCGAATTCCAGGTAGTTCAGTAACAGTGTGATCCCCAGAAAGAATGTCCCGATAGCTCCCAGGAGCAGGAATCGCTGTGCACGCCGGTTTGTGGAGCCCGGTCCCAGGAGAAGAGCAAGTCCAAAGACTGGAAAGGCCGCACCATGGTTGGGCCGGGTCATCAGTGCAAGACCCAGGCACACTCCACACACCACCACAGGAAGGATTCCTCCTTGTTCCTGGCCCGTCTCTCGCTCGAGTGCCGCTAGTGCAGTCAGCAGTAAGAGAGCGGTCCAAATTTCCGAGAAGAGGGTGCCGGTATAGGGCCACACTGGAGTGGCGAAAGCTAAGACAAGGGAAGCAGTAAATGAGATGCGTGGAGAAACGCCGAGGCGACTGAGCACATGGTAGAAAAGACAGACCAGGAGTGCTGCAAAGAAGGAACTTGAGCCGATTGCGGCCATATAGTGGATCAGGTCCCGGGAGCGGACCGGTATTCCCGGACTGTATCCAACAAGTCTTCCCAGGCCGTAGAAGGGTGCAATGACTAGCGGATGGGTAAGACCGAAGCCGGCATGAGGCTCGCCGTCGATCCCCACAGTTCCATACCAGATGTCAAACTGCCTTGCCTGCGGCACCGCCGGCGATTGGTTCAGGACCAGACTCTCCGCCTGAAAGAAGATCATATATTCGTCGGCGAAGTCGATATGTCCACTGCTGGTCAGCAGGAACACTGACAATGTGATCAAAAATAGGGCCGCGAAAGAATTTTTCAACCGACTTTTATTCCCCGAACCATCTCTTCATCTCCTCGGACCATCCGAGGTTTGGCTAAGATTGGAAGACCCAGTTTCTGTATTTAGAAATAACCTGCCATAGATTGGACAAGGAATCTGGCTGACGGTCAGATCTCGCCGTGGGCGCCGCGCCAGTAAACGCCGATGAGCTCTGCCTTTTCGATCCTGTGCTTTCTGCACAGTTCGACGAAGTTCTCCTGTCTGGCCAGCAGAGAGTCCGTGTCCAGTGCATAGATCGCGAAGTGATAGTGATGTTCACCAGTGGGGGGACAGGGTCCGCCATAGGCCTCTTTTCCAAAATCGTTTCGTATCTCCTTGGCCCCGGTGGGAACCGGGCCGCCTTCGGGGATCAGTCGGGCGTCGGCTGGAAGGTCACAGACCAGCCAGTGGATAAACTCCATGGGCGCATCGGGATCCGTCAGGGTTAGGGCGAAACTTTTCGTTCCTTCCGGAACGTCGTCCCATCGAAGCGGTGGTGATACATCAATACCGTCGCAGGTATGCTTCATGGGAATGGTGCCGCCCTCTAAAAAGGCGGTACTGGTGACTCGCACAAGACCATTATATACTGCACAGTTCAATTGCGGGCTGGAGGTATAAGCGAAATGGAACAAAGAGTCGAAGAAGGAAGATTGTTGATGGGGCCGGGACCGTCGGATGTATCCCCTCGGGTACTCCGGGCGATGAGCCGGCCGCTGGTGGGGCATCTCGATCCTGAATTTCTGAAGATCATGAATGAGATTCAGGACCTTCTGCGAAGCGTATTCCAGACCGGCAATTCTTTTACCTTTCCACTATCGGGAACCGGCTCTTCAGGGATGGAGGCCTCCGTTGCCAATTTTGTCGAGGAAGGAGATTCCGTTCTGGTGGGCGCTAACGGGGTTTTCGGACAGCGGATTGCGGAGATGGTCCGCCGTAACGGAGGTGTTTGCACGGTGGTTTCCGCCCCCTGGGGTGAGCCCCTCAGCGAGAAAAACATGCTTGAGGCCGCCGAGAAATGCCAACCAGGCATCATAGCCGTTGTGCATGCGGAAACTTCCACAGGCGTTCTGCAACCGCTGGAGCCGATAAGGGAGATTTGTGACCGCTTTGAGGCGCTGTTTTTGGTGGATGCGGTGACCTCTTTGGGAGGTCATCCGGTTGATGTGGACTCCAGGAAAATCGATATCTGTTACAGCGGGACTCAGAAGTGCTTGAGCTGCCCTCCCGGATTGGCGCCGGTGACCTTTTCTCCCCGTGCTGAAGAGAAACTGAAGAATCGCACCACTCCCTGCAAGAGCTGGTATCTGGACCTCAATCTGATCGGTTCCTACTGGGGGGAGGATCGGGTGTACCATCACACGGCGCCCATCTCGATGAATTACGCTTTGCGTGAAGCTCTCAAGATGATTGTGGAGGAGGGGCTGGAGCAACGCTTCAATCGTCATCGGCACAATCACCAGGCTCTGGTGGCAGGAGTTGAGGCTCTGGGGATGAAGATGCACGTCGATCCTAACTATCGTCTCTGGTCGTTGAATACGGTACAAATTCCTGATGGCGTGGATGATGCTCAGGTGCGAGGCCAGCTGTTGAGCCAGTTCAATCTGGAAATTGGAGGAGGACTGGGTGAATTGCAGGGGAAGGTTTGGCGGGTGGGGTTGATGGGGGAGAGCAGCCGGGCTCAAAATGTACTCTATTTTCTTTTAGCCCTGGAGACCTGTTTGCGCACTCAGGGATTTCAATGTTCCCAGGGATCAGGAGTTCAAGCTGCAGCTGCGCACTACACCTCATCCGTGTCCTGAGTTGTCCAGGAAATTCCAAATGATTCATCCCCGATGTGTCGGAGGAAGCCCCTAAGATTGCATCTTGGCAAATGTCGGCGCATTTGAGAAGATTGAGGGCCAGCATTGAGGGCTTGCGACGAGGAGAGGAATGCACACTGGAAAACTGATCGTCCTGACTGCTCCTTTGACCGAGATGATTGACCATGCCGGATATTTCATCCAGATGGGCATGGCATCTCTTCCTATTCTGGTTGGAGGGCGTGCTCAACCGAAAGTATCCCAGATGGAAAGAGGTCAAACGTTTCGAAGACGGATCGGCCCACGCTGCTCCTGCCGGTCTGCGAGTCCTCGAGAAAGTGATGCTGCTGGAGTTCGGTGAGGAAAACGTAGTCGTTTGCTATCCCGAGGATCTGGATCAGTTCATCGGCTCTGAGACCAAGGTGGTTGCCGTCTCTACCCATAATCCTCTGGGAGTCACCTTCGCCGCCGGAGTCTACACCTCCATGTTCGGAAGCTCCAAGAAGCCCATCAACTCTCACTCTGCCAGTCTGATGTTCGAGAAGGTCAATAACAGTTCTTTCCGGAAGAATTTCAAGCTGATCGTGGGTGGTTCCGGCGGATGGCAGATTAAACAGACCGGTTCCCGAGAGCTGTTGGGTGTGGATTGTGTGGTGGAGGGGCGGGCAGAATCGGCAGAGACCATCGCCCTCTTTCGCAAGGCCATGGAGGGCGAAGAACTCCCGACCGATATCCATGTTCCTCATCCGGCTGACCCCGCTGCGATTCTGTTTCCCGACAAGCCGACCACTTTTGGAGTCGTCGAAATGACGACCGGCTGCGGCAGGCGCTGTCAATTTTGCATGCCCGATCTCAATCCCCAGATCGCTCTTCCCAAGGAAGGGATGATGGAAGCGGTGCGAGCCAATGTGAGACACGGGAATGACCAGATCTCCCTGGCCACCGAGGACCTGTTCATCTGGGGACAGGTTAAAACATCCACCCCATTCTTTTTCCCCAATCGTGAAGCGCTGCTGGATCTTTACTCCGATGTCACAAACACTCCAGGCGTCAAACACTTTGTCTTGAGCCACTCCACGATGGCTCCGGCTGTGGTGGATCCGGGGTTGATTCGAAGGCTCTCCGATATTCTTCTTCCCAAGAGCCCCATTCATCTTCCCGCTTTGAGCACGCATCCACAAAAGAAGGCCATCGTTCCACTGATCGGGTTTGAGACGGGCTCTGTTCGTATGGCCAAGCAGGTGATGCCCAGCAAGGGCGTCCCTTTCAAGATCGATGATTGGCCCAGTGTGCTGCTTCGGGGACTGGAGATCATGAACCGAAATAACTGGTTTCCCATGCTGACCCTTATGGTCGGGAACCCGGGCGAGACGGATGAGGATGTGAAGGCCACCCTGGACCTGATGTTCGAGATGGAGCGCAGAAACCTGTTCGGATTCCTGGTGCCTTCGATATTCACGCCCTTGGAAGGAACCCGCATGGAGCATGACCGAGGGGTGTCCCTAACCAAGGACCTCTCCCCGGTGCAGTGGCAATTGATGATGCAGTGCTGGAGAATGAACCTTCGACCGGGTCTTCAGAGTTGGTGGGGGCCGATGGTTTTCAGAGTAGGAGGTCTTGGCCTTTGGCTTCTTAAGTTGCGCAAGTCCAATGGCCCCAACTTCACCTGGCCCATGATGATGTTCACGGGCGCGTTTCCCGAAAAATGGATGTATCGCAGGGGCAAGCTCTATGGTGGAACCCCGCTGAAGGTCAAGACGCGCGCCGAGCTGTTGGCTTCCATCAACCCCGCCCACTGGAAGTTTCTCAGAGAGGACAACGGAGATATCCCAAGCTCCCAGGAATACGAAGCCACCCCAGTAGCTGCCAGTCTTTAAGCCGGGACTATTCACAAATTCTCTACTGCAGCGGCGAAAGCATCCACCCTGCCGGCGTTCCGCTCGGTCGGCCTCCTCAACGTACTGCAGAGAGTACGTTTGCGGGGCCTTGGGGCACCCGCTTGCGGGTCTCGCGCCTCGTCAGGTCGGCGCTTTCGCCCCTTCGTGACGAGAACCTATGAATAATCCCGGCTAGAGGCTGATTTTCATCCCATCGCTGGCGATCTCAGCGGGACCTTCGTAGCCTGAACTCCGAACCTCGGAGAGTAGATCGTAATCGTCGCACGCCGGATACATGTGGGTGAGGATGAGCCGTTTGCACCCTGCCCTTCGAGCAATCCTTCCGGCTAACTCCGGGGTGAGGTGGCCATCCATTTTCAGTGCCGACGGCTGGGCGGCATCGATCAAGGCGGCATCAGCATCCTGGGCTAACTCGATCAGTGCCGTACTATAGTCCGTATCCCCGGAGTAGGCAAAGACCTTCCCTTGGGAGTCGGTGAAACGATATCCCACACTGTTTTCCGTGTGAGGAACCGGCAGTGAACGGAGACTCCAGTCAGAAAATTCCAGCTCATCGTCCCAAATCTCGCGAAGGGTGAGACGTTCGCTTTCCAGGCGCACATAGGTGCCGTAACAATCCAGCAGCCCCCGGTGGAGGTCCTGCAATCCTGGAGGCCCCATCAGAGCTATCTTCTTGGAGCCGAAGTACACTGAGTTTTTGAGCGCGAAGAGAAAGGGCCCCAGATCTCCCGTGTGATCGGGATGAAAATGGGAGAAGAGAACAATGTCAATGTCTTTGGCCCTTGCACCGTGCCGCTCAGCACGGTGCAGGGAACCAGAACTGGGATCGACCAGTAGGGTGGTCTTGTCGAAACGGATCACCAGACCGGGCGAAGCGCGCTGGGGATGGGGAATGGAGGTCCCGCTGCCTAGGATCGTGATTTGCATAGGATCCCATTTTCCGGTTATCGCCCGGATAGGCCCCTTAATCTGTCTTTCAAACGCGAATGGCGTTTTCGTACCCTGTCGTTCTTGACCCCGGTCGACAGGGCCTTCTTGGTGCCCACCATCACTACCAGTTTTTTGCCCCGGGTGACCGCGGTATAGATCAGATTCCGCTGCAGCAGGAGATAGTGCTGCATCAGGATGGGGATGATCACGGCTGGATATTCGGAGCCCTGCGATTTGTGCACGGATATCGCATAGGCGAGAACAATCTCGTCCAGATCGCTAGTTTCGTAAAAGACATCCCGGCCATCGAAGGAGATGGTGACTTTTTGAGAGTCGGAGCCGATGTGGGTGATGCGGCCGATGTCGCCATTGAAGACCACCTTGTCATAGTTGTTTTTGATCTGCATGACCTTGTCCTTCACCCGAAAATTTCTTCCCCCTCGAAGAACCCCGCCTTGCCCCGGGTTGAACGCCTTTTGGAGCTCGGCGTTGAGGTTTTCCGCACCCACGATTCCCTTATGCATGGGAGTGAGCACCTGAATGTCATCGAGAGGATCAAACCCAAACCGCCGGGGGATGCGTTCCTGGGTGAGCTCCAGGATCGTCTTGAGAACCGCATCCGGATCTTCCTGTTCGATAAAATAAAAATCGTCCAGTTTCAGTCCAGAAGGTGTCAGTGTCGGCAGGTGGCCCTGGTTGATCTTATGGGCGTTGACGATGATGGAGCTTTCCTGAGCCTGACGGAAAATCTCCCGCAGCTCGACGACGCGCACAACGCCCGAGGTGATGATGTCCTTGAGAACGTTTCCGGGACCGACAGATGGAAGCTGATGAATATCCCCCACCAGCACCAGGGTCGCTCTGGGAGGAATGGCCTTCAGAAGGTGGTGCATCAGCACGGTATCGATCATTGAGGCTTCGTCCACGATCAGCAAATCGCAAGTCAGGGGATGTTCTTCGTTTTTCTGGAAGCCTCCTTTTCGAAGGCTGTATTCCAGCATCCGATGGATCGTTCTAGCCGGGTGGCCCGTGGCCTCATTCATCCGTTTGGCGGCCCTGCCGGTGGGGGCAGCCAGCATGATGTTGTCCGTCACCTTGGTGAAGATCTTCAGGATGGCATTGATGATGGTGGTTTTTCCGGTTCCCGGCCCCCCGGTGATCACCATCACCTTCTCCTCTAGTGCGCATCTCACTGCCCCAATTTGTAGAGTGGCCAGGGTCATGGGAAGCTGCTTCTGAAGCCATTCGATGGCCTTTTTGATATCGACCTTACGAATGGATTTGGGTGCGGAGATCAAGGTCTTCAGTCGCCGGGCGATGCTAGTCTCGCAAAGATGAAGCGTGGCTAAATAGACATCCTTGTTGTTCTCTCGAAAGCTTTCGATCTGATCGTTCACATCCTCGATGACAATCCGATTGTCCAAGGCAATGGTGCCTATGCTCTTGAGGATGATCTCCCGATTCACCTGCAGGATATTCTGACACTTCTCGATGAGAGATTCATAGGGATAGTAGACATGACCCTCATGGGTCAGCTGGTTGAGGACGTAGAGGATACCTGCCTCTGCCCTCACCTCTGAATCCTTTTCGAATCCCAGTTTTTCGGCTATGGAGTCGGCTATGACAAAGCCGATCCCAAGGATGTCCGTGGCCAGACGATAGGGGTTCTCCCGCACCACCTCGATGGATTGTCGGCCATACTGTTTGAAAATCTTGGCGGCATATCCTGAGCTGATTCCATGGCTCTGGAGAAACAGCATCACCTCTCGAATCTCCTGCTGCTCGGCCCAGGCCGTCCTGATCATGGCGATCCGTTTTTTTCCTATTCCCTGGATCTCGGTGAGCTTCTCCAGTCTGTTTTCGATGATATCGAGAGTCTTCTCGCCGAACCTCTTGACGATTCTCTCGGCCATAACAGGACCGATGCCCTGGATCAAACCGGAGCCCAGGTATTTTTTGATGCCATAGACCGATGCGGGGACCTGAGACTTGAAATGAGAAATCTTGAACTGCTTGCCGTATCGGGGGTGATGGGTCCATTCACCTTTCATGGTGAGGACTTCTCCCGGAGTGAGAGCCATAAGATTCCCCACCACAGTGGCCAGCCCCCGCTGTCCGGGGACCTTGACCTTGGCAATGGTGAACCGATTCTCCTCGTTGGTGTAGGTGATTCTCTCGATCTGGCCCTGCAATTCTGTGAGCATGCTGGAATCTGTTTGCTTAATGAGGTCTCTTATACCACAATCAAAACGAGAGGTTGACGCCGGGATCACAACTTCCTAATATTGCCAACCGAAAGACCGGAGAACCAAATTGTTGAGCTCGGAAATTCTGAGAGACTCTCTGGCCGGCATTCAGAAAAAGCTTGCCGCCATCGAGTTCCAGCTTGAGACCACCAAACAGGAAATTGAATCCAGTTTTAAGGTACTCGACCGTTTGCCCGAGGGCGAGAGCAACCCCCTCAGGCAGGCCCCCTCCTCCATCGCACCTGGGTTAGCGCTCAAACGAATGAACAGTGCGAATCAAAAATTCAGTTCGGGCAAAACCCAGGAAGAGATTTTGACCGCTTATCTTGGGGAAGTAGAAGTTTTCGTGGGCAGGGGAGTACTGTTTCTCAAAAAGGACGAGAGATATGTGCCCTGGAAAGCGGTCGGCTTTGACCTGCAGCAGATCCAGACGCAGGAGAAGGGAGACCAGAACAATCCGATCATCCGTGCTGTCCAGCACCGACAGATCATAGCCATTAGAAGAGATCTGGATCGGACCTTCCCCTGGTTGAATGGGTCGGGAGACCTTCCCCGGGAAGCCGTGTGTATTCCGCTCGTTTTTGAAGACTTGGTTCCGGTGGTTCTTTACGCAGACTCATCGGATTCGATCCTTCTTGACGCCCTCGAACTTCTCACCCACCTTGCCGTGCTTGTTTTGAAGAATCACTACTTGCAAGGGCGTGTGGCTTCCGAAGAGACTCAGGCAGCGCCCAAAGTGGAGAGGGAAGAGGAAGGCAGCGAGTGGATTCCTCCCGGGATACAGGGAATTCCAGAGCCTCCACCTTTGGCCTCGGACTTTCCTTCCGCCATACCACAGGCCACGGCCATCCCTCATTCCGAGTCGTCACCTTCGCTTAAAAGGGAAGAGAGTTGAAGGTCAAGTTCCAAGTTCCAGGTTCCAAGTTCCAGGGTGTTACAAAATCTTAAAACAAGAAGTAAGATAGTTAAGAATTTAGAGCTCCAGAGTCAGCCACTAGTCCTGAACCTGAAACCTGGAACCTGAAACCTGGAACCTGAACGATGCCCACTTCACCCCATCGGATCAGCCAGAAGGTCACGCATTTCACCGAGTCCGTCATTCGGGAAATGACACGTTTGGCCTTCCAGCACGAGGCCATCAATCTGGCTCAAGGCTTCCCTAATTTTCCGGCACCTGAGGAGATTAAGAAGGCGGCCTGCCAGGCTATTCAAGACGATATCAACCAGTATTCCATTACCTGGGGAGCTCCTGGATTCCGCCGGGCAATCAGCGACAAGTACAGGGAGATGTATGACTGGGAGATTGATCCGGAAAGGGAACTCACCGTGGCCTGCGGTTCCACTGAATGCATGATTTCTTCGATCCTGGCCCTGGTCAATCCGGGAGATCAAGTGCTTGTGTTTGAACCCTTTTATGAAAATTACGGTCCCGATGCCATCATCGCCGGTGCTTCACCCGTTTATATCTCTCTTGATGCCAATCGTAATTGGAGCTTTGATTTTCAGGAACTGGAACAGAAGCTTCAGGACGCCCAATCGGGTGGGGGAATCCGTGCCCTGATTCTCAACACCCCCAACAATCCATCAGGTAAGGTTTTCTCTCTGGAAGAGCTGGATAAGCTGTCTGAGCTTGCCCAGGCCTACGATTTTTACGTCATCACCGATGAGATTTATGAGCACATTGTCTATGACGATCATAGGCATCATCCCATTGCCCTCTTTCCGGGGATGAAGGATCGGACCATTACCATCAGTGGACTCTCCAAGACCTTCAGTGTGACAGGATGGCGCATCGGATACATCATCGCTCCGGCGGATCTCACCGACGGGATCCGTAAAATTCATGACTTCCTGACGGTTGGAGCAGCCGCCCCCCT
>Ga0066376_10004958_pt1 | contig 11460 bp, 12 predicted proteins | sample Knorr_S15_td_Bot_FD_77009 | JGI IMG/M metagenome (GOLD analysis project Ga0066376, IMG submission 77009) | Marine microbial communities from Southern Atlantic Ocean transect - Knorr_S15_td_Bottom_ad_5009_LV_A | ecosystem: Environmental > Aquatic > Marine > Oceanic | place: Southern Atlantic... | reverse complement strand
ATGGGTTGATTGTGACTGGCCGGGACTTTTTGAAATCCGACCTACCGGTCGTTCGTGGTGAGCTCCGTCGAACCATGGCTGCGCCCGCGCCCTTCGACGAGCTCAGGACGAACGAAATTGGTAGACCGTTAAGCCAAGGATAGAGTAATGATCGTCCGGCTATTTGACGGATTCTTGGAGGCAGATGAAGAAGCGCTCCATCATGTTTCTGGAGAAGCTTTCCATCATGCGCTGGCCGACCCTGGCCAAAAGGCCCCCGGATGAGGATTCGCTGTCGACGTCCACTGTGGTATTGCCGTTGTTTTCGGTCAGCTTGACCTGGGACTCGCCGCGGACGAAGCCGGAGGGCCCATTGCCCTCGATGATCAAGCTGTAGGACTCGAAGGGCTTCATGTCGATCATCTTGACCTTGGCGTTGAACTTGCTGCGGATGGGCCCCATGGCGATGGTCACGGTGGCGGCGTATTCGTCGTTGCCCAGCGCCTCCATCTTTTCGCAGCCCGGTATGCAGGCGGAAAGGGATGCTGGGTCAGTCAGTGTTTGCCACACCTTCTCAGGTGAGGCGTTAAATTCGTAAGACCCGGTTAGCTTCATTGAAAGACCTCATGGTGCAATACGCGGGGTGTAGTTCGCTTGCGAAGACCGCTTAGAAACGGTCGTCGGCCAGCAGCAGTAGCTCCAATAGTACCTGAGCGCCGTTGGCGCAGTCTTGCGGTGTTGAGTATTCCTCTCGGGAGTGGCTGATCCCGCCGAGACTGGGCACGAAGATCATCGCAACGGGCGCGATGTTGGCCACTGCCTGGGCGTCGTGACCGGCGCCGCTGGGCAGAGACGCCCATTCGAACCCGCAGTTCTCCGCTGCCTCCGCCACCAGCGCCTGCATCTCGGGCGTGATCGGAACGGAGGTCGTAAAACGGTGCCGGTGGACTTCAATGTCCACCACGTCGTCCGCGGACGCTTGTTCCGTGATTCGGTGCAGTTCCTGCTCGGCCGCGGCCAGGGCTTCCATGTCGGTGTCCCGGAACTCGAGCCCGATGCTGGCGCTGCCGGGGATGACGTTCACGGCGTTGGGGACCGCCTTGATCGAGCCCACGGTGGACACCCGGCAGATCTCTTGCTCCGCGGCCATCTTCTGGATGGCCAGGACCAGCTTTGAGGCGCTGACCAGGGCGTCGCGGCGGGTCGACATGGGCGTGGTGCCGGCGTGGTTGGCTTTGCCCTCTATCTCGACTTCAAAGACAGCCCTGCCGGTGATGCCGGTGACTACTCCGATGGGTGTGCCGCTCTGATGGAGATGGGGGCCTTGCTCGATATGGAGTTCAAAGTAGGCGGCCAGTTCTCCGGGGCCGCGGACAGCCTCGCCGATGCGGGAAATGTCGCCGCCGATATCGGCCAGGCAGGGGCCCAAAGGTAGGCCGTCGTCGTCCAGGGCGTCCAGGTCCTCTTGTTCCAGCAGGCCCGACATGGACCGGCTGCCCACCAGCCAGCGGTGGAAGCGGGTGCCCTCCTCGTTGGTGAAGTCGATCACCTCCAGAGGGTGGCGAGTGACGTGACCTTGGTCTTCCAGAGTGCGTATGACCTCGATGGCGCCCATCACTCCCAGCGCGCCGTCGTATTTGCCGCCTTTGGGGACAGTATCGGTGTGGGAACCCAGGGCGATGGCCGGCAGACTGTCGTCAGACCCAGTCCTTCGCCCGATGATATTGCCTGCGGTGTCGATGCGGGTCTCGAGTCCGGCTTCCTGCATCAGGTTGATGGTGTAGTTGCGCCCGAGGATGTCTTCCGGGGAGTAGGCCACGCGGTCCATCCCCTCGGGACTGTCGCCCAGTTGGCCAAGTTCTTGGAGTGTCTGGTTGATTCGAGTGTTGTTGATGGAGTACCGGGGCATGGTGGCAGCCTCGCTATTGCGATTTGGTTTCGGGCCTTGAGGGGACACTTCTATTTTGCGCGCTCTTTGAACTCCTCTAATTTCTCTGCCAGGAGGTCTCGGTCCACGCCCAGTTTTACTGCGTTTTCAAAGTCCCGGTTGGCTTTGTTGTCGTCATTCAGCAGGGCGTGGGCGAAGGCCCGGTTGGCGAAGGCGACGGCGAACCCGGGATCCAGCTTGATGGCCAGGTCCAGGTCGGTGATGGCGAGCTCGGCGTTGTTCATCTCTATGTGGACGTCCGCCCGGTTGTTGTAGGCCACTGAGAACTTTTTGTCGATGCGAATGGCCTGGTCAAAATCGCTGATGGCCCGGTTGAGGCGGCCGGCGGCGCGGTGGGCGAACCCACGGCTGCTGTAGGCGTCGGCGAAGTTGGGGTTGAGACGCACTGCTTGGTTCAGGTCTTTCACGGCTTGGCTGAAATTAGACAGGTTGGTGTGGGCCAGTCCCCGGCTGCTGTAGGCCACTGCCAGTTTGGGGTCCATCTCGATGGCTTGGTCCAGGTCTGAGATGGCCTTTTCCGGCTGGCCCAGGTTCAGGTAGGCAGAACCGCGGTTGCTGTAGGCCTGGACCAGGTATGGGTCGATGCGGAGGGCTTCGGTGTAGCGTTCCACGGCTTCATCGAGTCTTCCTTGGCGCTGCATCCTCACGCCGGAATCATAGACCTTCTCACCGTCAGATAAGCCAACGCTGCCGGGCACCAGCCAGTGTAAGAGCTTTTTAAGAATTTGGAAGACGATCAGGATTCTCATGTTTTGTTTTTAGGCGCCCTATTCCGCTTGGTCTTGCAGCTCGGCGATGCTGGTTTCCAGGCTAGGACGGTCGGCGCCTAAGGCAACTGCTTTTTCTACGTCATCCTGGGCTTTTTCCGGCCTTCCGATAAGGGCGTACATCATGCTGCGGTTGAGGTAGGCTTCCATGTGCTCCGGATTAGCCCCGATGGCGGTGTCGAAGTCGTAGATCGCCGATTGAGGCTGCCCCATGGCGATCAACAAGAGGGCGCGCTGGTAAAAGATGTGGCCGCCTTTGTTGTTAAGCTTGGCGGCCCGGTTGAGGTAAAACAAGGCTTTCATGGGCTGGCCCCACCGGGCATAGGTCATTCCCCAGTTGAAGTAAAAACCGCTGGAGACTGACTGCATCCCGCCGTAGAAAGCGGAAAGGAAGCGGAGAACCATCTAGGTGACCTCTAAAACCAATGGGGCCGATAGGTCCAGACCGGTCTATCCCCGGACTGCCGGTCCAACGGCGCTGGTCTGGGTGCCAGTCTGAAATTGGCGCATCAAAACTGTAATCCGGATTATACGCCTTAGGGGGAAGAGGCGGATTCCGCTACGGTTGTCTCCGCCTTGGCCCGGTCAACGCCCAGGGAGACGGCCCGGTCAATATCGGCTTGGGACCTGGTCTCCAACCCGAGGCTGGCAAGGGCGGATGCCCTGACCAGATATGCCTTGGCGTAAGTGGGGTCAACCCGGACGACCAGGGCCATGTCGGGTATGGCGGCGGCATACTTGCCCAGGGTTGAGTAGACGAGGGCCCGGTTTATTCGGGCGTCGATGTTCTCCGGTTCGATGGAGATCGCTTGGCCGTAAGCATCGACCGCCTTTTCGAGATCCTCCAAGTTCTCGTGGACAACTCCTAGGTTGTACCAGGCCGGGACCGAGGCGGGGTCGATGGCAAGAGCTCGTTCGAAGTCGCCCAACGCTCTCTGAAGGTCGCCTTGGGCGTGGAAGCTGGCGCCCCGGTTGGTGTACAGAGTGGAGGAATCAGGCGCCAGGTCCAGGGCGGCGGCAAAGTCGGAGACTGCCTCCTCATGGCGGCCCAGACGGTCGTAGGCCGAGCCCCGGTTGATGTAGGCGTTCAGTGACGTAGGGTCGGAGAGGATGGCCCTGCTATAGTCTTCTATCGCCAGGATAAGTTCCCCGGTTGCGGCGCGGGCCGCGCCTCGGTTGACGTAGGCGGCTGTGTTCTCAGGGTCTAGTTCTATGGTCCGGCCCAGGTCGGCTATGACCAGTTCCAGGTTTCCTTGAAGCAGGTAGGCCGAGCTACGGTTGCTGTAGGCCAGGCTGTAACTTGGGTCAAGCTCGATGGCCTTGCCGTAGTCGGCTAGGGCCAACTGGGTCTGTCCGGCCCTGCCGTAAGCGATGCCACGGTTACCGTAGGCGGGATGATATTTGGGGTCCAGCTCAATGGCCCGGTCCAGGCTTGCCAGTGCGTCGTCGGTCCTGCCTAAGTTCAGCAAGACCATGCCGACTTGGGTATGAGTGGACACCGAGTCGCCGTCTAGCTCCAGTGACCGGTTGAAGTCCTTCAGTGCGCTTGGCAGGTCCCCAGCCTCGATGTAGGCCCTGCCGCGGGCTGCGTACGTCACTGCTAGATCGGGGGATAGTTCGATAGACCGGGTGTAGTCTTTGATTGCGGAGGTCAATCTGCCGCTCCGCTGCTTGGCCAGGGCGCGGTTGTGGAAGGCGGGGGCCATGGTCCCGTCAAGAAACAAGGCCAGGTCGAACTCGGAAATGGTCTCTTCGAACCGGCCCCTTCCATTAGGACCACTCCGCTGTTGAACCGCTTGACGGCGTCGCTTCCTCCGATGCAAGCGGCAAGCCCAAGGACCAAGAAGAGAGCGAAAGTTAGTAGACCCCGTTGGAATCCCAATCTACCGAGGGATGCCGTTGCGGTTTTGTAGCTGATTCTGGTGTTGATGCCGGCGTCTTGCCGCAGGCGCAGGTACGGCCGTTATTTCCTCTACCAGCAGACACCAGACGGCCTGTTTCAGTAAAGCCGCGCCTGCTCACTACTGGTGAAGCAGGTTCAACTCAAGGTTTTCTTCCATAACTGTTCTGTCCATCCCCAATGCTATCGCCCGCTCGGCATCATCCCGCGCCTCTTCTTCCATACCATCGTAAGCCAAGATTAACGCTCGGTTAGCGTAGGCGATTCCCAGCCCGGCATCGATGCTGATGGCCTGGTTGAAGTCTTCCAACGCCCGTTCGTTTTCGCCCTTGCTCACATAGGCGATTCCCCGGTTGGCGAGGGTGACGGCGTCTTTGGGTTGAAGGACCAATGACTGGTCGTAATCTTTGATCGCGAGATCGTACTGGCCCAGGATGCGGTATTCGGCGCCCCGGTTTGAGTAGGCATCGACGATGGCGGAATCGAGAAGGATGGCGTTGCTGAAGTCCGTTATCGCGAGGTCGTGCTGGCCGAGTTGGCCGTGGCTGAAGGCTTTGTTGAAGTAGGCATCGGCGTTCTTAGGGTCCAACTTGATGGCCTCGGTGTAATCCACGACCGCCTGCGCGAAGGCATCGATGTTTCCGTAGGCCAGCACCCGGTTGTAGTAGGCGGCGGCAATTTCTGGGTCCAGGCGGATAGCTTCGTCGTAATCGTCGATGGCCCGTTGAAACTGACCCAGTTCGGCGTAGGCAACGCCCCGGTTGACGTGGGCATCGGCTTCGCCGGGGCCCAGCCGGATGGACTCATCGAATTCCGTGATGGCGTTTCGCCAATGTCCGGCGGCGGCAAAGACGGTACCGGCTACGTAATGCTCGGCGGCCTTCTCCGAACCCCCACCACAAGCAACAAGAGCTACTAGCGCGACCAAGATCAGCGCCGTCAAACTGGGTTTTCTTCTAACAATCATGGACAAAAGACAATTTCTCCCGGCTATTATTTCAAAAAAAAGGCGCCCCTTGCCCGCTTTTTTCAGGGGTATATAATGGGGCGCACAAATCTGGTCTGATACTAAAAAAGCGATAGAACGGAGGTAAATGATGGGCGCAACCGAGACCATCGCCAAGTGGATCGTAGACACGAATTACGAGGACATCCCACCCGACGCCATACGCGTCGCCAACGAGTCTTGCTTCGACCTTTTAGGGGTTATCCTGGCAGGCTCGCAGCAGCCTGTGGGCGAGATCATCCAGAAGTACACCAGCAGCCAAGGCGCCGCCCCTGAGTCCACCGTCCTGGCCGGCGGGTTCCAGAGCACCCAGGCCAACGCCGCACTGGCCAACGGCACCATGGGCCACGCTTTGGACTTTGACGACTTCGGCGGCTTCGGCCACCCCACGGTAGCCATATTTCCGGCGTTGTTGGCCATCGGCGAACACACCGGCGCCACCGGCCGCGACCTGTTGGAGGCCTACGTGGTGGGCTGCGAGATCGGCCTGGCTCTGGCCCACGAGACCAAGTACAAACAGATGGACAAGGGCTTCCACAGCACCGCGGTCATCGGCCGGCTGGCCTGCACCGCCGCCTGCGCCAAGCTGCTGAAGCTGGACGAACACCAGACCATCATGGCCTTGGGCATGGCTGGGTCCATGTCGTCCGGCCTGATCCACAACTTCGGCACCATGACCAAACCCCTCCACGCCGGCCTGGTTGGCCGCGACGGGGTCACCGCCGTGCAGTTGGCCCAGTTGGGCCTGACCGCCGGAGACCAGATCCTTGAGCATCCCTTCGGCTTTACCAACGTGGTCCTGGGCGAGGGCATCTACGACCTGGACCGAATGGCCGACAACATGGGCAAGCCCTTCCGCACGCAGGACGCGCTGATGATCAAGAAGTACCCCTGCTGCGGCGGCAACCACGCCATGCTGGACAGTCTGTTCAGCCTTATGCGCGACAATGATTTCACCTACGAAGACGTGGCCGATGCTGAGATCGACCAGTCCTACTTCTCGGTTGTCATGCTCTATCAGGACCCAGACGACGAGTTGAAGGGCAAGTTCAGCGCCAAGTACAACGTGGCCGCGGCTCTGGTTGACGGTGAGATCGGCATCGACACATTCACTGAAGAAAAGATCGCCGACGGGACCATCAACGAGACCATGGGCAAGGTCCGCACCAGGGTGATGGCCAAGGCCGAGGAACTCCTCACCGAGTCCGCCAACGGGCTCAAGGTCAAGATCACCCTGAAGGACGGACGGGTCTTTGAGCACGTCACGGCCAGGGAAGACACTCTGGGCAGCCAGAAGAACCCCTGGGGCTTCGACGCCATCAAGGAAAAGTTCCAAGAGAACGTCTCCCGTGTGCTATCGGCCGAAGGCGCCGCCAAGGCCATAGAGACCTGGGAAAACATACCCGAGATGACCGACATCGCCACCGCCATTCGCAGCACATTGGTGGCTGAAAAGGCATAGCTCGGACTTGTTAGATGACCCGATCGGTAAAGGGTCAGCCGGACGCAGACAATGTCCGGTTGACCCTTTGTTTTTTGGCGGAGACAATCCTGCGAGATTCGCACAGGTTTGTCTCCAGGCGGTGTGGCCTGCGCGATCAGGTGTGAGGCGTTTACGTACGTACGCCTAAACCGATACCACTAAAGATTATTGGAGGACTACCATGGCGGAAGGACCAAACCCCATTGAGGTATATCAGGCAGCGTTAGCGCAACTTCGGCCGATTTTGGCGAAGGGCTCGGCAACGCCAGATTCGTCGACCCCCTGTGTTGAATGGAACGTTCAATCATTGGTGAATCACGCCATCGCGGCACAGAACTTCGCGTTCACCGTTCTAGGCCCGGGCACGCCCGACCCAGCAAGCATGGGTAACGTTGATCATCCGTTACCATCCGAGGGTGCGGAAGCGGCGCTTATATCGATTACGGACCAGGCGCTCGCCACACTCAAAGAAATGGATTTTGAAGCAGTCGTCGAGACTCCTTTCGGTGCGATGCCGGGCGGGCAATTCATAATGGTCCCAATCACCGACATGATCGTCCATACCTGGGACATAACGAAAGCCACCGGCCAGAACACCACGCTGGATGCCGGATTGGCCGAGCTTGACTACAACGTCCTAGTGAACGTAGCCGAGGGGGGCCGCGCAAATGGAGCATCTGGGCCCGAGGTAACGGTTCCAACCTCCGCTAGCTTCCAGGACCGGATGTTGGGTTTATCGGGACGCCAGCCGTAAAAAGGCGATCGCTGCACAATGATGGCCGAAAACTCTTGATTCGGGCTTGATCAACAAGGGTCAACCGGAAAAACAATGCCCGGTTGACCCTTTTTTTGGCGGATACAATCCGGCGGCTCGGCCCAGAATTCAGAAATTCTTTGGAGGAATGCCATGGCACAAGGAAATGATCCCATCGAGATATACCAGAGCGCAGCCGAGGGGATAGTCAGCGTCGCTGGGAGTGTGAGCGCCAGTCAACTCGGTTCGAGCACCCTCTGTAGCGAATGGACGGTGAAGAATCTCCTCAACCACAACATCAATGTCCAGAAATGGCTGCACGCCACGTTGATGGGAGTGGACCCCCAGAGAGGGGAGGTCGACGACGATCTACCCCAAGAGGGCGCAGAGGCGGCATTGAAGTCCGTCACTGACCAAGTCATTGCAACGGCCAACGGCATGGACCTTACCGCGGCCATGGCGACTCCTTTCGGTGAGATGCCTGCCGGGCAGTTCATCATGACGCCAATGATGGACATGGTGGTCCACCGCTGGGACCTGGCCAGCGCCACCGGGCAGAACAACTCAATCGATAGCGCTATCGCCGAGATTTGCATCGGGATTCTTGCCCCCCAGTTCCTGGAAGGCGCCCGCAAGAATGGCGCGTTTGGCCCCGAGGTTGTAGTGCCGGCAACCGGCACGGCCCAGGAACGGCTGTTGGGCGCGGTAGGCCGCACCTCTTAAGCTAGATTCAGAACCCGCCGAGGACATAAAAAGGCCCCGTTATCACGCGTGATGACGGGGCCTTTTTTAATCGAGCCAGAGGGAATGGGGTTGGCTGTTTACTCGACCGTAACGGAGTCTCCGATCTTGATGCTGCCGCCATTTATAACCTTGGCCAGCATGCCACGCTTTCCTTGTAGTTGGTCCATCAGGCCCATGCGGATGGCGTCCATCTTGCTACAGGCTTCGCAGTCTCCCACCGCTTCCAGCGTGACGCTATCGCCAATGGTGAAAACCTGGCCGGGCTGGATCCCAGCGACGTTCAGGCCGGTGACCGTGATGTTCTCCTTGACCTGGCCTGGCGCTAGGCCCGCTCCGTCCAAGATTTCTTTGTCTACGAACAGCACCTGGCGCAGGTTGCCTTCGTAGGCGCTGCGGTCGCCCTCCAGTCCCAGGCCGGAGATGGCGGTGGCTTCTTGGACCGGGTCAGAGGGTGTGCCCTTGACCCTGGCGATATGCAGATTTGTGATGGTTCCTTGCGGCATGTCGGTGTTTCTCCTTGATCTCTTGGCGATCTAAAACTCGGGCTAAAGCTAGAGATTATTCTACAGCATTACCAAGCCGTAATCAGATTCCAAGCCAAAGTACATCCTGCCAAAAGTCTCGTAGCGGCTTTCGGTATAAACGCGGTGTTGGCGCACGACTTGGATGTCTCGGAAACAGCGTTCTATGGGGTTGCCGCTGTAGATTCCCGTGGTGCCAGCCAGAGTGTGCATGCGTTCCACAACCCGGACGGAACTTTCAGAGGCGTTGGTCGCCGCCAGCAACAGATCGGCCCGCTGAGCGGTTGTCACGTCTTTCCCCGACAGTATCCATTGCCAGACGTCATCCAGGGTCTGAAACATCAAGGCCCGGGCCGCCCGGAGAGTGGCCTCCGCTCGACCTATCTGGGCTTGGGCCGCCGGCGACTTCCACAAAGCCGAACTGCTGCCGGTGGCCGTCTTGCCCCTGGCCAACTCCGCGGCTTCGTCGATGGCAACCCTGGCTATGCCCAGCATCACCGGCGGCAGGGCCATGGCTACTATCCCAATGAACGTCATCCGGTAGAGCGGTCCTTGAAATTGAGAGCCGTATTCGATCTCGGGGATGAATGGAAACGCGCGGTAGGTGGGAACGAAGGCGCCGTCGACCCGGATGTCATCGCTGCCGGTAGCCCGCATGCCCAGAACGTCCCAGGTGTCCAGAATCTCGCAGTCTTTCTGAGCGATGTAGGCCCAGATGACCTGGCCAGGGTTTGCGGAGTCATCGACCAGGCAGGCGGAAGCGATCCACTTGGCGTGATGGCAGTTACTGGCGAAGCGGCCTTCGCCGGATATTAGATAGCCGCCTTCAACCAGCTCCGCTTTCATTGGGGGCGTGATGGAAGCGGCGAATAGCGCCCGTGGGTCATCTCCTAATAGCTCCGCCGCCCCACGGTCGGGAAGCCGGGAGCAGAAGAACGCCCACAATAGAGGGTTGGTCAGCGTCCACGCCGCTGCCGGGTCGAACTTTACGGCCTCTTCGATGAGTGTTGCGTAGGATACCGGGTCCACCTCCAGGCCGCCCATGGACTTGGGGGTGAGCATGGTTAGCAGGCCCGAGTCGGTTAAGGCGTCCAACGACTCTTGGGGAAGGCGGCGCAACCGTTCGCCCTCCGCCACGTTGGCCTTCAGCACCGGGCCGATCTTGCGAACGCGCTCCAGCAGGCTGGTGTCGATGTCAGTCTTCATTCAATCACCCAATCACCGGTTAACCCTCCCGCGGCTACCCTAGAAATACCGCCAGGCGTGCGTATGGTATGCTGCGCGGAGTGTACCGATGGGGCTCTCCCTTATCAAGTGCCGAGCCTGCGCGGAAGCCCGTTCTTTGCTCAGATCAAAGGCGATTCGCGCCAGGATAAAACGATTATCTATCAAACGCTACTGGCAGGTGAAAGTCATGGCTTACGAGTTCATCAAGACCGAAAACCGGGAAGGCGTCTTCATCATCACGATGCATGACCCTCCCACCAGGAACGCCCTGGGCCCGCAGATGGCCGACGAGCTGATGGAGTGCCTGGACCTTTTTGAAGACGACCCAACGGCCCGGGTGCTACTGCTTACCGGGACTGAGCCGTCATTCTGCTCCGGCGCCAACGTCCGGGGGTTCAGCCAGCGCATCCAGGACCGGGAGGCCGGCGCGGTCGACGTCGAAGTTGAGGACCTGCCTTGGGGCAAGATGGAGAGTCAGTACGCCAGCCGGGGTCAAAAGGTGGCCCTGGGCGGACAGGCTAGCCGCGTCCCCCTCAGGCTGCATAAATTGCAGAAGCCGTCCATCGCCGCCGTCAACGGGCATGCGATCGGCGTGGGCATGGGCGTGGCCCTGGCCTGCGACATTCGCTACACCGCCGAGAAAGCGGTCTTCTCTGAGGCCTTTTCCCGGATGGGGTTGATACCCGGTGACGGAAGCTGCTGGCAACTGCCCCGGCTCATCGGCATGAGCAATACCCTGCTGCTGCAATACACCGGCGACCGCATCGATGGGGCGGAGGCTTACCGCCTGGGCCTCGCCAGCAAGTTGTTTTCCGACGACGAGCTGTTCGACGCATCTTTAGAGCTGGCCTCGCGGCTGGCCAAAGGGGCCACTCAGTCTCACGCGCTGATCAAGTACCTGGTGCACAAAAGCCTGTCCATGGAGTTCGAAGAAGCCCTGGACTTGGCCCACGTGGCCCAGGAGCAGGTGCGGAAGACCGAGGACCACAAAGAGGCCGTGCAGGCATTCTTGGAGAAGCGGCCGGCGGTGTTGAAGGGGCGGTAGGTTATCCCGTGATCTGATACTGGTTTTCATTGGCGTCTTGGGACGACCCAAGATCGGGTGCAGCGATGAATATTTATTACGCTGAT
>Ga0066376_10004957_pt1 | contig 11460 bp, 7 predicted proteins | sample Knorr_S15_td_Bot_FD_77009 | JGI IMG/M metagenome (GOLD analysis project Ga0066376, IMG submission 77009) | Marine microbial communities from Southern Atlantic Ocean transect - Knorr_S15_td_Bottom_ad_5009_LV_A | ecosystem: Environmental > Aquatic > Marine > Oceanic | place: Southern Atlantic... | reverse complement strand
CCCACTGCACCCCGTGGAGACAAGCAATGAGGTTCGCAGCGGTAAGGGTCAGACGCTCCGTTTGCGGATCAGACCGCTGAATCGAGTAACACCGGGCGAGTGGTTTTCGTACATTGTGGTGAAGCGATCACAGCATGTTCGGCATGTTCGGTCGGTGTGCTGGTGTTGTCTTTGCCGGTTCGCCGATGGAGATGACAGGCGGCAACCGACATGCAAGAGAATTGAAGAGAGGATGCCATGATTACGGTCCTGGGTAGTCGGCGACAGAACTGCGACGGAGTGACTCGACGCGAGACGTTGCAGGCCGGTGGGCTGGCGATGCTCGGCGGGATGTTCGGCCTGCCCCAAAACCTCGCAGCCGCAGCGGCCAACAGCACAAGACTCGATCGGCCCGGCAAGGCCAAGAGCGTGATCGTGCTGTACCTGCTCGGTGGAGCCCCCACTCAGGACATGTTCGACCTGAAGCCGAACGCACCCAGTGGGATCCGCGGCGAGTTCAGCCCGATCGTGTCCAACGTCCCCGGCATCGACATCAGTGAACTGTTGCCCAAGCATGCTCGCTGGATGAACAAGTCGGCGATCGTGCGAACGGTCAACCACACGGGCGGTTGCCACAACCCGATGCCCAGCCTGACCGGCTACCCCGAACCCCTGCCCTCGATCGGTGTCAACCAGGACGGGTTGCCTCCGAGCATGGGATCGGTCTGTGAGTATCTCAACGATGATCCCGGCGGGATGCCCGACTACGTGCACATGCCAACCATGCTGGGCTGGGGCCAGCACATCCGCCGTGCGGGTCCGTACGCGGGCTTTCTCGGTCGGCAGTACGATCCTCTTTTCACCGAGTGCAACGCGACGTCCAAGAAACCGGGCACCGATTATCACCCGCAGGTGGTGCTGGGCACCCCGACGTTGCCCAATGCCAAGTTGCCCAAGGGGATCACACTCGATCGGCTCAATGCCCGCAGGAAACTCACCGAGCAGTTTGACGACGCACTTCGCCGGCCGGGTGTCACCAGCGAGTTTGACCGGGTGCAGGAAGGTGCCCTGTCGCTGTTGACCTCAAACCGCATCCTCAACGCGTTTGACGTGGAGAGCGAAAAGAGCGAGGTCCGCGACAAGTACGGCCGCACTCTGTTTGGCAACAGCGCGTTGATCGCGAGAAAGCTGGTCGAGGAGGGAGTGCGGTTCGTCAACGTGACCTGGGACGCGTTCTGGACTCGCCCGTCCAAGATCGATGGAACGATCTGGGACACTCACCAGAGGAACTTCGGGATCTGCCGCGAGACGTTGTTGCCACAGTACGACCTGACCTTCTCGGGGTTGATGGAAGACCTCGAGGACCGTGGCACGCTCGACGAAACGCTGGTGGTCGTGATGAGCGACATGGGTCGCACGCCGAAGATCAACAAGAACGCCGGTCGGGATCACTGGACGTTCTGCTACTCGGTGATGTTCGCCGGTGCAGGCATCCGCGGCGGCACCGTCTACGGAACCTCCGATGGCGAGGCGGCCTACGTGAAGGATCGCCCGATCAGCCCGGCGGACATCTGCGCGACGATCTACGAGTGCCTGGGGATCGACCCCGAAATGCACGTGCCCGACGCGGCCGGGCAGCCGGTGAAGATTCGCCTGGCGGGCCGAGTGATCAAGGACATCCTCGCGTAATCAACCAGTTTTTTGGCGGTTTTCCGGCGGTGTGACGCCGACGGGGACCACACGGGGGCGGATGCGATGCGTTGGAGAGTGACCTGGCTGGTCGTCGCGGTGCTGGCCGGTGGCCAGCACGTGCTGGCGGCTGTGCCGAGCGACGCGTCGGCGCGGCAGGCCGTGTTGGGCAAGCCGGTGGCCCTGGATGTTGCTCCTCGCGCTTTCACACTGTCGGGGCCGCGAGCCAGTCGCCAGGTCCTGGTGACCGGTCGGTATGCCGACGGCTCGCTCAGAGATCTCACCGGCTTCTGCCAGTGGAAACCGGCCGATCCGGCGATGGTCAGCGTGGATGCCGATGGCCTGGCCCGCGGTCGCAGCGATGGGACCACGAAACTGGTGGTCGAGGTGGCCGGCCTCTCGAGTACGGTCACCGTGACGGTGGCTGATACCGGGAAACACGCTCCGATCAGTTTCCGTCGCGAGTTCATGCCGGTGCTGGCGGTTGCCGGCTGCAGTGACATTCGCTGCCACGGGGCTCCCAGCGGCAAGGACGGCTTTCGTCTGAGCCTGTGGGGTTTCAATCCCGCTTTCGACTTCCAGCAGCTGACCCACGACGGGCTCGGTCGCCGGACCAACCCTCTGGATCCCGACAACAGCCTGATTCTCAACAAGGCCCTCGCGCAGGTCTCACACGTTGGCGGTCGGAGGTTTGCACCGGGCAGCGAGTTGGCCAGCCTGATGCGAGGCTGGCAGGCTGAAGGACTTCGCGACGACGACAAGGCGGTGTCGCTGAAGTCACTGGTCGTGACACCAGGGGGCCGTGTCCTGAAGGCGCCGGCCAGTTGGCAGCGCTTGGCCGTGCAGGCGGAATTCTCGGATGGCCAGGTGGCAGACGTCACCCGCTTGACGACGTATTCCAGCAGCGACATCGCGATCGCACATGTCGATCGTTCCGGGGAGGTGCAATTCCAGCGTCAGGGTGAGGTGGCGATCCTGTGCCGGTTCATGGGCCGGATGGAGTCGGTGCGGCTGATGCATATTGCGGCGCCGGCCGAGGACTACGCGTGGCCGAATCCGCCGGAAGCGAATTACGTCGACACGCTCGTCTTTGCCAAGCTGAAGCAACTCCACATTGCGCCCTCGGAGTTGTGCACCGACGAGCAATTCGTCCGCCGCATCTATCTCGACCTCTGCGGCGTGCTGCCGACGCCGGCCGCGACCGAGGCCTTCCTGGCCGGCACGGGACCGGATCGACGGGTGCGACTGGTCGAGGGGTTGTTGCAGCGACCCGAGTTCGCCGACTACTGGACGAAGAAGTGGTTCGATGTGCTGAGAGTCACGCGGGACGCGATCAATCTCGAGGGGTCGCAGAAGTTCCAGGCCTGGTTGCGGGACCGGATCGAGAGTGACGCGCCATTCGACGAGACGGCCCGGCAGATGCTGACGTCGGTCGGCCAGTCCTACCGCGATGCCCCGGTGAATTTCTACTGCGTCACGCCGACCCCCAAGAAGATCACCGACAAGCAGTTCCTGCAGAAGGACCTCGCCGAAGCGACCGCCCAGTTATTCCTGGGTGTGCGGCTGCAGTGTGCCCAGTGCCACAATCATCCGTATGAGCGTTGGACTCAGAACGACTTCCTGGGCCTTGCCGCCCACTTCAACCAGGTCAAGCGGACCCGGCTGGGGAAGGCCGGGCCGGGTGGCCGTGCCGAGCGTCGTCAGTTCGAGATCACGATCGACAAGAAGGCGGCCGAGTTCACTCGTGACTCGGACGGCTCTCCGGTTGTGCCGAGTCTGATCGGGCAGCCGCCCAAGGCGATTCCTTCAGGACAGGATCGGCGGCAGCAATTGGCCGCCTGGTTGACCCGCGCCGACAACCCGTTTTTCGCAAGAGCCTTTGTCAACCGGGTCTGGTTTCACCTCAACGGGCGAGGCATTGTCGAGCCGGTGGACGACTTCCGGGATTCGAATCCCTCGTCCAACGATCCGCTGCTGGCGGCCCTGGCACGACAGTGTGTTGAAGGCGGCTACCTGATGAAGCCACTGATCCGGACCATCGTCAACTCGCGCACCTACCAGCTCAGTGCGATCACCAATGCGAGCAACCAGGCCGACGGAAAGTACTTCTCACACATGCACTCGCGACCCATGCCGGCCGAGGTGCTGTTGGATGCGGTGTGCCAGGTGACGGGTGTGCCGGAGGTGTACGAGATCGCCAAGGACTACACGATCGGGTTACCGCCCGGGACGATCACCCTGCCGATCGGCACTCGCGCGGTGCAGTTGCCTGTCAACGACATCGTGACTCTGATCAACAAGGGATCGAAGTATGTCCGCTACGAGTCTCACCCCTTCCTGCGGGCGTTTGGACAGCCGTCGCGAACGCAGACGTGCGAGTGTGATCGCGAGCAGACGTTCGGGCGGAAGCAGGCGCTGGAGTTGATCATTGGCAAGATGATGTCCAGGCGGTTGGCACAGCCCGGAAACCGCCTGAGCCAGTTGATGGACTCGAAGATGAGCGACACACAGATTCTCGACGACCTGTACCTCCAGTCGCTCTCGCGACGCCCGTCGCCGAAAGCCCGCACCGCGCTGCTGGCACACGTCGCCTCCAGCTCCGACCGCCGCCAGGCGTGGGAGGACGTGCTCTGGACGCTGCTGAACTCGCAGGAGTTCATCTACCAGCACTAGCGCTCCGTCAACTCGAAGACTATGACTTGACGGAGCACTAGCAGTCCGTTGAAGAAGTGGGCGTGAGGGGGTGGCGTGGGCGAAGGGGGTTGCGAGGGTGTGAGGGTGTAGGTGGAGCGGGATGGCATTGCGTGAAATGACCCAGCGTGCGCTGCGCGACCCTGGGTAACGCTCAACGATCACAACTCAGAGTCAGCCGCCTTGGGCGTTGCTTGTGTCGCGCGATCATCGCGTTACGATCGGGCCAGTTTCAGGCGGGTCGTGAGCACGATTCGGAGGAATTTCAGAGGATCGACCGTGACGACGACGGCCACCACACGCCAGCTGCCGTTTGCTCATCTGAATCTTCGCCGCAACCCGTTTGGTGAATTTTCGGTCGAGGACTGGACGCGGTTGGCCGATGTGGACCTGGAGGAGTTTGACGAGTTGCTTACCGAGCCAGGATCGGTGGTGCAGTTTGTCGGCGAAAAGGGCTACGGCAAGACGACTCACCTGCTGGCCATCGGAGCGAGGTTTCCTCGGTCCGGCTACGTGCACATCCCCGAGGGGGAACGGGCCGAGGTGCCTGGTGGGAATCCGCTGCTGATCGACGAGGCCCAGAGGCTGACCTGGCGGCAGCGACGGCAGGTGTTTCGATCGAGCGTGCCGCTGGTGCTGGGGACACACCGGGACTTCACTCGCGAATTGTCCCGAGCTGGACGACGGGTGCGGACCGTGGCGGTTGAAGGCCGGATGAACGCCACACGGTTGACCCGGATTCTCAACAACCGGATCGAGTGGGTCCGTCGCGGCGGGGGACCGGTGCCCCGCGTGCTGTACGAGACGGCTGCCGGGATGCTCGAGCGGTTTGGCCCCGACATCCGACGGATCCAGCTCGAACTCTACATGACGTTCCAGGACATGAACGACGGGATTCGCGATGTCTAGATGCGACATTTCCATCCGCTACGACCAGTCGGATCGAACCTATCGTGGCGGCGATACCGTCTCGGGCGAGGTCCACGTTCAGGTCAACAAGGACACGACCAGCAACGGCATCCAGTTGACCCACTACTGGAAGACTCACGGTTACGGCAACACCGACTCGGGTGCCGATGAGATCGAGATGCTGGCCGGGGACAGCGAGTTGAGAGCCGGGGAAGACCTGGTATTTCCGTTTTCGTTTGTCGCCGAATGCCAACCTCTGACCTACCGCGGCCACCACATCAATATCGATCACTATGTGAAGGTGGCGGTTGATGTTCCCTGGGCCATTGACCCGAAGGACGAGGAGGAGTTCATCCTGCTTCCTGGCAAGCGGCCACCGGAGGTGACCGGCCAGCGTGACGAGATCGTCGTTTTTACTTCCAAGCCGTTGATGCAATTCCCCCCGGGGTGCTTGAAGGCCGTCTACGTCTTCGTGGCGGTGGCCTTTTTCCCGCTGATTCCCATTGTGCTGTTGGTCCTGGGAGCGTTCTGGGCCAAGAAGAAGATGCTCGCCAGTCGACTGGGAGAGGTGGAGCTGCAGACGCCTCATCAAGTGGTTGGAGTCGGCGAGGACTGGCCACTGGAATTGCAGTTCACTCCGAAGAAGAACTGCCAGATCAACGGGATCGAGGTGAAGATCCGCTGCCGCGAATCGGCGACATCCGGCAGCGGAACCAACAAGACCACCCGGCATCACACGGTTTTCGAGAAGATGCATGTTCTCGAGTTGGCCGGCGAGTTCACCGCCGGTGAGTTGTTCGATCAGCGGTACAGTGTGCCGTTCCCCGAGACCGGTGCGTACAGTCTCAACGAGGGCAGTAACAAGATCGAGTGGACGGTCGAGGTACGTGTCGACATCCCGGCGTTTCCCGACTGGAAGTCCAAGCAGACGGTCCAGGTCTTGCCCGCCGAGTTTCTGGACGAGATCGCAGCCCAGGGTGATCAGCGGGGCTCCGCCCAGCAGTCGGTACCGGCGGTCGAATCCCCAGCCACCGCAGCTACCCCGGCAACCCACGACGTTGCCGACGTGCCGGTGGTCCCCGAAATCGAGCAACCCGTCACCACCTCCGCGCCGTCTCCCGAAGTGCTCGAGCTGGTCCAGCAGATCTCGGTGGCTAATCGATTTGGCAGCGAGCGAGAGGACCTGATTGCGGCGTGGTCAGACCGTGAGCTGGACGTGGTGGTCAACGTGGATCGTGTCACTACGACTTTTGGTTCGACCGTCGACGATGCCTACCAGAACGGCCAGACGATCCAGGGTACTGTGGCTGAGACCGACCAGGCGATCGAGGTGCTGACCCGCTCGGCCGGGTCACTCGAGGATCTTTCGCGAGGCGACCAGTGGCGGAGCCGGGTCATGGTCTCGAAATGGGACTCGCTCTACAATCGCCTCGTCGCGCTCGAAGTGGATTCCGCATAACCAGGTCGCCGAACCAGGATTCTCCACCATGTCCACAACTCGCATTGCACGGATGTCCCTGGCCTGCCTGCTGATCTTAGTGTTCCTCGATCCGGTCTCGGCTCAGCAGAACTGGCCACGATTCCGCGGGGTCGATGGCAGCAGCGTGGTGGCCGACGATTCCCGGTTGCCCCTGGTGTGGGACCAGAAGACCAACGTGGCCTGGAAGACCGAGATCCCCGGATTGGGCTGGGGCAGCCCGATCGTGTGGGGTGATCGGGTGTTCGTCTCGGCGGTCCACAGTGACGCCGAGTACGAGAAGCCCAAGGCGGGGTTGTACCTGGGCCGAGGCCGGCCGGTGCCGCCGGATACGATCCACCACTGGATGGTGTATTGCCTGGGCCTGAAGACGGGCAAGGTGATCTGGAAGCACGAGGCGCACACGGGCAAGCCGAAGATGGGACGGCATCCCAAGAGCAGCTATGCGGCCGAGACGCCGGCGACCGATGGCAAGCGGTTGTACGTGCTCTTCGGCGACCTGGGCCTGTATTGCTACGACCTCGAGGGCAAGCCGCTGTGGACTCACCCGATCGCACCCCGCAGGACACAGTTCGGCTACGGGGCTGCCGCGTCTCCGGTGGTCGAGGGGGACCAGGTAATCTACGTCTACGACAACAACGATTCGTCCTATCTCCAGGCACTCGAGGGCGCCACCGGCAAGTCGCGTTGGAAGGTCGTGCGGGACGAAAGGAGCACGTGGGCGACTCCGCTGGTGTGGAATCATGCCGGCGGGACCGAGATCGTGGTGGCGGGCAAGAAGGAGAACCGGGCGTACTCGCCCGACGGAAAGCTGCTGTGGCACTTTGACGGCAAGATGTCGGTGCTGACAATCCCCTCACCCCTGGTCGCCCAGGGCCTGCTCTACATCACCTCGGGCTACTTCCAGGACGCGAAGCGGCCGGTGTTCGCCGTGGCTCCGGGGGCCACGGGCGACATCACACTGGAGACGGGCCAGACTTCCAACGAGCACATCCGCTGGTCGTTGCAGCGGATGGGTCCCTACAACACCTCGCCGATCGTCTACAAGGGTCGGTACTTCACGCTGTTGGACCGTGGCATGGCGACGTGTCATGACTCCGAGACGGGCAAGTTGATCTACAACCGGACGAGGTTCCCACGAGGGGCCTCGTTCACCTCCTCACCCTGGGCCTACAACGGCAAGATCTTCTGCCTGGACGAGCGGGGTACGACACACGTGATCCCGGCCGACGGGAAGTTCCGTGTCGAGCGGACCAACGCCCTAGGCGAGCTGTGCCTGGCCACCCCGTCGATTGCCCAGGGCCGCCTGCTGATCCGCACCGCCGCTCACGTCTACTGCATCGCCAAGTAGGTCATGCTTTGCATGACTCCTGGAGCCCCACCATGTGCTGTCACCGCTTCGCCCGTGGCGTTCTCGCGATTCTGCTTGTCTATTCAGCCTGCGAAGCCGCCGAGCGGCCCAACATCGTGCTGATCTTCGTCGATGACCTGGGCTGGAAGGACATCGGCTGTTACGGCAACGACTTCGTGGAGACTCCACGGATCGACGCGTTGGCCGCCGGGGGGCTTCGGTTCACCGATTTCTACGCGTCCGGCCCCGTCTGTTCTCCGTCTCGCTGTGCCCTGCAGTCGGGACAGAACCAGGCCCGGATCGGCATCACCGATTTCATTTCAGGCCACTGGCGACCGTTCGAGCGGGTGATCACGCCGCGGCCGCGGATGGCGCTGCCGCTGGCGACGGTGACGGTGGCCGAATCGCTGAAGGCGGCCGGCTACGTAACCGCGTACATCGGCAAGTGGCACCTGGGCAACGGTGCCCGGTACCAGCCCGATCGGCAGGGCTACGACTTTTCAGCCGTCGTCAATGGTCCTCACCTGCCCGGTCGCTACCGGGTACAGGGCCGGCCCGATCTGAAACCGAAGGCCGGACAGTACCGCACCGACTTCGAGGCCGACCTCTCTATCGACTTCATCAAGCGATCCAACTCCGGTGGTGCGAACAAGAAGCCGTTCTTCCTGATGCTCTCGCCCTATGCCGTTCATATCCCCCTGGCTGCGATGTCGGCCAAGGCCGAGAAGTATCGCAAGAAGGCCCGGGCGACGGGGCAGAAGCTGCCGCACCCGATCTATGCGGCGATGATCGAGCACACCGACGACATGGTCGGCCGGATCGTCGACGCGATCGAGGCCGAGGGGCTGACGTCCAAGACGATGATCATCTTCACCTCCGACAACGGCGGACTCCACAAGCGGTACGACTACCGGGCAGCCGCCGACGACCTGGTGGCCACCCAGTCTCCGCTGCGTGGCGAAAAGGGGACACTGTTCGAGGGAGGAGTGCGGGTTCCGTTGATCATCAAGTACCCGCCGCTGACCACCGCCGGTACGCTGTGTCGCGAACCGACCGTCGGCCACGACTTCTACCCGACGTTTGTCGATCTGGCCGGCGGCAAGCTGCCGGCCAACCAGCCGATCGATGGCCACAGCCTGAAGCCGTTGCTGTCGAAGCCCTCGGCTCGGTTGGCCCGCCAGGCAATCTTCTGGCACTACCCGCACTACCACCACGACCGCCCGGCCAGCAGCATCCGCGAGCGGGACTGGAAGTTGATCGAGTACCTCGATGGTAGCGGAGATGTCGAGCTGTACAACCTGTCCAGCGACATCGGCGAGACGAAGAACCTGGCGGCTGAAAAGAAGGGCCGGATGGCGGACCTGTCGCAGAAGCTACGGAACTGGCGTCACCGGCTCGTAGCCCACGTGCCGATCCCCAACCCCAGCTACGACTCCAAGCGAGCGCACGAGTGGTGGAGCACTCGATCGGGCAAGCCGGTCCCCAGTGATCGGCGACGACGGTTTCCTCAGACCGAGAAAAACGATTGAGCCGGAGGCTGAAGGGCCCTGGTGCCGGGGCTGGTCAGTCGGCAAACCGCAGCGAAAACAGGTTGGCGTCCTGCATCCGGAATCGCAGCCGGATGGTTTTCCCCGACAGGCTGCTGAGATCCGTCCCTGACTTCCACGCGACGGCTTGGTCGATGCGGTCGCCGATCATTTCCCGGCAATCCGCCAGTGTGTACCCCTTGATCGGTTGTCTCTCGGCATCCTGGATTTCGACGCGCAGACCGCCGACCGCCGACGTGGCGTAGTTGATCTGCAGGGACTTGCCACTGAAACGCAGCGGCCGGGTGACCAGGTCACCGCCGGCGTAAGGGGCCTCGATCGAAGCCAGGCCGTCGGTCCGGAAGACGAACCGGCGGACGTGGCAACTGGCCTGGCCGTTGTGACGGGTGACCCAGATGGACATCTCGCGCGGGCTGGTCGGATGCAGGCCCCGCAGCGCGTAGTTGGACCGCGTGGTCCAGTTCTCGGCTCCCGGGCCCGGCCGCACGATGCCCTCCATGAACAGCCGGTCGTAGTGGGCACTGGCCCGGGTGGTCAACATCACCGTGTCGGCACAGTCGCCGATCAGCCACTTGAGCGGGTCGGCGATGTCGCTGCGCGACGGCTTGAGCTTCACGCCCTCGGCTGGCGAGAGAGCCTGGCGTGTCTGGGCCAGGCGGTTGGAGAGCGCGACGTAGATCTGTGGTGCCCGGAAGTAGGGCATCGTCTGGTTGTTGTAGTGGTGATCGGGAGGCAGCAGCCCCACCTTGCCGAAGGTCATCGGTCGGGGCTTGGTCCAGTTGAACAGGTCCTTCGACGCCATCCGGGCGACCGATCGGCGATTGGGATCCCGGGGGTTGGGAGGGCTGACCTTGATCGCGTACCTGAGGTAGATCACGTACTGCTGTTCGACCTCGGACCAGAACATCGACTCGAACCCGTCGAAGGCGCCGTAGAGCGTGGTGTGGATGATCGGTTTGTCGCGGAGCTTGGCGAAACGGAAGCCGTCGCCGGAAACCCACGCGATCACCCGGGTTCCGCCGCGGCCCTCGATCAGCGTGAACGCCTTGAACCGCTCGGACGGCTTCACCCCCGGTCGCCGGTCCAGGAAGATCTCGGGCATCGGACCCTTGTCAGAGACCATCAGGCGCCCGTCGACTGATCCGACCAGGTTGTTCTTCCGGTTGCCGTCGATTTCGACGATGCCCAGCAGCGGTTTCGTCCAGTGCACACCGTCGTGGCTGACGGCGACCGCCAGTCGATTCGACGCGCTGTAGTAGAGCAGGAACCGCGGCTTGTCATTGGCCGGGTGGGTGTCGTGGATCACCGACACGCCGTTGTAGAAGTGCTTTTCCCAAGGCTGGTCGAGTGTCACTGAGATCTCGGCCGGGCGGGGACGGTGCAGTCGGTGACGGACCCCGTCGAGTCGATCGACCAGGAAGCGGTCGACGAACAATTCGCGACGCGAGCCGATGTCGACGGGCTTGGCCGCAGTGGCCACCGAAGCGACGAACAAGGGAACGATCAGGCAGCCGGGGAGAACGAGGCGGAGTCGTGGGATCATGGAGAAGTCTCGATTAAAGCTGCGCACCGGTCACCGGTTCGCTTGAGTTGGAAGTAGTGGGAACCGGCGGTCAGTCGGCCATCAACTTCAGCATCTGCTGTCCCAGCGAGTTGCCGAAGCGGACGAAGAACTTGCCGCTGCCCAGATAGTGGTACGGCCGGTCGCTGCCCACGACACACCACTCGGCAAAGTGTTGGGCCCAGCCCTTCTTGTAGACCGCCAGGGAATCGAGCGAGTAGACCTCGTAACTCTCGACCGAGGCGACATTGCCTTT
>Ga0066376_10004956_pt1 | contig 11463 bp, 9 predicted proteins | sample Knorr_S15_td_Bot_FD_77009 | JGI IMG/M metagenome (GOLD analysis project Ga0066376, IMG submission 77009) | Marine microbial communities from Southern Atlantic Ocean transect - Knorr_S15_td_Bottom_ad_5009_LV_A | ecosystem: Environmental > Aquatic > Marine > Oceanic | place: Southern Atlantic... | reverse complement strand
TTTATTTATAATTTTTGATAAATTCAAAACAATCTTATTATTTTTTAATATGGAAATAGAAAATTTTTCTGTACTTGTATCAAAAGCTAATATATTCATTTTTATAGTATTTTAATTTTTATTTAAAATAACATAATTATGGATTTAGTAAAAATAACAAAAAAAAAATATCCTATTGAAATAGATCTTCTTTACGCTACAAAAAAAAATTTTACAGGTAAACAAATTTATAAAAAAAAAGATTGTTATTTACATAAAATAGCAATACCTTTTTTTGAAAAAGGTATAGAACTAGCAACAAAATTAAATCTTAAATTTAAAATTTTTGATGCTTTTAGGCCAACTGAAGCACAATGGAAATTATGGGAACATACACCAAATGAAAATTTTATAGCTCATCCAGAAAAAGGGTCTCCTCATTCAAGAGGTGTAGCAATTGATCTAACCTTAATAAATAAAAATAATTATGAATTAAATATGGGGACTAATTTTGACAATTTTTCCTCAAAGTCCTTTCATGGAAATATGGAAATATCGAAAGATGCTCAAAAAAATAGATTTATTTTATTAGGAATAATGTTAGCAGCAGGATGGGATTTTTATAAAAAAGAATGGTGGCATTATCAATTATTTGACTCTAAAAAATATAAATTAATAAAAAATGGTATGTTAAAAGAACCTATAATGTAAAAATGTTTAAATTAAATAAATTTCTAATAAGTTTGCTAATTATAGTAATAATATTTATTGAACAATCATTTGCTAATGCTAAAGAAAATTCAGCTGCTGTTTTTGTATATCATAGGTTTGGAGAAAATAAATATCCTTCTACTAATATTAAAATATCCCAGTTTAAAAAACATATTCAGGAATTAACAAATAATAATTATAACGTAATTTCAACCGAGCAATTAATAGATATTTTAATAAACAAAAAAAATATACCAGAAAAAACAGCGGTATTAACAATGGATGATGCTTTTTTAAGTATTTATAAAGAAGCATGGCCACTTCTTAAAAAAAAAAAATTACCGTTTACAGTTTTTGTTTCAACAAAACCAGTTGGATCTAATTCAAAAAATTATATGAATTGGGATCAATTAAGAGAAATGGTAAATTCTGGTGTAATAATAGGTCATCACACAAAAAGTCATTTTCATCTTGTTAACAAAGATAAAGAAACAATAATTAATGAAATTGAAGAAGCTAACAGTGATTTTTTAAAAAATCTTGGATTTGTGCCAGATATCTTTGCATATCCATACGGTGAATATAGTTATGAAATAAAACAAATTGTTAAAGAATATTTTAAAGCAGCTTTTGGTCAGCAATCTGGGGGTATATACAATGAAATTAATATTTTCGAACTTCCAAGATTTTCGTTAAATGAACAATATGGAGATTTAAAACGTTTTAAATTTGCGGCTAATTCTTATGGACTACAAGTTAAAAATATTTTACCAAAAGAAAATATAGTAAAAAATATTAATCCTCCTTTGTTGGGTTTTAATTTATTAAATAATATAGAAAGTCAAATAAAATGTTATCCTTCACATAATATAGAAGCAAAATTAATTAAATTAGGAGATAAAAGAATTGAAGTTCGTTTTGACAGAGAATTTCCAAAAGGACGTACCAGGATTAATTGTACTACTAATGATAATGGGAAATGGAGATGGACAGGATTTCAGTTTTTAAATCCTTAACGTTGTGCACTTGTATATTCAATAAAATCAAACTTACTTAAATTATTTTTTTTAATAATTTCTTGAACATTAATAATATATTCATTACCTAATTCAGAATATTTATTTAGTTGATTAGCTAAAACTTTTCCTTCGAGTGTTTTACCAAATGATCTTAATTCATTCCTAGATTTTCTGAAATTTTTATAAGCAAAATGAGTGTTTAAATTATTTAAATAAGCTTCAACTGAATCATTTAAACTTTCAAAAATTCTTACTTTGATTAAAGGATTTTCAGAATCACTAGGTTTAATGCCATTTGCCTTAATTCCAATAATTTTTTGTCCAAAATAAGCGTTGCCTTCTTGAGCAAATCTAGATGTACCCCATCCACTTTCAATTGCTGCTTGAGCAATTGCAAGAGATATTGGAACAATATCAATTCTTTTTTTTAGTTCTGCTAAATCATTATTTTTAACTTTATATTCATTAAATAATGTTTTTAGAATAGCTGCTTCTAATACATTTAAATCATTACTTTTTATTTTTTTTTCTATTTGAAAAAAAATATTTCGTTTCTCTATAATATCTTGGTTAGCACCGCGTATAATTGGAAGTAAATTAGCGATAAATTCTCTTTTTCTATTCTGCACTGAAGTAATTTTAATATTATTTTTAACAGTTATTTTTGAGAATTTTTGTTTTCCTATATTAGATTTATAACTTTGAACTTGGTTAAATCTTATATTTTGAATTTGAGGATTATTTTTTCCTTCATTTTTACTTGCTATTTTTTCAACAAAAAAATTAAAAATAGCAAATGTTACACAAAAGACTGCTATATATTTGTATGAAATATGAGGATTTGTCGATTTTTTTTTATTTCTCGATTTATTCATTATACTATATATAGTAGATGTTATTTATAATACCACAAAAAGTTGTTGTTTGCAATTAAAATCAGATAAATCAGTTAATAATATAGAAGAGCAAAAAAATATATTTTTGATCATATTAGATAGTTAATTTATCCAATAATTGATATATATCAATATAATTTAAAGCGATTTTACTTCTTTAACTTCAGAAAAATAATGCGTTAATAAATTCTCAATTCCTTGTTTTAAAGTCGCTGTTGAACTAGGACATCCTACGCATGCGCCTTTAAGTGTTAGGTAAACAATACCTTTATCAAAACTTTCAAATATTATATCCCCTCCATCTCTAGCAACAGCAGGCCTAACTTTTTCATCAATTATTTTTTCAATCTCCATTGAAATTTTATTTTTTCTATTTTTTTTTTTCTCTTTTTTTATAATTTGTTTTTCAATTAAAATTTTATTTAAAGAAATAAAATCTAAGATAAACGTAAGTACTTTTGTTTTTAAATAATTCCAAGTTATATCTTTTTCTTTTGTTATAGTAATAAAATTTTCACCAATAAAAATTCTTTTTATTCCTTTTAATTGAAAACAATCTTTAGTAAATTTAAATTTTTTTGCTTCTTTTTCATCCTTTATTTCAATACCACTTTGAAAGATATATGTCTTATCAACCATAAATTTTAAAGTTTCTGGATTAGGCGTTAATACTGTTTCAATATTCATAATACTAGATATAATATATTTAAATTAAATAATCAATAAGCCAATAATTTTTTTTATTTCTAACAAATTTTTAGACGAAATATCATCAGCTTTTTCTTTACCTTCTTTTAAAATTTTTTTCAAATAATCCTTATTTTTTAAATAATCATTCATTTTTTTTGAAATTGGTTCGATTTTACTTATAGTCAATTCAGCTAATAATTTTTTAAAACTTGAAAAATCTTTCCCTGACATTTCTTTGATTACTTTATCTAATTTTTCATTTTTTAATGCTGAATAAATTCCTAATAAATTTGCAGCTTCTGGTCTATTTCCAAGTTCTTCTTTTTTAGATGGTAATGAATGAGAATCCGTTTTTGCTTTTTGTATTTTTAAATTTATTAAATCTTTAGTATCAGTTATATTTATTCTTGAATAATCAGATTCATCAGATTTACTCATCTTATCCTCTCCATTTCTTAGACTCATAACCCTAGTTGCTTCACCAAAAATCTGTGGCTCAGGTAGTGGAAAAAAATTATTACTATAAGTTTGATTAAACGTATTTGCAATATCTCTTGCTAATTCTAAATGTTGCTTTTGATCTTCACCTACTGGAACATGAGTTGCTTTATAAGACAAAATATCAGATGCCATTAAAACTGGATAACTATACAATCCTAAAACAGCAGCATCTTTTTTTTTCCCTGCTTTTTCTTTAAACTGTGTCATTCTATTTAACCAACCAATGGGTGTAAAACAACTAAGTAACCATGTTAATTCGGTATGTGCGGAAACTGAGCTTTGATTAAAAATTATGGTTTTTTTCGGATTAATTCCTGATGCTAAATACGCTGCTGTTACTTCTAAAGTATTACTTTCTAATTCTTTTGGGTCTTGTTTAATAGTAATAGCATGTAAATCTACAATACAAAAAATGCATTCAAAGTCTTTTTGTAGGGAAACCCAATTTTTAATTGCTCCTAGATAATTTCCTAAATGTAAATTTCCGGTTGGTTGAACCCCTGAAAATATTCTTTTCATATATTTATCTTAACTTAAATAATCTAAAATTTGAAAAAATAAAAATTTTAAAAAAATTTAATAATAAAAAATAAAAACTGATACTTAATAAAACAAAAATTGACAAATTTAAAAATCTATAACTAGAAAATATATTAATAAAATCCTTAAAATAAAAAACAAGAATTGCAAAAATTATATTAGCTATAAGAATTTTTTTAAAATTTTCTTTAAGAAGTTTATCAAATACAAACTCTTTTGATTTTAATAAAATATAAAAAAGTAATAAACAATTTAACCAAGAAGCTATTGCTGTTGCAATTGCTATTCCAACATGTTGGTAAAATTGCATTAAAATAATATTAAATAAAAAGTTTATAAAAACACAAAAAATCGCAATTTTCATTGGTGTTGCAGTATCTTGCCTTGAAAAAAAAATTGGTGCTAAAATTTTAACTAAAACATATGCAGGAACCCCGACAGCAAATGCTTGTAAGGCTTTTGCTGAAAGTATTTTATCATTTACAGTAAATTCTCCTCTTTCAAAAAAAGATCCAATTATTGGTTCAGCTATTATAAATATTGCTATAGATGCAGGTATTGCTAATATTAAACAAAATTCAACTGCTCGATTTTGAGTGTAAAGGGCTTTTCCTTTTTCATTTTTACTTATTTGTTTAGATAAAGTTGGTAAAAGAGCTGTACCAAGTGCCACACCAATTAAAGCTATGGGTAATTGGTTTATACGTTCAGCATAATATAAATAGGATATAGATCCGGTATTTAAAAAAGATGCTAAAATTACATCAATTAATAAATTTATTTGAATAACTCCAGCGCCAATTGCTCCTGGTATAATTAATTTAAATAATTTTTTAATATAATTAGAATATTTCGGTCTAACAAAAAAAATTTGTAAATCATTTTTAAATATTGCAAATATTAAAAAAATTAACTGAACGAGTCCTGCAAAAAAAACTGCCCAAGATAACATATGTCCTTTTGTTTTAAAAATTTCTTCAAAACAAAAAATAAATACTATAAAAGTTAAGTTTAAAAATATTGGAGCAGCTGCACCTGCTGCAAATCTATTAAAAGAATTTAGTACTCCTGTATATAAAGAAACTAAGGAAATAAAAAATAAATATGGAAAAGTTATACGAGACAATTCAATTAATAAATTTAATTTGACAGGATCATGAGCAAAACCTGGGGCCAAAAAGTATACAAATAATGGCATTAAAAACTCAAAAATTATTATTACAATGAAAAGAACAAAAAAAAGTAAAGATAAAACTTCTGAACCAAATCTTAGTGCCTTAGATTTTCCTTCTTTTTTTAATATTAAAGAAAAAATTGGTATAAATGCTGCAGAAAATGCCCCCTCTGCAAATATACGCCTAAAAAAATTAGGAAGTTTAAAGGCTACAAAAAAAACATCCGCAATAACTCCTGCTCCTACAAAAGCAGCTATTAATATATCTCTTATAAAACCTAAAATTTTACTTATAAATGTAAAACCACTTATTGTTAAAAAAGGTTTTATTAATTTCATGAAAATATATTAAAAAAAGCTAATTCTTTAACAACGATATAATATTTGTTTTTAATTTATTAATTTTGTAATTAGATTCTATTTTATTTTTTTTAAAATCTTGAATATAAAAAATATTGTTTGCTCCTTTTCCTATTATCAAAATTTTAGCACTACTTATTTTAAATCCTAATTTATATAATTTTCTTGTTAAATCATAAATTAAACCAATTCTATCAAAAGTATTTATTTCTAAAATTGTATGTTTCTTGCTCATATTATTATCAATGAATATTTTGGTATTTATGTTAAACAAATTTTTTTTTAAGTATTTATTTTTTTCATTTCGTATTTTTTCTTTTAATGAAAAATTATTTGATAAAATTCTATACATAATTTCTTTTAATTTAGGAAAGTGATATAAATTATCCAACATTAAACCATTTAAGTCTCTAACCCATAAAACATCCAATGCCATTCCATTTTTTAGGGTAGATACCTTTGCTTCTATAACATTAAAACCAGAAATAAATACAGCTCCTGACAATTTATACAATAAACCCGGCTTATCTTTTGTATAAACTGTTATTTCTGTTGCTAGTCTCTGTTTGTCCTGGGAAAATTGTATACATGTTGTTTTCTTATACTTTTGAATTATTTGTAAAAATTTAATTATTTTTTTTTGATTATTATTTAAATAAATTTCATTAGGTAAAATTTTTATAGAATTTTCAATTTTTCTTTTAGGAAATAAATCTTTATTACTTTTTAATTTTAATTTTATATTTTCAATTATTTCTTTATTTGCATTTATTGAACTACCAATAAGTAAATTTCTTGTCTTTATAAAAAGTTGTTCTAAAGGTAATTTATTCCAAGTATTCCAAATTGATTTTCCAGTTGCTTTCATATCCGCTATAGTAAAAATAAATAATAATTTCAATCGTTCTAATGACCGAATTTTTTTTGCAAATTCAAAAATTGTATTCATATCATCAATATCCCTTTTTTGAGAAATTTTATTCATTAATAAATGATTTTTGATTAACCATATAATGGTATTTTTTTCAGTTTGATCCATTTCAATATAAGAACAAAATTTTTTTGCAATTTCACTTGAAGCAATTGAATGATCTTGACCTGAACCTTTTCCTAAATCATGAAAAAACATTGCAATATAAAGGATCTTTGAAGAAATGATTTCAGAAAAAATTTTATCATATAAAACATTTTCTTTAATATTTTTTTTTACTTCAATATCATTAATGTAACCGATAGCTTTTAATGTATGTTCATCTACCGTATAAGTATGAAAACCTCCAAACTGCATTTGTCCTGATACTCTTTTAAAATCAGGAATTAAAATTCCAAGAAGTCCCAAATCACTCATCAATTTTAAAATTTTTTCTGTGTTATTTTTAGAAGTTAAAATTTTTAGAAATGATAGTAAAAATTCTTTTTTTCCACTAATTTTATTTTTTACTCTTTTTATATTATCTAGAATAAATCTTACTGCTTTTGGATGAATATCTAAATTTTTTTGTTGTGAAATTTCTAAAATTTTAAAAAAAGAATTGTAATTATTTAAGATAATATTTTTAAATTTAAAATTTTTTGAAAAATCAATTCTTTTATTTTTTATAACAAAATTATCAATTTTTATTTCTTTAGATTTTTTTATTTTTATTCCAGGAATTAATTTTTCCTTATCTTCTATTAAAGTACAATATATTCTAATTAAATCGCTAACTCTTTTAGCGGTAAAAAAATACTCCTTCATAAATTTTTCCACATGTAATAATGCTTTGGTTTTTTTATATCCAATTTTTTTTGCTATTAAACTCTGATACTCAAAATTCAATTGTTCATTTGGTCGTTCGGAGAAAATATGTAAATGTGACCTCACAGTCCAAAAAAATTTTTTTGCTTTTAAAAAAGACTCAACAGAATTTTTATCTAGTATTTTATAATTTATTAAATCTTTTAATTTAGTTATTCCATAAACAAATTTTCCTATCCAATCTAAAGTTTGTAAATCCCTTATACCACCTTTTCCATTTTTAACATTTGGTTCTAATAAATATCTAGTGTCACCTGTTTCAATCAAACGTTTTTTTCTTTCTAAAAAAATTCCTTTTATAAATTTTTTCCCATATTTTTCAATAATTTTACTTTTGTACTGTTTCATTAAGCTTTCATAAATAGCTTTATTTCCAGCGACAAATCTACTTTCTAAAATGGAAGTACAAACATCTAATTTCCTCTTACTATATAATATACATTCCTTAGATGTTCTTGTAGCATAACCCACTCTTAATCCTAAGTTCCATAAAGTATGTAATATGGGTTTTACAAAATCTTCTAAATCTTTTTTACTTTTTAAAGAATGAAGAAACAGAATATCAATGTCAGAATATGGAGCTAATTCTTTTCTTCCAAAACCACCGGTTGCAATTATTGAACATTTAAAATTTTTATTATTTTTATTTAATTCTAAAGAATAATAATTATAACATTTAGAAATAATTTCGTCTAAAAGGTTGGAACGAGTATTTGCTAATTCTAATCCATTATTTCTTTTTTCAAAATTATCTAATAATTTTTTATTTTTACTCTCATAAAACCTTTTTAATTCTATAGGAAATAAATTTGAATTAAAAAAAATTTTTTGTTTTTTTGTTTTTAAAAAAAATTTTTTAAAATTTAAATCTTTTAATGTATAAAACACAACCTTTAAGTCCTTTTATTAATTATTTTATACTTTGTTTTATATGATTTTTCAGTATTAAAAGCAGTGTAATAAATTTTTTCCATATATGTCATAAAACTGTAATGAAAAAATGCTGAAATTTAAACTGATATTATTTTTAATACAATTTGGAGGTATTATATATGAAAAAATTTACTAAATATCTTTTAAGTGCAACAACAATTTTATTAACAGCTACAGTAGCACAGGCCCGTGATCAAATAAGAATAGTAGGATCAAGTACTGTTTACCCTTTTGCAACAGTAGTTGCAGAAAAATTTGGTATCACAACTAAATTTAAAACTCCTGTTGTTGAAAGTACTGGTTCAGGTGGTGGTTTAAAAATATTTTGCCAAGGAATTGGGCCTTCACATGTAGATATTACTAATTCTTCTAGACGTATTAAAGGTAAGGAAATAAAAAAATGTGCTGAAAACGGTATAACTGACATTACAGAAGTTAAGATTGGTTATGACGGTGTTGTTATAGCAAACTCTAAGAATACTGAACAAATGAATGTTGACAGAAAACATGTTTGGTTAGCTCTTGGTAAAAATGTAATGGTTAATGGTAAAATTATACCAAACCCGCACAAAACCTGGAAAGATGTTGATCCATCTCTTCCTAACATAAAAATTGAGGTTTTAGGACCTCCTCCAACTTCAGGAACTCGTGATGCTTTTGTAGAACTTGCATTGCAAGGTGGTTGTAAAAAGTTTTCATCTATCGAAGCAATGAGAAAAACTGATAAAAAAGGTTTCGAAGAACTTTGTCATACAATTCGTGAAGATGGTGCTTATATTGAAGCTGGAGAAAATGATAACTTAATCATTTCAAAATTAGAACAAAATCCTAAAGCTTTGGGAGTTTTTGGTTATAGTTTTTTAGACCAAAACAAAGATAAGATTCAAGGTTCAATTGTTGAAGGCAATGCTCCAACTTTTAAAAATATTTCTACTGGTAAGTATCCAGTTTCTCGTTCTTTATATTTTTATATTAAAAATGCGCATGTGGGAAAAATTCCTGGTATCAGTGAATATATTGCTGAATTTACTAGTGAAAAATCATTTGGAACTGGTGGTTATTTACAAGAAAAAGGTTTGATACCTTCTCCTGATGCAGAAAGAGCTGAAGTAAGAACAAATGCTTTAGGTCTATCGCTAGAATGGCTAGCTGATTTTAATTAAAAATCAATTCTCCAATTTAATTGAAATACATCAGCTTTATCAGATGTGTTTGTTGCATCTGAAAAATCAAACGTAGCTGTGTAGTATTCTACTTGAACGCTATGATGTGAATTAAAGAAATAATTAAGAGTAAATGTGTGATCTGCTATATCACCTCTAGTTTTATTATTAGCAGCATCCGCATAATCCTGATATCCATAACGATACGCAACCATCGCAGCATTACTAGCTTTAATTCTTTCATACCTGCCTTTGTTAGGATTATAAACTCTCATTCTTTTACCTTGTCCAAAAGGTAAAAAATAAGAAGCAGTAACATAATGTGCCCATGCGCTAAAATCATATTCAGCAGCAACAGAAGTACAAGATCCGCCTGTTAAAGCATCTCCCCCACAACCATCAACTAACATCCACATTCTTTCATATTGAACATCTAATGGACCTTGGCCAAAAGCAAGTTCAATGCCGTAACGTGTGGCATCTTTATGTTCACCAGTTTTCAAAATATTTAGTCTTGGACCAGAACTTATAAAACGAGATGCATCGGTGCTACTAGAACCCCAGTCATTATCACCTCCGTCGACTTTATTGTATCCCCACATAAAACCTGTGTGCAACCATTGTTTTTCTTTTTTATTAAATGCTAGTGGTGAATAAGTAGCACGAACACCATAAGTACCATGTGTTAAATCCGTGTCAGAATTTTTACCTTCAGCAACGGAATAACTTAAATGTGTTGTCCAACTTTTTCCACTAGATAGCAATCTATATCCTTTGCTACGCTCACCTTGACACCAAGAACTTAATGTTCCATGACGTTCGATATGGTTCATAAAACTTGAACTATTTTGAACTTCCAAACCACAGGGTGTTTGATCGTTACCAACTATAAATTTATGTTTAATGCCATTCATTTTAAATTGATATCCAACCCAAACATCTTTAAAATCAATATTGCCATCTAAAACAGTCTCCATATATGGTGCAAAATCTGGTTCAATTTTAAAAGAAACTGGGCCAATTTGGCCTAATGCACCAAGCCTAATTCTTCTATAATATAAATAATCGCTATTGGTGGTTATTGTATTTGTATTATCATCAGAATCGGTAAAACCTGATTGAATGCTAATTCGACCAAAGATTTGACCTTTAATATTTTTATTTTTAGACTCCCACTTAAGCCCCGTATCTGCACTAACAACTGATATTAAATTAATTGCAATTAATGCTGAAGTTATTATTAATTTTTTTTTTATAATCATTTCCTATCAAAATTATTAATAAACTCAAACTTAAAAATAGTAAATTTGTACTACAAGAAATTGTCAAAAATATTACAAATTTGTTACTTAAGTTTTTTTGAAACATGTTGTTTTTTTACATCAATGCTTAAAATTGGCTATTTTTCTTCTTTAAAATTATAAGAAGATAAATTCCAGGAATTGCAGCAATGGAAGTAAAAATAAAATAAGGAATCCAATTAAATGTATCTACCAAATATCCACCCGGTGAAGAAAAAAACGTCCTTCCAAGAGAAGCAAGTGCGGATAGAAGCGCATATTGTGTCGCAGTATAGCGAATATTACAAAGACTCGATAAATAGGCAATAAAAGCAGCGGTTCCCATTCCACTTGCAAGATCCATAAAACCAATAGTTACAATTAAAAAACCAATGTTGTATCCAATATAGGCTTGAATA
>Ga0066376_10004955_pt1 | contig 11463 bp, 10 predicted proteins | sample Knorr_S15_td_Bot_FD_77009 | JGI IMG/M metagenome (GOLD analysis project Ga0066376, IMG submission 77009) | Marine microbial communities from Southern Atlantic Ocean transect - Knorr_S15_td_Bottom_ad_5009_LV_A | ecosystem: Environmental > Aquatic > Marine > Oceanic | place: Southern Atlantic... | reverse complement strand
CGCCGGGCCGAACGCATCGAGGAAGTCCAGCTCGAAGACAGCGACGGCGTCGCCGCCGAACTCGAAGGCCCGCCGACGGTTGAGGTTGAAAGATAGCCGTCAGCAGTCAGCTAAAATGTTTTTCTTTTAAGCTGAAGGCTAAAGGCTGATTGCTGATTGCTGCTCAGTAGGGCCGGCGGGCCTTCAGGGCGGCGGCCAGGGTGCCGTCGTCGAGATATTCCAGCTCGCCGCCCATGGGCACGCCGTGGGCGAGATGGGACACCACCACGCCGCAACCGGCGAGCCGGTCGGTGATGTAATGGGCGGTGGTCTGGCCGTCCACGGTGGCGCTGGTGGCGACGATCACCTCCTTGACCGCCTCGGCCCGCGCGCGCTCGACCAGACCGGCGATATGGAGGTCCTCGGGGCCGACGCCGTCGAGCGCCGACAACACGCCGCCGAGTACGTGGTAGCGGCCGCGATAGATGGCGCCGCGCTCCAGCGCCCAGAGATCGGCGACATCCTCGACGACGCAGATCAGCGACTCGTCGCGGCGCGCATCGCCGCACAGGGCGCAGGGGTCGGTGGTGTCGAGATTGCCGCAGACCCCGCAGGGCCGCACCCGCTCGGCCGCCTGGGTCAGCGCCGCGATCAACGGCTCGAGCGCCGCCGCCCGGCGCTTCAGCAGATGGAGCGCGACCCGCCGCGACGAGCGCGGCCCGAGGCCCGGCAGCTTGGCAAGCTGTTGGATGAGACGCTCGATTTCGGTCGTCGCCATCAGCGATCAGCCTTCTACGATCGGCCCGAGGCCGCGCCAACTGACGGCTGACGGCTGATAGTTGAAAGCCAATTCAAAACGGCAGGCTGAGGCCGGGCGGCAGTTGAAGCCCGCCGGTGACTTTTTTCATCTCCTCGGCGGCGTTGGCCTCGACCTTGCGCTTGGCGTCGTTGACCGCGGCGATGACCAGGTCTTCCAGCACCTCGATGTCCGACGGATCGACCAGCGCGGGATCGATCTTCAGGCGGCGCAACTCGCCCTTGCCGGTCAGGGTGGCGGTAACCAGCCCGCCGCCGGAGGCGCCGTCGATCTCGACGGCCTCGAGGGCCGCCTGCATTTCGCCCATCTTGGCCTGCATTTCCTGGGCCTGTTTCATCATCTTTCCGAGATTGGTCATGCTGTGTCGTCTCCATGGTCATGCTTTGCGGGGCCCGCGCGATCCCTGACATCGGTGATCTCGGCGCCGCTGAAGGTCTCCAGAACGGCGGCGACCAGGGGATGGCTGGCCGCTTCCGCGATGCGTTGCGCACGGACCGCGGCCGCCTGCTCATCCAGGGTCGGCGCGCCGTCGGCGCGCGATACGGTGACGATCCAGCGCTCGCCGGTCCAGCCGCTCAACTTCTCGCCAAGGTCGTTGGCCAGGGTCTTGGAGGCGCCGTCCAGGGGGTGAATCTCGATGCGCCCCGGCGCGAAACCGACCAGGCGGACATAGCCGCGCAGATCCGACAGCAGCACCATTTCCCGGTTTTTCTCGACCAGGGCGACGACATCCTCGAAGCTCGCCGGGCCGCTCAGCCGGGCCACCGGATCGGCGGGCGAAGGCGGGTTCGCCGGGTGGCTCGCCTGAGGCTCGACGGATTCCGGCTCGACGGATTCCGGCTCGACGGCGGTGGCCAACGCGGTTTGCGGCGCCGTCGCGGCCGGCGGCGATGTGGTGTTCGGCGGCGGCGGCGGAGACGCGCCCGGCGGCTCGGCGGCGGCGGCCGGCGCATCGCCGCCATCGCCGAGTGATTTGACCAGATCGGCGGGGGTCGGCAGATCGGCCGCATAGGCGATGCGGACCAGGGCCATTTCCACCGCCGCCAGGCTGTTCGGCGCGGCCCTGGCCTCGCCCAGGGCCTTGAGCAGCATCTGCCAGCAGCGGGTGAGCACCGGCATCGACAATCGAGAGGCGAGATCACCGCCCCGGCGGCGCTCAGCCTCGGCGACCATGACGGCGGCGCCGGCCTCGGGCGTCACCTTGAGGCGGGTCAGCCAATGGGTGAGATCGAGCAGGTCCTGGAGGACCACGATGGGATCGACCCCGGCGGCGTACTGGCGGGCAAGCTCGGACAGGGCGTCGCCGATTTCGCCGCGCATCAGCGCCTCGAACAGATCGAACAGCTTCACCCGGTCGGCGAGGCCGAGCATGGCGCCGAGTGCGTCTTCCTCGATGGCGCCGCCGCAATGGGCGATGGCCTGGTCCAAAATCGATAGCCCGTCGCGGGCCGAGCCGTCGGCGGCCCGCGCGATCAGCGCCAGGGCGGCGGCTGACGCGGTCACCCCCTCGCGCTCGGTGATGACCGTGAGGTAGGCCGCCAGTTCCTCGGCTTCGATGCGCCGCAGGTCGAAGCGCTGGCAACGCGACAGCACGGTCATCGGCAGTGTGCGGATTTCCGTGGTGGCGAAGATGAAGACGACGTCTTGCGGCGGCTCCTCGAGGGTCTTCAACAGGGCGTTGAAGGCCTCCTTGGAGAGCATGTGGACTTCGTCGATGATGTAGACCTTGTAGCGCGCCGAGACCGGGCGGTAGCGCACCCCGTCGATCAGATCGCGGATTTCGGCGACCCCGCTGTGGCTCGCCGCGTCCATTTCGATGACATCCACATGGCGGTCCTCGGCGATCGCCCGGCAGGGCTCGCATTCGCCGCAGGGCTCGATGGTGGGGCCGCCCCAGCCGTCGGGCCCGACGCAATTTATCGCGCGGGCGAGAATCCGCGCCGTGGTCGTCTTGCCGACCCCGCGCACGCCGGTGAACAGATAGGCGTGGGCCAGGCGCCCGCCTTCGATGGCGTTGGTCAGGGTGCGCACCAGCACCTCCTGGCCGATCATTTCTGAAAACACCGCCGGGCGATATTTACGGGCCAGAACCCGGTATGGCCGATCCTCGGAACTCATATCCCTGGCCATGGATTGAAAGACGGGTGGAAGACTGGACAACGACCCGGCGCTATCTCGTTACGGCTGCTTCCTTCCGGACCTGACCGGATTGGCGAGCGGCGCCGTCCGCCGCCAGCCTTCCGGGGGCAATATATCAGCTATCCCGGCGCGGTTGGTGTAAAGTTTCATCATGTCACGGAAGAATGTCTTCGCCGGCGGCGAACTCGACCGCGTCGGCCCCCGGCGAAGCGATGCGGCCTGGGTCGCCGCCCATCGCGCCAACCCCGAATCCCGCTATGTGGTCCTGTGGCGCGGATTCTGCCTGATCGACGGGGACCATGCGCCGCGCGCCGCCTACCTCGGCCGCGAGACCATCGAGCGGCTGCTTCCCGACGACGCTATATGTGCGCTGCTCGGCGTCGAGGGCGAGATCGCCACCTTCGCCGTCGACCTCTCGGACCTCGATGACGCGACCGCCAGAGATGCCCTGCAAGGCTTCGGCGCGTTTCGCGATCTCAGGGATTTCGGCGGCTTGATGACCGCCCCCGAGGCGTCCCTCATGGCCCATGCGCGAGGTCTGATCTATTGGCACCAGCGCCACCGTTTCTGCGGCGTCTGCGGCGGCGCGGCCCAGATCGCAGACGCCGGGCACCTGCGCCGTTGCGGCAATCCGAGCTGCGGCGCCGAGCATTTCCCGCGCACCGATCCGGCGGTGATCATGCTGGTGGCCGACGGCGACCGCTGCCTGATGGGGCGTCAGGCGCAATGGCCCGAGGGGCTCTATTCGACCCTCGCCGGATTCGTCGAGCCGGGCGAGAGCCTGGAAGAGGCCGTGGCCCGCGAAATATGGGAGGAAGCCGGTATCACGGTGCGCGACGTGCGCTATCACTCATCCCAGCCCTGGCCGTTCCCGGCGTCGCTCATGCTGGGCTTCCACGCCACCGCGACGAGCACCGAAATCAAGCTGCAGAGCAATGAACTCGACGACGCCCGCTGGTTTGACCGTTACGAGCTGCGCAATCCCGGCGCGGCAATGCGCCTGCCCCGCCCGACCTCGATCTCCCGCCGCCTGCTCGACGACTGGCTGGAGGGGGCGTGATAGGGTGGCATTGTCGGCTTAGGGTCACGAGAGAATTTCTAGTGTAGGCCATGGAAACGTCCACTCAAGGGGGTAGGTCAGACTCTCTGGCCAGCCCCTTTAGATGCCCGTTTATAGACAGTTGCAGACATCAATGCCGCTATAACGTTGCCTCGGCGACCAACAATGCGGCGTTCCGCGTGGCCGTTTTAAAAGGTTTCAGTAACGTGAAAAATCCATCATCATTAGGCGCATATTTTAGCTAACAAAAGATGCCGATTCTTGATCACTCTGTTGCGGATCGGCGGCGGACATGGGAATGCCAACCGATATTAACCTTAACCTACAGGAATTGCTTCGCGACCCTCGCGAGACGCTTTCGACCGAGATTAAGAACTGGCTCGACCCGGCTGACAAAGACCATAGGGCTCTCGTCGCTAAGGCATGCATTGCGCTCGCCAATCACGGCGGTGGCCATCTGATCATAGGTTTTACCGAGGACGGAGACGGATATCGCGAAGCTGATAACCGACCCGGCAAGCTCGACGCCTTCAGTACGGATTGGGTCAACGAGATTGTTGGTCGATATGCAGAACCGCCATTTCACTGCGACGTTCGACACACAGAAAGCCCTTCGATCGGTGGTCTCTTTCCGGTCGTCACTATTCTCGGCGGCCATAGAGTTCCGATCATTGTGAAAAAGAGCGGACCTGGTGAACGAGTGATTCATCAAGGACCGCCTTACATTCGCCGACCTGGCCCGAAAAGCGAACCGCCACAATCGGCGCAGGAGTGGCAGGAGCTTTTGCGGCGCTGCATTGTGAACGGGCGCGAGGAAATGCTCGACCAACTTCGAGCGGTTCTTACTGGGCAACCGATATCAAGGCTAATGGCACCGGCGGAAGAGGACGCTCTCTTAGCAGTACCGGCGGAAGAGGACGCCCTCTTACAGTGGCGCGACAACGGAGTAGAAAGATGGCGTGAAGTGGTTAAAGGCGTGACGCCAGAAAATCCGGCAAGCTGCTCGCACGGCTTTTGGACAATCGGATATCAGCTTTACGGTGAAGTTAGGCCTCGGCGCGGGCAGGAACTGATCGACATGCTCCGACAGGCGAAAGTACGCCACACCGGATGGCCAGAATGGTGGGTTCCTACTAAGCAAGATATCGAACCTTATCCGCACGGAGATAACATTGAATGCTGGATTGCCCGTGATGGAGGGGTGTTGCATGATGATCCGTCACATGCCGATTTCTGGCGTGCACACCCTGAAGGCCGGATGTTTTTACTTCGCGGCTACGCCGAGGACGCCCTAGATGAGACTGATCCGGGGTCGGTTTTCAGCCTGACAACGCCTGTGTGGCGTGTCGGGGAAAGTCTTTTGCACGCCAGTAACGTCGCCGCGATCTTGGCCGCTGACGATGATCAAGCCGAGGTTGAAATCATCCTTCAGTGGACCGGCTTGCAGGGTCGGCAACTGAAGGCCATAGGAAGTACCCGCTTCTTGATGGATCGTTGGCAGTCGAATCAAGACGCCATAGAGACACGGGGCCGTTTCAGGGCGGCGAACTTGCCCGATATCTTGCCCGAGGCAGTTCAAGAGTTGACACTGCCCCTTTATGAATCGTTCGCATTCTTCAAACCACCGGCGGAAATGTTCGCCGAGGACCTTGCATTAATGCGGCGTAATCAGTTTTAGGACGGAAATTCGTCCGAAGAGGAATCGGACATACTTCTCAATCGGGTCAAATCCGGAAGTGCCACGCAGGCCTCAAAAACGTTCGTCATGAAACGTAAATCAGAAGATTCCGTTGTCTTGGCGAACAGCGAATTCGCACTGAAAATTATCGCTGTACGCCCTATTCTTGTCGCCGGAACGGGTTGGCCGGATAGACGCCGAGCAGTTTGACCGTGCGGGTGAAGAAGCCGAGTTCTTCAAAGGCCAGGCGCACGGACTCATCCGAGGGATGGCCCTCGATATCGGCATAGAACTGCGTCGCGGTGAAGGCGCCGTCGGTCATGTAGGACTCGAGCTTGACGATGTTGACGCCGTTGGTGGCGAACCCGCCGAGGGCCTTATAAAGCGCCGCCGGTACGTTGCGCACGCGGAACACGAAGGTGGTCATCACCGGCTCGTCACCGGGTTCCGGGTCGGCCGGTTCCTTGGCCATGATGACGAAGCGGGTGGTGTTGTTATCGGAATCCTCGACGCCGGAGCGGAGTATATCGAGCCCGTAGGTCTCGGCCGCCAGGGTCGATGCGATCACCGCGGCGGTTCGATCGCCGCTGGCGGCCAGCTCGGCCGCCGCCCCCGCCGTATCGGCATGGACCAGCGGCTCGAGGCCGAGTTCCTGGATCAGCATGCGGCATTGCGGCAGGGCGTGGACATGGGAATGGACCGTCTTGAGGCCCTCGATGGTCGCCCCCTTGACGACGAGCAACTGATGGGTCACGCGCTGGAAGTGCTCGGCGATGATATGTAGCCCCGAGTCGGGCAGCAGGTGATGGATGTCGGCGACCCGCCCGGCGACGGAATTCTCGATCGGGATCATGGCCAGCGCCGCGACGCCGTTGGCCACCGCCTCGAAGGTCGCCTCGAAGCTGACGCAGGGCAGCGGATCCAGATGGCCATAGGCCTGGTTGCAGGCGAGATGTGAATAGGCCCCGGCGAGGCCCTGAAAGGCGATGCGGTCGGCGGGATCTTTGTCGGTCTGGGTCATGGCGGGCGTCGGCTGAAAGTTATGCGCCGACGCCGAAAGCGGCGCGCGCCTGTTCAAGATCGGCGGGAGTATTGACGCCAAGCGGCAGGCTGTCAACGAACACCACCTCGATGCGCATGCCGGCTTCGAGCGCCCGCAACTGTTCCAGCCGCTCGCGCTTCTCGAGCGGACTCTGGGGCAGGGCAACAAATCGTTCGAGGGCGGCGCGGCGATACACATAGAGCCCTTCATGGTGATACAGCGGCCCCGCGCCGCCGGGCGCCGCGGCGCGGGTGAAATAGAGCGCCCGGCCGTGGGCCGCCCCCGGCTCCGCCGAGACCACCGCCTTGACCACGTTGGGGTCGCCGCGCTCCGCGTCGTCGGTGATCGGGCAGGCGATGGTCGCGATATCCACCGCCGGATCGGCAAGCGCCGCCATGGCGGCGCGCGGCAGGGTCGCATCCAGGGTCGGTGAATCCCCCTGGATGTTGATCACCGCGTCGAAGGCGCCTTTCGGGTCCACGGTCCGCAATGCATCCTGGATGCGGTCGGATCCCGACGGCAGATCGGGGTCGGTCATCACCGCCTTGCCGCCCGCCGCCTCGACCGCCTCGGCGACCGCCGCCTCGGCGCAGGCCACATAGACCGGGCCGAGGTCGGCCTCCATGGCGCGGCGCCAGACATGGACAATCATCGCCTCGCCGGCGATGTCGGCGAGCGGTTTGTTGGGCAACCGCGTCGAGGCGAGTCGCGCCGGAATCAGAATGACCGGGTTGCGCGGCATGGGATCTGGTTGAGCAGTCATTTGCCAGCGTTATACAATATCTGGAGGTTGGACAGGACAGTTTGAAATAGCTAAGCTGCCGGCAGGTTTATCCGCCTTAAATTACGGCTCTCCAAGGTATGCGCGATGGAATTAAATAAGCTGGTTGGAGCGGTCTTCACCGCGGGCTTGGTGTTCATGGCGGTCAACGTCGGCGTCGACGAGGCCCTGCACGAACAACCCCTCGAGATGACCGTCTACCCGGTGCCCGAGGCCGTCGCGGCGGCGGCCGGGGACGCCACGGCCGAAGATGCCGGGCCGTCGGTGCTCGAACTCATCACCATGGCCGATATGAATGCCGGCAAGAAGCTCATGAAGCGCTGCGCAAGCTGTCACGACCTCGCCCAGGGCGGCCCCAACAAGCTCGGCCCGAACCTGTGGGACGTGGTCGGCGCTGACGTGGCCTCCCGTAGCGGCTATTCCTATTCATCGGCGCTTTCCGCGGTGGATGGTAACTGGAGCTATGAGGCGCTCGACGCTTTTCTCACCAAGCCCAAGAACTTCGCCCCGGGCACCAAGATGACCTTCGCCGGCCTCAAGAAACCCGTCAACCGGGCCAACATCATCGGCTTCATGCGCATGCTGAGCGAGACTCCGGCGGCGCTCCCCGGCGAGTAGGGGGTTTTACGGTCGCCCAAGGGCTCCCGGCGTTCAAGCGCCACGCAGGCTCCGCCGAACGGTCGGCGGCTCGCGGTTGCTCGCTTGCTTCCCCGACCGTAGCGGTCGGAGAATGCTTTTGAGGCTGAACGGCTAAGTTTTTGCTTGGCTGATAGCTGATAGCTGACAGCCCCCACGCCAACCCTCATCCCGTCTGCAGCAGCCAATGGTCCGCGCCTTGCAGCACCAGGCAGGTCAGCACATTGGTGGCGTAGGCGCCGGTGTCGATATTGATGCGGTTGGCAAGGTCTTCGGCCTCGAGGCTGATCGAATGGCCGTGCACCACCACGGCGCCATGATCGGCGCTCGATTTCAGAAACACATCGCGTATCCAGATCAGGTCTTCGGTGGCCTGCTTATCCAGCGGGACTCCCGGCCGCACACCCACATGGGCGAAGAAATAATCGCCGATCCGGTGATGGGACTCGAGGCCGCGCAGGAAGGCCAGATGCGACTCGGGCATGTTCTCGCGCAGGGTGAGCTGCGCCTCGATCATGGTTCGCTGTTCGCGGGACAGCCCGGCAAGCTGGACGCCATAGCTGTAGAGCGTCGCGTCGCCGCCGAAGGCGAGCCAGCTTTCCCCGACCATGAAGTCATCGAGGAAGCGCAGCAGAGTCTCCTCGTGATTGCCCAACAGGAAGATCGGCGACACCTGCTCAAGCGGCGCGCCGACCAGGCATTCGATGACCCCCCGGCTGTCGATCCCGCGGTCGATATAGTCGCCGAGATATACGATGGTCTTGACTTGGTCGGGCGCGGTCGCGGCATCCTCGGCGATCCGCTCGTGGAGTGCGCCGAGCAGGTCGAGACGGCCGTGGATATCGCCAACCGCATAGATGCGCCGGCCCTCGGGTACCCGGGATTGCCGCCTGGCCCGCGTCTTCCGGAAGCTGAAAAGACCGCCAAACATGGAGGCTTTCGCGACCTAGGACTCGGCCGGTGGGCGCTTGCCGATGCCGTCGAGTTTTTCGCGACCGCCGTGGTTGTCGAGAAAATTGGCGAGGGACACGACGACTCGGCGGGTGTCGTGATTTCCCGATGCTGCAGCAGGGTGTCGAGTGCCTCGTCAAAAGTCATGCCGGCACGATAGGCGCGCGGACTGGTCAGGGCGACGCAGAAATTGGCGACAGCGACAATGCGCGTGGTCAACAGCAGGAACTCATCCTTGAAGACCGCGTCGCCGGGATTTTCATGAAGCTCGCGAAGGGTGGCGACGACCGGGCCGTCGAACTCGACCCCTTCGAGCAGATCGGCGCTGATCCCGATGACGCCGCGTAACAGCCTGAATTCTTCGTCGGTCAGTGCATCGGTCTTGGTCAGAATATTCTGGGGCACGGTGATCTTGCCCAGGTTCATCACCCGCCCGGTGATCTCGACACAATCGGCGTCAGCGGTGTCGAGTTCCATTTCCTTGGCGATGGCACGCGCCACCACGGCGACCCAGGACGAATGATTGGCCGAATTGGGATCGCGCCGGTCGACGACGCCGACCAGGGTGTTGACCAACTGGCCCATGGTGCGCTCGCGCTTGGCTTGTTCCCGGACCGCCACGGTGACGTCCTCGGAGACCACCAGCACCCGCTCGGGCAACTCGTCGGTGGCCGCGAGGGGGATGAAATGCGAGGTGTAGGTGCGGACTTCGCCGTCGACTTTCTTGGTGCGGGTTATCTGCTCGGAGTCGCCGCTCTGCAGGACATCGCGGATGGTCCGCAACAGCGCCTTGGCCGGCGCCGGGCCGACCACGGCGTCGAGGGTCTTTCCCGGTACGTCCGCCGCCGTGGTGCCGTTGTTTTCGGCCGATTGCCGGTTGACCCAGATATAACATCCGTCGCCGTCGATGATCGCCATGGCGCTTGTCTGGCTGTCGGTCACCAGTTCCAGGAAATCACGCTGTTGGCCGAACTTCCGGGCCAGTTCGTTCGCCCGTGTCGCCGCCTGGCTCGACCGCAGGGAGGTGCCGTGGCGCCAGGCGGCGATCAAGGAAACGGCGACCGCCGCGATGATCAGCAGGAAGACCGTGAGCATGGTTGCCAGCCGATCGTTGGTTTCGGCGAGCGCCTCATCGGTGTCGATCTTGTACATCAGGGTCCAGGGCGCCGTGGTGAAGGCGCGGCCCAGAATCAGCACCTCGATGTTCTGGTAGTCGCGGCGAATGGCGAAGCCGCCGGGCAGATCGATGGCGAAGGCGGCGGCGAGATTGGGTGTATCGCGGGCCAGGGCGCGGGCCAGGGGCCCACTGCCGTCGCGCAGGGGTGAGAGATATTCGATGCTGGGGCCAGCGGCGCGCAGAATCACCGCCTCGGCGCTGGTATCGACCGCGCCGGGCTGCTTGAGCAAGGGATAAAGCTCTGCCCCGACTTCCTTGATACCGACCACCATGCCGATTTGATCGCTCGGCAGGCCGTCGGATTGCAGGGCGAAGATCGGCGACAGGACTCCCACGGTCGCCCGGCCGCCGGCGCCGATATGGAGATCATAGAGGGCGCGCTTCCCTCGATTCTCCAGGACGATGGTCGCCAGGTCGCCCTCGAGGGGCGGCATGCCGGGGGTCGCCACGATCACCTTGGCGTCGTCGTCGACGATGGCGATGCCGGCCACCCCGATGCGCGCCACGTTGGCATTGATTTCAGCGCCCAGCATCGGCGCCGTGAAGCCGCCCCGATCGGCGGTCGATACCAGAAGATTGCGTAAATAGGTGCGTTGGGCCGGCTCGTCCATGACTTGCGAGGCGTCCCCCGCGAACATGGCGAGCTCGGTGAGATAAAGCTGCAGAGATACATTCTCGGCGAGGCCGCGCATTTCGCCGAATTGCGCCTCGATCCAATCGTTGACCGCCGCGAAACGGCTGTCGGCGACGATTCCCATGCGGGTCTGCCAAGCCTGCAGGTCACGCTCTCGCTGATTGGAAACGAACATCAACACCAGGACGACGCCGATGACGGTAATCACGGTCAGGCCCGCGCCGGCCATCACAACCGTCCGCGATACCCCGGAGCCCGACTCCGCCGCGTCATCCGGACCGGCTGCAGCCGAAGCTTTCGATGCCGCCGGCGAATCAGACAAGGTCTGCATCCACTGGCCTCACACGCCTTACCGTCATCGTGTTAACCATGTTCATATACCAAAGAAATACGCGATTTATGAAGCCGGACGCAAGCCCGATCGCCGAACCGGCATTCTACGCCGGGGCGATCATTGGAATGCTAGAAACATATCTGTTAATTATTAGGGGCTGTCCCAGATAACTAGGATAATCTCTGTTTAACCCACTGTTTTATCTGCCTCAATTGTGCTTTTGGTTTTGAGTTGT
>Ga0066376_10004954_pt1 | contig 11463 bp, 7 predicted proteins | sample Knorr_S15_td_Bot_FD_77009 | JGI IMG/M metagenome (GOLD analysis project Ga0066376, IMG submission 77009) | Marine microbial communities from Southern Atlantic Ocean transect - Knorr_S15_td_Bottom_ad_5009_LV_A | ecosystem: Environmental > Aquatic > Marine > Oceanic | place: Southern Atlantic... | reverse complement strand
GCTGCCGAGAAATTCGAGACCGCTCTGGTGCGCATGCCGAACAGGCCGCGCTCGTTGTTAGGGCTGGCGCGGGCGTATGCCAAGTCCGGGAACGACGAGGGCGCCGCAGAAGCCTACAAGCAGCTCACCGAGGTGTGGGCCGGCCGCACGTCGTTCGACGGCTATCAGGAGGCCATGCGCTTCCTGCAGGGGCAAGGTTAGCTGACGACGTAGTTTAGCCAGCACCGTCAGGTATGCGGCCCGGTGTCCTTACGGATGCCGGGCCGTAGCCGCGAGCTAGTCCTCCAGACCGAGCGCCCATCGGATGCCGCCCACCACATGCGCGCGGAACACCGGGTCGTTGCTCCAGATATCGTCGCGGTGGCCGAGTGACGTGTAGAACGAGCGCCCCTCGCCGAAGTCCTGCACCCAGGACTGCGGGTAGTCACCTCCCAGCTCGACTTCTGCGAATCCCTCCATGTCCGACTCACGCGTGTCGATGCTCAACAGAACGTGCACGCGGTCCCGCGAGAGGCCTACCGGAATCCGGTTGCCAAACAGGACGTCGACGTTCTCGTCGGGACGGTCCGCGCTCCACGCGGATGTGCCATAGTGATAGAACTCGTCTACGATGGGCCAGCTCGAGCCTAACATTTTCGTCGCCGGATGCTCCTGGTCTTCGACCTTCAGAACAACGAGTTGACCCGGAGCGACCGTCCGCCTGAAGTAGCCACCGAGCATCTCCCCGAAGGCGGGATAGTCGTACAGCGTGAGTGCCGCACAGTGGACGGCGATGAAGCCACCTCCTTGGCGCACGAAGTCCACGAGCGCGCGCTTCTGTTCGTCGCGCATTGGGAGGTTGCCGTTAGTCATCATCATCACGCCGTCGAACTGGGCCAGATATTCCGCCGTGATGATCGAGAGGTCGAGCTCCTCCTGCTCCTGCAGATAGCCCTGCACGGAGGTGACCTCGTAGCCCGCTTCCTCTCCCCATGAGGCGACCGCCATCTCCGCCGGCCCGAGGCTCGTGTGTTTGTAGAGCCCCGCGTGAGTGAGGAAGAGCAGCTTCTTGGGGGCCTGGGGCCCGGGGGTGTTTGCCGCGACGACGCCGCCAAGGCAAATGGCGATCAAGCCGACCTTCGATGCAGCACTCATGAAGTCCCCCCTCCGTTCAGCTGAGCCGCCTGCCAGGACGACGCGGCCCGATTCGTGACCCCAAGATGCGGAGCTTGGCTCCCGAAGCGCCAGCGCTCGGGCCGGATCGACGCCTAAGCGTGTTCGCGCGACCCGAGGGGTAGCGCGTATGATCTCTCAGACGGTCGGTCGAGCTGCCCGAAGGAGGAGCCATGAGACCTCGCGGAGTTTGGTGGGCAGGTGGCGTGGCGGCGTGCGTATTGAGTACAGGACTGTTCGCCTGCGCCGCCGGTACCGAAGACAGTGCAGCCACTGACGACGCTGTCGCGAGCGACGACGGTGTCGTGACCGAAATCCAGAGCTACCCGGCGATGGCGACCGTGGAGGATTTCGAGCGCGCGATGGACGAACTGTCCAATTGGGGGCGCTGGGGTGCCGAGGACGAACTGGGCGCATCCAACCTCATCACACCGGAGAAGCGGATCGCGGCAGCCGCGCTCGTGACCGAAGGGATCAGTGTGTCGCTGGCCCACGATGTCGCGCAGGAAAGGGCCCTCGACGCGGGCACGATCTTGAATCGCGAGGTGCTGCGCGTCAGCGCGAGCGGAGCTTCAGATCAGTATCAATACACTGGCAGCTACCACGGCGTCATCCACAGCCATCTCGATGCCGTGGCTTGCCACATCATGTACGAGGGCAAGGGATACAACGGCGTGGCGATGGAGGAGATCGAGGCCGCGGATGGCTGCCCGAGGGGCAGTATCAACGCGCTCAAGGACGGTATCGTCACGCGAGGCATCCTGTTCGACGCGACGCTGCTCCCGGGTTTCGGCACGGCTGAGGGCTGGGTCGAACCCGGCAGGGCGATCCGAGCCGCGGACCTCGTGGCCCTGGAGAAGATCCAGGGCGTGAGGGTCGAGCCTGGCGACGTGATCCTTCTGCACACCGGCCGTTGGATACGGCGCGACGCACTGGGGCCGTGGCCGACATCGGAGGGTGTGGCGGGCTACCACTCCGACGTCGCCTACTTCATGAAAGAGCGCGGCGTTTCGTTCATCGGCCACGACATGTGGAATGATGTCTACCCCCACGAGTTCTCGGATGACGAGCGCCTGCCGCTGCACCTGCTATCGCTGGTGTCGCTGGGCGTGGGCATCTTCGACAATCTCGATTTCGGGCGGGTCGCCGAGCTGGCCAAGCGCTTGAACAAATACGAGTTCTTATTCACGGCGGCTCCCCTGAGAATCGAGATGGGCATGGGTTCGCCGCTGAATCCGATTGCGACGTTTTAGAGTCAGATACGATCCAAATTCCGAGGGTACAGTCATGAAACGAGCAATTCTCTTCGCTTTGGTGTGCAGCTTCGCGCTCGGCGTGACCGCGCCCGACGTGCAGGCGCGTCAGTCCAGGATATTCAACACCGTAAAAGCGAAGCTCGCGGCGGGTGAGCGCGTGGTTGGCGGAACGGTTTCGACGGCCGACCCCGACATCTACTGCGCGATGGCGAACTCGGGCTTCGACTTCATGTGGATCGAAATGCAGCACAGCCCGCTGACCTATACCGACGTCGCGCGCATGATCTGGGCGTGCAGGGGCGCGCCTGCCATCCCCTTCATCCGCGTGCCCAACGCGACCGAGGGTGACATTCAGAAGGCGACCGACATCGGAGCCCTGGGCATCATCGTGCCCATGGTCGATGACGCCGACAAGATTCGAAACGCGGTCACGTTTGCCAAGTTCCCGCCGATGGGGAAGCGCAGCCAGGGTGGGGGCCAATACCGGGCGCTGTGGGGGAACGACTATCGGCGTACGGCCAACGACAACATCATGATTATCGCGATGATCGAGTCTCCGGCCGGAGTGGCGAACGCAGCGGAGATCGCCGGAGTGCCTGGGGTCGACGTGGTGTTCGCCGCGAGCTCGGACCTGGGCAGCTTCAGCGGGAAGCGACAGGGCGATCCGGAATACGAAGCCTTGGTGACCGCCATCGAGGCCGGGACCCTGGGTGCGGATCGCTTGCTAGGTGGGCCTTTGGCGTGGATGTCGACGCGGGCACCCTACCGGTTCTTCCAGGGCCCGGGCACATCGAGTCTGATTCGGCGAGGCGCTAGTATGGTTCTGGAGGCGGCCACGCCGTGCCGGGAGTTGCCCGCGGGCGTGGCGCCCATCGAGGGTGAGGAGCGCTGCCGCTAGCAGGAAGATGAGCGAGCCGGAGAGAGCCCGAGGCGTGCGCTCCACACGAGGGGCGCACGCCAGACTCCTCATCGCGACGGCGCTTTTTCTCGCCGCCTGTGGCCCCGTTGCCGAGCCTCCGGTTGCCGAACCCCCCGAAGCGGTCGAGATACGCGCGGCCCGTCGATCGTTCAACGAGGCGATCGCGAGTCGTGACCTGCCTGTGATCAGCGCTCTACTGATGCCTACGTACCACATCGTTACGGGTCGTAGCGCCCAGTTCGAGGGTCACGATGTGAACGTCGCATTGTGGACGGACATGTTCGCGAGCGACTCGACGGTGATCTACCTGCGCACGACACGCGAGGTGCGGGTGAACGGACAGTTCGGCCTCGCCGAGGAGCTTGGCGACTGGACCGGGAGCTACACGAGCGGCGGATTCCCGGCTGAGGCCGGTGGCGTGTACGCCGCCAAATGGCAGCGCTCCACCGATGGGCGTTGGCTGCTCCAGTCGGAAGTGTTTACGACGCTCGAGTGCTTGGGAGGTCTCGAGACGTGTAGCCCGCCCGCCCCGGTGACTAGCCGGCGTTAGCGTCGAACATCCAGCCCATGATCCACCAGCGTTCCCCGTCGTGAAATAGCGTCACGCTGTCCGGCCGCCCGTCTGTCGTCGGCCATCGGCCGACCGCTGCTCAGAAGGTCGCGATGGCGTTGAACGGACTCGCGGTCCCGCCTGGGATGTTCGTGATCTGCCACGAGATCATGAACTCCCACCGATTTCGTGCTGCGGCCTCTCTGGCAACGTCTTCGAGATACCCGTTGTCGACGAGTGGCAGCCCGATGAAGACCTGCGTCATCGTGTGTACGGGACGGCCAATGCCACGCACGCCGGACGGCTGCACGTCATTCACCGCATCTCCAACGAGCACCGACACGCCGCGTTCCTTCAGCCACGGCAATACCGAGGCGTGCAGACCGGCTCCGGTCTGGCCATAGCTCCAAGGGCCTTCCGCCGCACGCTTGGCCCAGCGGCCTCCCCTCACGAGCAACGCGTCGCCGGCGCTCACTTTGACGCCCGCGAACTCTTCCCACTCCTCCAGGTCCGACACGTAGATCGGAGTGCTCTCTTCCAGCCACTCCACGCCACGCAGCAGCGGCATGTCCACCAGAATCGCGCGCGTCACATATCCGGGGCCCATGCGATCGATCGCGAGGTCCTTGCATCCATCTTGATCGAGGTTTTGCGGATAGCCGTTGAAGATGACTTTCTGCCCGTCCCGATCGGTGGCGTAGTGGCACAGAGCGTCCATGTGTGCCATCTGGCCGTCGTGAATCGAAAAACTCAAGGCGTCGAGAGCGAAAAGGACTTCGCCCGTGTTCGGATCGACCCTCGTCATCCAGTGCTTCATCGGCCCGAAGTTCTGGCTGTCGATCGACGGCTCAGCGCCGACGAAGTGCGCCACCGTGACCGTCACGCCGTCCTGCACCAGCCGGGTTGCCGCCTTGGTCTTCTCTGGCGTGATGAGGTTCAGGGTCCCGAGTTGGTCGCGAGGACCCCATCGCCCCCAGTTCGAGAGCTCGGTCTCCCATTTCTCGAGCGTGGCCAGGGTCACCAGCACCGACGGATCCTGCGTCGAGGGATGGGCCTGGGGACGTGCCTGCTGCGGGCTCGGGGATGCGGACTGCAAGCCGGCCGCGGAGAAGGCGGCCAGGGCCCCAAGAACGAGGACTGGGACGACGACACGTCTTAACATGATGACCTCTCGAGGATGGGTCGCGCTCGTATCCAGGGCCGACGGGTCGAGCCTAGTTGGCGACCTCGACCCTGACCATACGGTGTCATCATATCGCTCACCCGCGCGATGGCACCAGTGTGGTGATCGTCCAAGGCTGATACCATACCCTCCCACGTACTCGGCATGGGAGGTCGCCCGATGTCGTTCATCGGTCCAAGTGCCGCGTCGGGCTTCGCGGCAGTCTTCATCTGTGTGTCCCTACCGTTGCCGACGCTTGCCCAGGCGAGCCCCGCTACGGACGCCGAGGCTTCCCGCCTCAGCCTCGAACGCCTCTACTCGCTGCCCAACCTCATCGGGACGGCGCCTAAGGCGTCGTCATGGTCCCCCGACGGGCGCTATCTGGCGTTCCTCTGGAACGACGAGGGGCGGAACTTCCACGACGTCTGGATGCTCGACGTTGGCGACCTCGATGCAGCACCGGTGCGCGTGACGCGAATGCCTCGAGCGGACGCTTCCGCCATCCAAGCGGGCGATCCCGTAGCTGCCGCCGAAGCTCACGATCGCTTGGAACGCGATCGCGGCGTGAGCTTCGTGACCTGGCATCCGGACAGCAGACGCATGCTCATGAGCTTCCGCGGTGATCTCTGGCTCGTCAGCCCGGGCTCCGAGCCGAGTAGGCTCACGCAAAGCGATCCGCCCGAAGCGCTGCCCTCCTATTCGCCGCGCGGGGACGCTCTGGCGTTCCTTCGCGAAGGGGACCTGTGGCTCATGCCTGTGGACGGCCCCGCGTCGGCGGCCGTGCGCAAGACCGCGATCGCCCGGCCCGACGTCCGTTTGGCGAGCTACCGGTGGTCCCCTGACGGATCGAGGATCGCCGTTCAGGAGATGAACCAGACGGAGGTGACCGTCCGGGGGATTCCGGACTACCTGGGCGAGGAGCCTCGACTCGTGGAGGTTCGCAGGGCGTATCCCGGTGAGGCATCCGTGGGGCAGCGCATCGGCGTGGTGGACGCGACGCTCGCGCCCCGGCGCAGCCCCGACGTCGACTGGATCGAGATGGGCGCTGGGCCGACGGAGGGCGGACGCCCGGAAATGGTCCTGGGCTACCGCTGGTCGCCCGACGGTGATCTGCTGGCCATCGACACCAGCGACCTCATCGCCAAGGATCGCCGGATCTTCGTGGCGGATATCGGGAACGGCGGCGCATCGCCGACGCGTCTCGTGGTGCGTGAGCAGGAGCCGCTCAACGAGACCTTCTACTACTGGCGTATCGCATGGTCTGTGGACTCGCACCTTCTCTACTTCCTCTCGGACCGCGAAGAGGACTATCACGTCTGGGCCGTGGCTCCGTCGCAGCCGGGGGCTGAGGCCATGCAGTTGACCAGGGGAGCCTGGGCCGTGGCTTCGATGCACCCGGTCGACGGTGGATTGATCGTTGTGGGTAACCGCGGCAAGGCCGAAGAAAGGCATCTCTTCCGAGTGCTCGATGAAGGGGGCGACGCTGTACGGATCAGCGGGCGCCCGGGCACCCACTCGCCCATTGTGTCGCCCGACGGGCGGCACGCCGCGGTGTCCTTCTCGAGTGACGGAACGCCTCCCGAGCTCCTGCTCACCGCGCTGGGACCTGATGGGGGCGAGCGCCGGGTCACGCACTCGCCGGTGTCCGAATTCTCGAGCTACGACTGGGTCGAGCCAGCGTACGTCAGTTTTTTGAGCCACGTCGACGGGGCCACGCTGCACGGCCGCCTGACCCTCCCACCAAACTTCGATCCCGACCGGAGCTATCCGGCGATCCTGGGCTCGGTCTACACCGAGAGCGTGCGCAACCAGTGGGGCGGCCGGACCGCCCACCCGACGTGGGGCCTGGATCAGTACCTCGCGCAGGAAGGGTACATCCTGCTCAACGTTGACATGCGCGGCAGCTGGGGTCGGGGGCGGGATCATCGCCGTGGCATCCGACTCGACTACGGAGGCATGGACATCGAGGACCTAGAGAGCGGCGTCCGCTTCCTCCGCACCCTCGGCTATGTGGACATGCAACGGGTGGGCCTGTGGGGCTCGAGCTACGGCGGGCTCATGACCACCATGTCGCTCTTTAGGAAGCCCGGTCTGTACGCCGCGGGCATCGCCGGCGCGCCGGCCACGAGCGTCTGGCATGCGCTCACCGGCCAGATGGCGGTGATGCTGGCCCCGGAGGACTCACCCGCCGAGTACATCGACTCTTCCGCGTTCATGCACGCTCAGGGACTCGAAGATCCGCTGATGATCATCCACGGCATGCGCGATCGCGTGGTGCTCTACAAGGACACAGTGACGCTGGTCCAGCGACTGATCATGCTCGGCAAGGACGTCGACCTGGTAACGCTTCCCGACTCGGGGCACGCGTGGGACAACGAGAGCCTGACGCAAACGCGCTTCGCCTTCAGCAAGATGGTCGAGTTCTTCAACCGGCACCTCGGAGGAACGGAACGATGATGCCTGGACGCGCGCTGGTCTCGACCGTGGCTTCGCTTCTATGCGTGCTCCTGCTGGCCAGCGGTGCTTCGGCCCAGGGGGACGCGGGATGGGAGGGACTCGCCTCCCTCGATGCGGAACTGACCGCGCTGCGCAGGCCGCAATCCGTGGACGGCGTACCGCAACTCGGACCCGACGCCGTATCGGCACGGGCAGCGGCCATCAACGACGTGCAGAACCGCCTCGGGGCCATCGACCCTTCTCGCTGGACCGTGTCGGGCAAGGTCGACTACCTGCTGGTGTGGGCGAAGGCAAACGGCATGGAGTTCGAGCACCGTGTGACCCGTCCGTGGCAGAAGGACCCCATCCTCTATCTCGATCAGGTGCGGAGAGTACCCTACGTCGATTTGCCGCTGACTGGTCAGGAGGCGGATCGGTGGCGGCGGTCCTTGGCGGCGGTAACGACGATTCTGCGACAGGCTGAAGACAACCTCACCGAGCCCAATGGAGAACTGGCCGACCTGGCCATCTTCCATCTGGAGAACTTCGACGGCGTGGGCCAGGGCCAACCCTATCGGGACGATCCCCCGGCCGGCACCATCGGCTGGTTCGTCGACCTGTGCGCGCGCGTGGAGGAAGCCCTACCCGCCGACTCGGACACGTGCTCCGCGGCCCTCGACGGCGTCATCCGGTACCGCGACTGGCTCGAGGCCGAGCGCAGCGGGATGCCGTCGTCGGCCGGTATCGGCACCGACAACCTCGAATTCTACTTCCGCAACGTACGCCTGCTGCCCTACGGAGTGGACGACATCGTGCTGCTGGGCGAACGCGAGTTCCACCGCTTCCGCACCGCATACCAGATAACCCTGAATCGTAACCGAGACCTTCCCGAGCTGGAGCTCACACGCACGGCCGAGCAACATGAGCGCAGGACGCGGGAGGCGGAGCAGCAGATCCGCCGCCTCATCGAGCAGCAGGGGCTGCTCACGTTCCCCGACGATATGCCCGACCGGTTCGACACAGACACCTTTTGGAGCCCCCGCGCGCTGACGGATCGGCACTTCTGGGAACAACTGCAGTTCCGCAACACGCTCAACAACCACATCCACGCATCGATCCCGGGACACCGCTTCGACGGGTTGGTGGCGAGGGAGACCGACAATCCCATCCGCCGCGGCTACGGAGACAGCTCCCGCGCGGAGGGTTGGGCCACGTACATCGAGGAGATGTTCGTCCTGGCCGGCCTCACCCGCGACGTGCCCCGTGCCGACGAGCTCTTCTACGTGGCGCTCATGAAGCGCGCCAGCCGGATCTACGCAGAGGCGAGCATGCACGCTGGCGACTTCAGCCTCGACGAGGCGAACCGCTACATGATCGACTTCGTACCGTACATGGAGCAGGACCTGGGTCGCTACGACCTGGAGGGCTATCTGCGGCGCCCGGGTTCTGGCAGCGGCTACATCATCGGCAAGATCCAGATCGAGAAGCTGCTCTCCGAACAGGCGTTGGAGTTAGGCGCCGGCTTCGAGCTGGGCGCATTCCACGACGCCCTCCTGTCGCAGGGCATGATCCCGCTCACGCTCATCCGCTGGGAGATGACGGGCGCGGACGACGAGGTACGGTCGTTGTGGAGAGAGGCGACGGGAAGGGAGCTCGCGTCCCGATGACGAGCGTTCTCGCCGCAGAGCAGAGCACACCGCCCGCCTGCGCCATCCTGCCGAATTGACCCGGGGCCGGCCCCTACATCGCTCCGTGCAGCACCTCGGCAGGATGCAGCGCGACCCGCCCGGTTCCGTCCAGAATCTGCGCGCGGCAGCTCGTGCCCGGTGCGACGATCAGCGTGTCGTCCTGCTGCTCGCGAACAGCGGGTAGCAGTTCCAGCTCACCCATTTGCATCGAGATGTCGAAGTGCTCGGCGTGGTATCCGAAGGCGCCCGCCATGCCGCAGCAGCCCGACTCGATCGCCGTGACTTCCAGTCCGGGCACGCGACCCAGTAGGCGCAGCGTGGCCCCCGCGGCACCCGCAGCCTTTTGATGGCAATGGCAGTGGACTGCTGCGCGTCGCGGCGTGTCGGCCAGCGGTAGGGTTGCCCCGCCTTCCAGGTCCGCGTCGACCGCCTCCTCGAACAGGGAGAGGCTGTCGGCGACCAAGCGGGCCTCCGGCGACGGCACCAGTCGTGGCACTTCGTCCTTCACGGTAAACACGCAGCTCGGTTCCAGCCCCACGATGCGTACGCCCAGGCTCGCATAAGGGTGTAGATACGCCACCAGCCGCTCGGCTTCGCTGCGAGCTTCGTCCAGCATACCCGCACTCAAATACGTACGTCCGCAGCACAGCGGCCGACCGTCCGCAGGGAAGCAGCCACCGACCGAATCCCGTGTCCGTGCCAGCACCGCGTGAGCCGCCCGCGCGACGTTCGGTTCGAACCAACGCGTGAACGTATCCACGAAGAGCAAAGTGTCGGCGAAGGGGCCTTCGTCGGGCTCCCAGGTGCCGATTTCATCATCGTGCCAGGGCCGCTTTGCCCAGCGGGGAAGGGCGCGGTGCTTCGAGATTCCGAGGTGGCGTTCGGCTAGCGCGCGCAACGCTCTGCTGTTTCCCGCGGCATTGACTGCCGCTGCCATGCGGCTGAGACGGGGCGCCTGGCGCGGGAGATCGGCGAGCAGACGCTCACGCAGCGGGATGCCGTGACGCTGGTTCTGACCGTACTGCCACTCGAGCTTCAACGCGGCCATGTCGACCCCCGCCGGACATTCGCGTTTGCACCCCTTGCAGGAGATGCACAGGGACATCGCCTCCGCCATCTCCGGCGAGTCGAGACCGTCGTGCCCGAGCTGACCGGTCATGGCGAGCCGGAGGGCGTTCGCGCGTCCGCGCGTCGAATGGCGCTCGTCCTTCGTTGCCCGGAACGAGGGGCACATCACGCCCGGATCCGACTTGCGGCACGCTCCGTTGTTGTTGCACGCCTCCACCGCGCCGAGCAGTCCTCCCTCGGCCGACCAGTCGAGCACCACTGGGAGCTCGTGCACAAGGCCATACTCCGGCGTGTAGCGGAATAAGCTGCGGTCGTCCATGGGCGTCGGGTCGACGATGTTGCCGGGGTTCATGAGCCCGTTCGGATCGAGCGTCTTCTTCACGTCTGCGAATAGCCTGGCCATGCGCTCACCGAGCATGGTCTCGAGGAACTCTGAGCGGAGTCGGCCATCTCCGTGTTCTCCCGAGTGTGTGCCGCCGTACTCGCGCACCACCTCGTGTGCTTCTTCGGCGATCGCGCGCATGCGCCGCACGTCGCCGGGGTCGCGGAGGTTGAGCGCGGGTCGCACGTGCAGGCAGCCAACCGAGGCGTGTGCGTACCACGTGCCTTCTGCGCCGTGCTTGCCGAATATCTCTTCGATTCGGCGTGCGTACTCCGAGAGGTGCTCGAGCGGCACAGCGCAGTCTTCGATGAACGAGATCGGTTTCCGTGGGCCCGCCATCGACATCACGATGTTCAGGCCTGCTTTGCGGACGCTCCAAACGGCTGCCTGCTCGGCTGGCGCCTCCGCCCGCACGACGCTATCCGGAAAACCGAGTGAGCCGAGCAACTGCTCGAGCTCGGCGAGTTTCCCACCTAGGTCGGCGCCGGGCGCCTCGTCGGAGAACTCCACCAGCAGAAGCGCCTTCGGCGCACCGCGCACGAAGCCTCGCATCGCTGTCCGGTGGTCCGGATGCGCGGCGGCGAGCTCGAGCACGTTTTGATCGACTAGCTCGACCGCGCTCGGTCCCAACCCTACAAGGTGTTGGACCGAGTCAAGCGCCGGGAGCAGTCCATCGAAGTGACAGACCCCGAGTACCCGCGTTCTGGGGAGAGGCTTGAGCCGCAAGCGCAGCCGGGTGAAGAAGGCCAGCGTGCCCTCGGACCCGACCAGCAGGTGCGCGAGGTTTTCCTTCGTGGGTTCGAGTCGGTCCACGTTGTATCCGGCGACGTTCCTCAGAGTTCGGGGCGTG
>Ga0066376_10004953_pt1 | contig 11467 bp, 11 predicted proteins | sample Knorr_S15_td_Bot_FD_77009 | JGI IMG/M metagenome (GOLD analysis project Ga0066376, IMG submission 77009) | Marine microbial communities from Southern Atlantic Ocean transect - Knorr_S15_td_Bottom_ad_5009_LV_A | ecosystem: Environmental > Aquatic > Marine > Oceanic | place: Southern Atlantic... | reverse complement strand
CATGTTGGTCGATGTCCCAGAGCCCGTCTGGAATATGTCCAATACGAAATGGTCGTCTAGCTCGCCATCGATGACCTTCTGCGCGGCGTAGACGATGGCATCCTTGAGGTCTTCCGGAAGGAGGCCCAACTCGAAATTGGTCTCTGCAGCAGCCATTTTGATCTGCCCCAGCGCCTTGATGAATGATCGAGAGAAACGAAGGTCGCTTATCGGGAAATTAAGTACTGCTCGCATGGTGTTGGCGCCGTAATACGCTTCTTCCGGTACCTGGAATTCGCCCATGGAGTCGCGCTCTGTGCGGAACTTGCCCTGTACGGTCAATTTATCTGCTCCTTATTTTGAATGGGTTGGAGGGGTGTGTAGTTCTGTTGAAAAGGTTACTAAGTCTGGTGAGTAACCCCCCCATTTTTTACGGGCCGACTCGCATTTAAGAGCAGACGCTGTCGTCACCCAACGATTACGCTGGCGGTGAACTGCACGGTCCTGTCGGCGATCTCCTGCTCGTGCCCGCCGAGGCTATGGTCTGTATCAGGTATCTCTCTGAACTGCAGGGGTTCGCTAATGTCATCTAGTGTTCGTTGCAACTCAGCGGAGTTCACGATACGGTCGTTCTGGCCAACCATGAAGAGCTTCGGCCTCTTGTCTTTGCGAATGCGAGACTGTTGCACGGCTGAAATTGGTGGCGCTATCAGTGCCAGGCTTGCTGCTTGTTTGTATTTGCCCAGGCCGTTCAGTATGACGGCAGCCCCAAACGAGTAGCCCGCCAGTGCAATACGCTTCTTGTCTAGTCCTGGCCACTGCCGGACAAGGTCAAGGGCAGCCTTAACGTCGTCCTGCTCGATCTCGCCGTTTGTAAACTCACCCTGGCTGCCTTCAACGCCGCGGAAGTTGAAACGTAGCGTAGCGATGCCTAGTCTAACGGCGCTGCTGCAGATTGCCGTTACTATAGGATTGTTCATATTGCCGCGGAGAGTAGGATGGGAGTGGCAGACAACCAGGACCGGATACGGCCCTGGAAACTCATCGGGAGTTGTAAGGATGCCCTCCAGGGCAGCCTTCTTGCTATCAAAACCTACGGCAGTTTCTCTCATTCGCGCACCACCACTCTCACTCGGTTTACCTTTCGCAAAGCCACTCGTGGAAGAATTTGCCAGTGACCTCGCCGAGGTAATCTAGGGAGTCGCCAAAGAAATGGTCAGCGTTTTGAATCAGCTCGATCTGCTTGGGATCTGTGAAGCGCTTCGCCTGAAAAACGAACTGTGCCGCAGGGAAGTCGTGATCACGCTCGCCACAGACCAGAAGAATCGGCTGCAAAATCTCGTGTACGCCCATCTCGTTGAACACGCGGGACGGACAAGCAACGGACGCAATGGCCTGGGTGATATCCCCGTAGGTGGAGGCAATTAGAGCAACAGCGGCTCCAAAGGAGTATCCCGCAACCCCTATGCGGGTCGGGTCTATCTCGTCCTGCAGTGACAGGAAATTCAGAGCCTCGACAGCGTCGCTGATTTCTCCTGTGCCACCGTCAAAAATGCCTTCGCTGCCACCGACTCCGCGAAAGTTGAAGCGCAAAGCCGCGATACCTGACTCGCATAGGTAACGTACCAGCGAGGCAATTACGACATTGTCCATGTCGCCGCCGTGTCGTGGGTGAGGATGGCAGATTACTACCGCAGGCAGACCTTCGTCATCGTTCGGCAGGTGAAGCACTCCTTCCAGCTTGATGTCGCCGTTGGAGAAACTGACATTTCTCTGCGTAGCTGTCATTATGTTCATGGTAAAAATCTTTCAGCCCGTTTTCCGTTTGCGATGTTTTTGGGCCAGTCAATAGTAAAGTCCTGGTATGGCTTTTGACAAGCAGGGTTGCTAGAATTGGCCGAGTTGTCGGCATGCCTAGAACATGTGGCGCGTTGGTTTCGGGACTGCACAAACTCAACATGAGTATAACCGTTTTCAGTAAACGCGTCAGAGTAGCCCGCAATTTGGTTGATCTGGATGAGACTTGGCATAATCAGACCTGGAGGAAAGCATGAGAGAAGTTGACCTGCGCAGTGATACCGTAACCCATCCAACGCCGGAGATGAGGCAGGCGATGGCCGATGCGGAGGTCGGCGACGATGTCTTCAGCGACGACCCTACGCTTAACAGGCTCGAGGCCATGGCAGCGGAGCGTATGGGCAAGGAGGCCGCCGTGTTCGTGGCCAGCGGCACCATGGCAAATCTGGTCTCGGTGCTCACCCATGCTCAGCGCGGCGACGAGATCATTGTTGGAGACAGGTGCCACATCTTCCGTAGCGAAGCTGGTGGCGCGTCAGCCCTGGGCGGCGTGGCCTACAACACGCTGCGCAACGATGAGAGAGGCATGCTGGACCCTGATGAGGTTGAGGCAGCCATCAAACCACCCAACGTTCACTTCACTCGCACGGCCATGATCGGCCTGGAGAACACGCACAACTCCTGTGGCGGAGCGGCGCTGACTCCTGAGGACACCAAGGCGATTGCCGATGTCGCTCATCGCCACGAAGTGCCTCTGCACGTGGACGGAGCTCGCATATTCAACGCATCGGTTGTGCTGGAGACTCCGGTGGCCGAACTGGTGAAGGACGCCGATAGCGTTAGCTTCTGCCTATCCAAAGGCCTGAGCTGTCCCATAGGCTCCCTCATTGTCGGAACCTCTGAGTTCATCGACGGAGCTCGAAAGTGGCGCAAGATGGTAGGTGGCGGCATGCGTCAGGTGGGCATATTGGCGGCTGCTGGCATTGTGGCGCTGGACACCATGGTTGATCGCCTGGCGGAGGACCATTCCAACGCCCGCAAGCTTGCTCTGGGACTGGCGCAGATCCCCGGCATAGCCATTGAGCCAGACAAGCTGTATTCCAACCTGGTCTTCTTCGAGATCAAGGACGGCGACCCTGCGACGATTATGCAGGAGATCAACAAGCGCGGTGTTAAGGGAGGCGCTCCTGCGAGGCCCTGGCGCTTCGTGACTCACTACGGCATCACTCCCGACGGCATCGACTACACACTGGAAGTCATGGAAACCGTCATGCGGGACTTTTCCAAAAACTAGGGTAATGCGATAACTCAGCTTTCTGAAGAGGCAGGTCGCTATTACGCGGCCTGCCTCTTTCCCTTTACGCACGTCAATCATCAGATAACGTTCGTGGTGAGTGCCGATTTCATCGAGCATGCCTGGCACGTGGGGGTTGGCAGCTCGTAGAACCACCTGAAATATTGCGCTATTAATAAGAACCAATGCTACTAGTACTTCGAAATCCCAGATTTAGACTGCTCTGGATAAGCATAGTCATCAACTATGTGGGCCTCATGACGTACTTTACCGTGCACGGCTGGCTGGCCTTAACCGTTAGCGATTCGGTCTTTTGGGTCGGTGCAACCGCTGGCGTAAGCGGACTGGGCCTTATGGGTTGCAGCGTATTCTCCGGCGTTCTAGTTGACCGCATGAATCGCAAGAAACTGATCATAGCGGCGCAACTGGCCCAGGCCACAATGGCGATCATCCTGGCGGCCCTGATATTCACAGACAGTGTGGTGCTTTGGCACGTCATGCTGGTGGCATTTCTGGACGGCACGTTCCTGGGCATTAAGATACCAGCTCGGTTTGCGCTGGTTATGGATGTGGCGGGCCGGGAAAATCTGCTGAAAGGCACAGCGGCGAACTTCGCAGCCATGACGATGATGGGCATCGCCATTCCGCCGCTGGCCGGATACATTGTCGCGACCCACGATATCGCGTGGGCCTACGTGATGATGGGCAGCGCTTTTGCCGTGTCGGCTGTGATTCTTTCCTTCCTTGGAGGCATAACGCGCACCGTTCGCGAACGAATCGCCTCACCGGTCCAGGACCTGAAAGAGGGCCTCCGTTTTGCCGTCACAACACCGCAAGTGCGCGCGCTTCTACTGCTGACGCTTACCTCAGAGGCCTTTGGTTGGGCGCATGAGACCATACTGCCAGTAATGGCGGGCAGGGTGTTGGAGGCAGGTCCGCAGGGGCTGGGTCTCCTTTTGGCCGCCGGAAGCACCGGGGCATTGATATCGACTCTGATCATGTCCAGCATGAACGACATGAAGAACAAGGGCAGGGTGTTGATGGCCGGGTACATCTGCTTCGGAATCTTCTTGCTGCTGTTCGCGCAGTCGCCGTGGCTCCCGCTGTCCATGCTACTGCTTGGCATGGCCTACGCCTGCGTGGCGATCTACGAGACGACTCTCAGCACCCTGTTGCAGACCGCCGTTCCGGACCGGATGCGGGGGCGGGTACTGAGTTTGCAGTCCTTTACGTGGGGCGTCACAGGCACATCAGGGTTTCACACGGGAGCCATAGCTGCCATTCTGGGCGCGCCTTTGACCATCTCTATCGGCGGAGGAGTGCTCGTCCTCAACGGCATACGTTTGGTCCGCAGCATCGGCCGTCGCTTCGCCGATGCGCGGCTGGAGCCAGCGCCCGGCGACTGAGCGCCAGGTCATCCAGTGGATTCATCGCTACCGTTGCCACCAACCCTAAGCTGCGAGGCATGTTCCTGGAGATGCGAGAGAAATGCAGGGAACGCTGCCACAACCGCTTCGGCCAAAACGTGAATAAGGACTAGGGCTGGCATATAGTTATTTGCCTACTGTGTCGTAGTATATCTCCAGGTCTTTTTCGGCACTAGCTCTGGGATTGGGCGATTTGGCGGCAGTGGGGCCTAGGTTGTTATACGCTTCGAGACTGTCAATCGAGCCTGAACTAGCTGCCATAAATCTCCCCAAGTGAAGCACGCATACCCCAGGTACCAATGATGCAGGATTGGCTGCCTGATGTTCCCCAATCACGCTGATGAACCAATTGCCTACGAACTTGACCAATTGTTCCCCGAAATTCTTCAATGCCCATTCCAATTCTGCGATGGAGGATATACCCGCGAAATGAAGTCTGTTGATCGGCCCCTCTAGGAAGGTAAGGGGCGTTTCCGACAATTCCAGGCCAGCGACGTTGGCGATTTGTTTGTCTAACCCGTCAACCAAATCGCTATCAGAAATGAAACTGCGAAGTGAATCTTGGTCGATTAAAACGGCCTGAGGTTCGCTAACTATGCGTTCGGGGATTTGTTCCACATAGTCATTTAATTCTTCTCTAATGCCAACGAATTCAGAATCCGCCAATTCCAATAAACCCGCAATGCGCGAAAATCTTCGGCGAACGCTTTTTGGTATCGCGACAGCGCTCTTATATCCCCAATCATGCTCGATTTCAGCCCAGGCATACTGCAATATTGATCTAATTTGTATTTCAAATTTCAATCCAGAAAATCTTGCGTATTCCGGTAATTCAGATCGAGGGCTTTTTAACTCCGAAACATAATGAAGAGACAAATAACCGAACTGATCTGGATCAAGTTGCGCCCCTTTGTCCACGAAATTCGCCGAATCAATTTCGAATTCGCTTTGAATCATATCGGCGATAATATCTACGTCTTCGGAAAAGAATGTAACGACACGTAATCCGCATAGATCGGTAACGTCGACTAAATTGTTGTAATCAGCGTCGGCCTTTGACACTTTAGTTTCTAGGCTCTCCATCTCCTTTGTGCGAGAGGTTACGGAGATTACCTTAATGTCATTTCCGAGTAGTAATTTTCGAAGAAGTCAATCAATTTCTTCTCTCAGGCCATCGTAATTGCCCCTACATTCACTATAATCTGCCAACAGGCTACTGTTCTCTTCATCCGTCACTTCTTTTTCCTTATTTACGCTTTCGTGATTATACTATTCCCCCACCAGCGCTTCAATCTCTCGGCCACCTCGGGTTCGTAGCCCTGGTCGCCGGGGCGGTAGTAGCGACGACCTTTGAGGCTGTCCGGCAGGTTCTGCATGGGCGCGAAGTTGTCCTCGTAGTCGTGCGAATACTTGTAACCCTCGCCGTAGCCCATGTCCTTCATCAGGCCTGTAGGAGCGTTGCGCAGGTGCATGGGAACGGGGTCGTTGCGCGTTTGCTGTACGTCCTCCATCGCCCGGTTCAGCGCCATGTACGAGGCGTTGCTCTTGGGCGCGGTGGCCAGGTACACCGTCGCCTCCGCCAAGGGGATGCGACCCTCCGGCAGGCCAATCAGGTGGTACGCCTGCTGCGCCGCCATCGCCACCGACAGCGCCCGCGGGTCCGCCATGCCAACGTCCTCCGCCGCCAGAATGACCAGACGCCGTGCGATGAACATGGGGTCCTCGCCAGCCGTCAGCATGCGGGCCAGATAGTACACAGCCGCGTCCGGGTCTGAGCCGCGCACCGATTTTATAAATGCAGATATGGTGTCGAAATGCAGGTCGCCGTCCTTTTCGTAGCGCAGGGAACGCTGCTGCATGGCGTCCTGAATTACCGCGACGGTGATCTTGCGATTGCCCTGCTCGTCGGGATTGGTGCCCGCCGTGGACAGCTCCAGCGCGTTGAGGGCCGTCCGCGCGTCGCCGTTGGCTAAATTTACAAGAAGGGCTGCGGCATCCTCGTCTAGCAGGGGTTGCAGATGGGCCAGTCCTCTTTGGGGTTCCGCAATAGCCTGGGTGATAATCTGACCTATCTCTTCGTCGCTGAGCGACTGCAGGGCGAACACTCGCGCCCTGGACAGCAGCGGCGACACCACTTCGAAGGACGGGTTCTCGGTAGTCGCGGCGATAAGCACCAGCGTGCCGTCTTCCACGAAGGGCAGAATGACGTCCTGCTGGGCCTTGTTGAAGCGGTGAATCTCGTCCACGAATAGCACCGTGCGCTGGCCGTGCATGCCCAGCCGTTCCCGTGCCTCGGCTGCGATGCGGCGAAGGTCTGCCACTCCCGACGTCACGCCGCTGACCCGCTCGAACTGGCTCTTGGTGGCCGTGGCGATGAGGTTGGCCAGCGTAGTCTTGCCTGTGCCGGGCGGTCCCCACAGGATGATCGAGGGCAGCTGGTCCGACTCTATGCTGCGCCGCAGAACGGTCTCTGGGCCGATGATGTGCTGCTGGCCCACGTACTCATCGAAGGTGCTGGGTCGCATTCTGGCGGCTAGCGGCGCTCTGCTTTGCAGCTCACGTTGGCTCTGGTGGTCGAAAAGCGTCATGTCAGAGTCCTTATCAGGGGCGTATGTTTGCCTTGAGTGTAGCGAATGCGGATGGCCAGGGGTAGGGGAGGCAGGAACTGGTGGCTACTGTCGGAGAAATCGGCTGGGGAGCTAGCCAAAAGAGGCGGGACTAGAGCGCGACAACTCCTCTGACAATCATGATGCTGCTCATGATTGCGAACAGGATAATGAGGGAGACTTTCAGGGCCAACTCAGGACACCGTGCGGCGATGTGTGGCGCTATCTGGCCGCCAATGATTACTCCTGGCACTGCCATGATGACCAGCGACCACTCGAAGGCGACCTCTTGTCCGGTGAAACTAGCTACCACCAGGTGCGTCATCGATCCGGCCAGCACTGTTACCGACACCACGATGACCGTAGTTGCCACGGCGACTCTCACTGGCAGGCCATGACGGATGATTAGCGCGGTGTTGACCAGCGCACCCACGCCGACACCGATGAGACCGACCAGCAGTCCACCCGCGCCGGTAAGCCCTCGATCTAGCCAGTTGAATCGAGCGGAGTACCGATACGTCCTGCCGTCCCGCGTTACCAGCACCGTTTCCAATGGGTACGATGCGGCGTCGATATCGCCACTACTTTTGGCTTCGGTGGTCCCGCCTTTATTCTTACGGCGTATCATTACTGACCTTAGTACGATGCAGGCAAGTAGAAAAAGCACTGCTCCGAAGACTAAAAAGAGCAGCCAGGGAGGGACCAGGAATGCCACGGACCTGGAGAGGACTGCCAAGGGAAGCGTGATGACCAGCAGCTTTGCCGCCAGTCGAAAGTCCACGACCTGCTGGCGTACGTAGCCGAGGCTGGCGCTGGCCGTGCCGAAAAACATGATCAGCAGCGACACGCCAATGGCCTCGTTGGCTGTGAGGTCCGGAAAGTCGCCACTGAGGGCAGGGAAAAGCAGCAGGAAAGCGGGCGCGAACATGACTGCGCCTTCCATGGCCAGCGTGTTGGCTGCGATTGCGATGACGAGGCTTACCGGGAGTACCCACCAGATAGCCAGGAGATTTGAAATGAATTCGCCCATAGGCGGCTAAATTACTCTTTAGTTTTTTCAAATGGTTGGGTTACAGAGGGTCTGATGCCTGGGGCATTATCGACGGAACGATCATTGGAGGCAAGCCCGCAGATTTCTTTATATCAATAAATCACAAGAGCTAGCGACAAACAGATGGCATCAGCAAGGGTTCAATTTTATGACTAAGTTGGCAACTATCACTGGTTTGTGAATATTCAGAAAGTTCAAAAATTACTGGAGCATTGCTATGGTCACGCCGCCGTTGCCTTCGCTGGGAGCGGCCGCGCGTTGCCCCACGACTGAAGGGTGCTTCGAAAGGAACTCTCGAACGGCCTCCTTCATTGTGCCTGTGCCTTTGCCGTGGACGACTCGGACCCACGGGTAGCCCGCTATTACAGCGTCGCTCAGATATCGGTCCAGCTTGTCCAGGGCCTGACGCACCGGCATGCGGCGCAGGTGGACCTCTGTCTCAACAGAGAGCTGTCCTAGTAATCTTGACGTTTCGCGTTTTCGAGGCATAGTTAGACGCTTTCGTTACAGAGTTTGTGAATATTCAGAATATTTGTATAGCGGGAAGATCATCTCATAAGAGCGTCGGTCACCGCTGACAGAAGCCTGTCCTCTTCCCCCGGCAGCACCGTTCTGGGGTCGAGCAGCACCCGCTCGTCTTCGATGCGACCGATGACAGGAGTGTCGCCGTCTCGCAACGCCTTGGCAAGGGCGTCAGCGCCACCGGGCCGGTTACGGCAGTCGATAGCCAGCGCCCACGAGTCGATGGTCTCGCCGGGTAGGCTGCCACCGCCGATGGTCGACATGGTGCTCTCCACAGAGGCCGCGCCCCCAATCTTTGCCTGCCAGCGTTCCGCAATGGTCGCAGCCTCGCTCTCGGGCATGGCGATCATGCGCCATATGGGCACCTTTTCGAGAGCCTCCCCTTTAATGTAGTGGAGGACAGTCGCAGCCAGCGCGGCCATGCTCATTTTGTCGATGCGAACGGCGCGGGCCAGCGGATGCCGAGCGACGATGTCTATAAGCTCGCGTTTGCCTGCAATGATGCCCGCTTGAGGGCCGCCCAGCAGCTTGTCTCCAGAGAAGAAACCTAGCCCGACTCCCGCCTGAACGCTCTCCTGCGGCATGGGCTCGTGAGCAATGCCGAAAGCCGACGTGTCCAGTAGGCAGCCGCTGCCCAGGTCGTGTAGGATCGTAACACCATGGCTGGTGCCTATCTCAACCAGCTCCGAAAGCTCGGGGGCGTGAGTAAAGCCCATCACCTTGAAGTTGCTGGCGTGGACTGCCAGTATGGCCCCGGTATTCTCGGTAATGGCATCTTCGAAGTCGCGGGCGTAAGTGCGGTTTGTAGTTCCTACCTCGACCAGCGTAGCTCCACTCTGCCTGAGCACATCGGGCACACGAAAGCCGCCGCCGATCTCTACCGCTTCGCCTCTGGAGACGATGACCTCCTTGCCGTTGGCCAGCGCTGCGAGGCCAAGCATCAACCCAGAGGCGTTGTTGTTTACCACGATGGCGGCTTCTGCGCCGGTGACCTCTGCCATGAGATTGGATATGTGGGCCTGCCTGGAGCCGCGCCTACCGGTGGTAAGGTCTAGCTCAAGATCGCTATAGCCCGTGGCTGCTCTGCGTGCAGCGTTGGTGGCCTCTTCGCTAAGGGGAGCGCGTCCCAGGTTAGTGTGCAAGATCACGCCTGTTGCGTTGATGACGTGGGTTGGCCACTCTCGCCAGTTCGTCTGGGCACTCTCTTCGATGGCCTGTATGAGCCTATCGAAATCAGGTGCCGCGTAGCCTTCGAGGATGGTCTGCCGGGCGGTGTTGATCTCAGAGCGGACCAGGTCTACTACGACCTCCCGCGAGTACGTTTTCATGAGCGTTGTTATGCGGTCGTCGGACAAGACCTTTTCGACGCTGGGCAGAAATTTGAAGTTCGATGTCATTGTTAGTGTGACCGAATCCTAAATTGTTATTTTGCTACATCTCCTTACTATTATAACCAACTGAGTCAGCTTCACTTCCGAATGGCTATCCACGGGGAAGCCGCCCGCTGACTGGAAAGTTGTTGACCCTATTTGGGCAGCTTGATACAATATGCTGAATTTGCCATTTAGCAGGAATTTATGCTAGTTATTGGACTCACAGGAGGCATCGGGACAGGTAAAACTCAGGTGTCTGAAATGCTAGAGAAATTAGGAGCGGCTATCGTTAATGCCGACCTCCTTGGCCACCAGATTTACGTGCCGCAGTCAGACGGTTGGCGCGAGGTAGTGGAGGCATTTGGGGAGGAAGTTCTAGCTCCTAATGGTGAGATTGATCGAACAAAGCTGGGTCCTATTGTCTTCGGAGACCCTGAGGCCCTAAAGAAACTCAACGCGATAACTCATCCCAAGATATACGCACTGGCCGATGAGAGCCTCAAGAAGCTGTCGGAACAGGGCAGTGAGGTAGCAGTTCTGGAAGCAGCCCTGCTGATCGAGGCGAAGTGGACGCCTCTGGTAAACGAAGTCTGGGTTACCACTGCTCCTGAGCATGATGTAGTAAAGCGAATTCAGGAGCGAAACGGATTTACCGAAGAGGCCATACGCTCCAGGATAGCTTCGCAGATGACCCAGGAAGAACGAATAACACACGCCGATGTTGTAATAGAAAACGAAGGCGACCTGACTGAATTGAAGACGAAAATCCAGAAATTGTGGAATGACAGAGTTGCATGCCATTAAGGAGAACAGACGTTAGAGATGACTCAAAGCACGAAAACACTTTATCGCAGCTACGTAATCGAAGAGTTTCACTTCACGGAGGAGCCGTACTACAAGCCGGTTGGTGACGAGGTAGAGCTTTTCGAGGCCGCGTACGCGCAGAAGATTCCGCTAATATTTAAGGGGCCTACTGGCTGCGGAAAGACCAGATTTGTTGAGTATATGTCCTATAGGCTGGGCCAGAAACTTAGCAAGATCAAGCAGTCTGAGAGTGGTGATGATGCCCCTCCGGCCCCAAATATGCCCCTGGTTACCATTGCCTGTCACGAAGACCTGAGCTCCAGCGACCTTGTTGGTCGTTACCTGCTTGAGGGCGACTCAACGGTGTGGATCGACGGCCCGCTTACTCGTGCGGTCAAGGTCGGTGGCATTTGCTACCTGGACGAGATTGTAGAGGCCAGGAAAGACACCACAGTTTTGATTCACCCCCTGACCGACCACAGGCGCATCCTTCCCATCGAGAAGCGGGGAGAGTTGCTGGAGGCTGCGGATGGCTTCCTTCTGATACTGTCTTACAACCCTGGATACCAGAGCGCGCTGAAGGACCTCAAGCACAGCACGCGCCAACGGTTCAT
>Ga0066376_10004951_pt1 | contig 11474 bp, 10 predicted proteins | sample Knorr_S15_td_Bot_FD_77009 | JGI IMG/M metagenome (GOLD analysis project Ga0066376, IMG submission 77009) | Marine microbial communities from Southern Atlantic Ocean transect - Knorr_S15_td_Bottom_ad_5009_LV_A | ecosystem: Environmental > Aquatic > Marine > Oceanic | place: Southern Atlantic... | reverse complement strand
GGTAATGGGCAACACCTGAAGGATGCGGTACCGTACGCCAATCTATCTTTAATGGGTTATCAGCATCAATCGTACCTTTTAAGCACTGTGCAACCGCAGCGAAAGAACGGCGTTTATCAGCATTCGCCTGTGTTTTAACGCCATCACACACCAATATAGTGTTTCCACTAATTGCCGCCGCTTGGCCAAACACCGGTTGACCTAAAAATGGCGAAGCCTGTTGCCAAGTATCTGTATGCGTATCATACACTTGTACAAGGTTAACATTGCCATCGTTATGCCAACCACTGACTAAATAGATATAACGCTGCTGGTACGAGAGCGCCACGCTGTCATCCACCGGCACAGGCATATTGGCCAATTGCGTATATGAATTAGAGAGCACATCATAGCGATATACATCGGGTGTAGAGATTTCTTGATGATCGGCGCTAACGGTATACCCACCAAATACATAGGCATGCTGACCCACACCCACAGCGGTACTCGCTAGACGACCAGTAAGGGGCAATGTACTTGGCACGGCTTTAGCCGCTTGCCACGCGTTATCGCCCACTTTAAGGACCCACACTTTGTTGTGAACATCGGTATGTGCTTTGCCTGAGCTCAAGCCCATAAAGCTTAAAAAGTAAGCTTGTTCATCAATAACAACTTTGGCGACAGCGTTGTTCGCGACGGCTTCTGGTAAGGCTGGGATGGTTGCAAGTGCAATAGAAAATAGCAGGCTCATAAATTAAATAGGTAACTTAACACATAGCTAAAGAATACCATTTTATGAGCCTGAAGAAAGGCTCGCTATTAGTAAGCAATACTAATACGTTGATTTAAATGAGCTGCCGACTGTGCTTCATCAAGCATTGCTTTAGCATAATCAGTGACTGATATTTTGCTTTCGCCGTTTGCATCAGTAAAGAAGCTGTCGCCACCAACACGGTACGGGCCTTCTGACTCACCTGGGTAAATGACCGCAGCTGGTGATACAAAAGTCCAAGCTGTATCTGCTGTTGATGCTCTAAATACATCAAGTGCTTCACCTTGAGCTATGGCTTCTGCTTTGTATTCAGCAGGAAAATCTGGGCTTGATACCAGTGTTACACCAGGTGCGATTTCTAAGCTACCTGCACCACCCACCCATAAAATGCGTGTGCCTGTACCTGCAAGCGCGTTTAATAATTGCTTTGCTGTGTTTGCAACAATTTCATGGTTCCCTAAAGCACGACCACCAATTGCCGCAATAACAACATCACTACCTGCAGCTGCAATTGCGATATCGTCTTTTGTTAAATCAAATTCAGTCACAGTAACGTTATCTTGGGTTACTTTACTTACGTCTCTAACTAATGCATTTACTTGATGACCACGTGCGATTGCTTCTGAAGTAATGTGACTGCCAATCCAACCTGTTGCGCCAATAACTGCTAATTTCATGAGGAATTCTCCGTTGTTTGTTTCAATGATTGCAGTTTACTTGTTCACTAATTACTGATAAATACACTATATAGATACACATTGTTTCACTTTAAGATACCAATGGATAAACTCAATTCAATTACTAGCTTTGTCGAAGTTGCCCGTACAGGCAGTTTTACTCAGGCTGCAGAGCATTTAGGTTTAAGCCGATTACAAGTTTCTAGGCATATTCAAGATATAGAAAAGTGGCTAAATTTAAGGTTGTTTCATCGTACAACACGCAAAGTAAGTTTAACCCTTCAAGGCGAAGAAGCCCTTAGCTATTGCCAGCAAATATTAAATCAAGTATCTGATTTACAAAGCCGAGCGCATAGCCATAACAACGAATTAGTGGGTACTATTCGCGTTGCCTCTCCGATTGGGCTTGGCCAACATAAACTGTTTGATGCCATTGAAGTGTTCACCAAACGCCACCCACAGACGCGCTTTGAACTGTTACTTTCAGATAGTTTATCGCAGCTGGTTGATGACCGCGTTGATATCGCTTTGCGTTACATACACCAGCCTGACGAAGGTCTTATTGCCCGTAAGCTAATGTATATCGCAACCGCAGTGTGTGCCTCTAACGATTATTTAGCTGCGAACCCACCGATTTTTGAGCCGAGTGACTTAACTATTCACAATTGCCTTATTCATAACAAACACACTATTTGGCAATTTCAACACGACGACAACACACAAAAAGTGACCGTGAAGGGCAACATTGTTGCCAACGATATGGGCGTACTTCTAAAAGCTGCAAAACAAGGAATGGGCATTGCTCACCTACCTTGCGATCTAGCCAATGACTATTTGGCATCAGGTGAGCTTGTTAAAGTACTGCCAGAGCATACAACTATAGGCTCTCACTTATGGGCAGTGTATTTATCACGTAACTTCCAACAAAATGTGGTCAGAGCGTTCATCGACTTTTTAGCCGAGCACTGGCAACACGATATCTTATAATCTAAATCTGCTGCAAATACGTATAGGCTATAAAAAGGAGCCGTAATGCAGCATTTAGATCATGAAGTATCACGCATCATAGAGATGGCGTGGGAAGACAGAACCCCGTTTGAAGCAATAAACCAACAATTTGGTTTAAACGAAAAAAACGTTATCGCGCTAATGCGTGAGCAATTAACACCTTCGAGTTTTAAACTTTGGCGAAAACGCGCAGCGGGTAGGCAAACCAAACACTTAAAACTACGCCATCCAGATATATCCCGTGGTTACTGTAAGACCCAATATAAACATAGATAAAATTACTTTATCTTTTGAGAAAACTGGCCAACTGCATCCACCACTTTTTGAGCGCCATGTTGAATGTCGCTCATCACATTTCCTGACTCAGAGGCGAGGTTAAAACCCAGCTCAGCTTTCGTTTTTCCTAATTCGATTACTTCAACCGTATGTTTAGTCAAAGACCTATTTTGTTTTACAACATCAACAATCTCAACTGTCGAATTAGAGGTTCTTAAAGCAAGTTGCCGTACTTCATCAGCCACCACTGCAAAACCTCGGCCTTGCTCGCCAGCACGAGCCGCTTCAATTGCCGCATTTAGCGCTAATAAGTTTGTTTGTTCCGCAATACTACTAATACTTTGTACGATGGCAGCAATGTGCTGCGATTGCTTATCGAGCTCGGCCATTTCAGCTGCGGCTTGTTCCATTTGCTTCGCTAAATCGTCCATTACATGAACCATTTCATCTAAAACAGTGGCACCTTGTTTTGCTGCTTTATCAGTTTCGGTGGATGTGCCGTAAGCGATGTCAGCCGCTTGAGACACAGCCATTTCTAAATTCACTTGTTCGGTGATCACAGTTGCAAACTTAACGACTTTATAAAGCACATCTTGCTCGTTAAAAACCGGATTGTAAGTCGCCTCCAACCAAATGGGTTCACCAAATTTATTCACCCGCTTAAATCGTGACGAGATAAATTGGCCTTTTTGTAATTTCTGCCAAAACTCAGCATAGCCAGTTGAATTTGCTTCGGCTGGTTCACAAAACATCCGGTGATGTTTACCGATAATTTCGTCTTTTGTATAACCAACCCCCGCGAGAAATTGCTCATTCGCTTTTAAAACATGGCCTTCTAAATCAAACTCAATAACTGCCATAGAGCGATTAATTGCTTTCACTAAGTCTTTATTTTCTCGCGATGTTTCAATTGTTCGGGTCAGCACGCTGGCATGAAGATCAAACTTTTCAAAGCCCTGCTGTTTATTTAAAATTGGATGAAAAAATGCTCTTAACCAAACATGCTGGTCCTGCGCATTTAAAAGTTGAACAGCACCGACCCAAGCTGATTTGTCTAAAATAGCTCGTTTAAAATGAAGGTAATGCTTTGCGTCTTTGGCGCTGCTAGGCACCAAGTCAAGCAGAGGTTTTCCTATTAATTGGGCTTCTGTAAAGCCGAGTTCTGCTAATACTTGCGTATTGGCAAACGTGATACGACCTTCCCTATCGAGTTCCAGCGTAAACATTCTATTATCTAATGTATCTTTCACTTGAGATACACGAAACAATTCATCTTCTAACTGAGCTATCCTTTCTTTCAATGGCTGGGTAAAAAACATAAATCATCCCACCTTAAATACTAAAATCATCACAGAGTAGCTCGATAAGGACTACTAAATCTGTACCGTTCGATGATATTAGCGTAAAAAAGTTGGATAAATAGCCGCTTTCAAGACATTAGGAAGTTTCTTGAAGCAAAATAAGAAATGATTTAATCAAATAGCATTATAAAAGCCTAACTGAGTAGGCTTTTTGTCAGTGATTCAGTTGATTTGCAAATTGTCCAACTGCATCAACCACTTGCTGCGCACCGTGTTGTATGTCTTCCATCACCTTGCCAGACTCATTTGATAAAGACACACCTTGCTCGGCTTTCACCTTGCCTTGCTCAATAACCTTTACCGTATTTTGCGTAAGTGACTGATTGTTATTTACTACTTCAACAATTTCTTCAGTGGCTTTTGAGGTTCTTGACGCAAGCTGCCTGACTTCATCAGCCACCACCGCAAAGCCTCGGCCTTGCTCACCAGCACGAGCAGCCTCAATTGCTGCGTTTAGCGCCAGTAAGTTCGTTTGCTCCGCAATACTACTAATACTTTGCACAATGGCTGCAATTTGTTGTGACTGTTTATCGAGGGCTGAAATCTCTTGGGCTGCTTGCTCCATCTGCTGAGCTAATTCATTCATCACTGTCATGGTGTTTTGTAACACCTCAGCCCCTTGTTGAGCGAGTCTATCGGTCTCAGTTGATGTGCCATACGCAATTTCGGCCGCTTGTGAAATTGCATGCTCACGATTAACTTGCTCAGTGATCACAGTGGCGAACTTCATCACTTTGTAAAGCTCACCAAAATCATTTGAAATAGGGTTGTATGAAGCTTCAAGCCACACTTCATTGCCATGACGGTCAACACGTTTAAAGCGATCAACAACAAACTCACCACGTCTTAAGCGCTGCCAAAACTTCTCATATTCCGCAGATTCAGCAAGTGCATGATCACAAAACATACGATGGTGCTTGCCAACGATCTCATCTTTTTTATAACCCATACTCTCTAAAAACGGTTCATTTGCGTTAATAACCTTGCCCTCAAGGTCAAACTCAATAACTGCCATCGAGCGATAGATGGCATTAATAGTGTCACGCTGTTCACGAGAAGTAGAAATAGCATCGGTAAGCACAGTGCCGTAAATAGCAAAGTAATTAAGCTCACCTTGCTCTGTGTGTACCGGGTGAGCAATTAATCGTAGCCACTCAAGCTTGCCGTCATAGCGAGTTATTTGTAAGTGCCCTACACCATGCTGTTGATTTTCAATGGCGTTTTTTAGGTCTTTAAACTGGTCAGTATTTCGAGATTGTTCAGTAATAATATCTTGGAAGGGCGAGTCAATTAGCTGATTGTGCGAGTAGCCTAATTCATCTAAAAAGTTCTGGTTAATATAGGCCATTGTGCCATCAGCACGCAGCCTAAGCACCAACATCTCTTCATCAATACCTGAAGTGAGATCTTTTAGCGGATAAAGCTCAGCTTTTAACGCATCAATTTCAGCCTGTAAGGATTTATTAAACCACATAAAACGCCCTGATTTTTTATTAACGTGTTGTTGTTCATAAAATTGTAGAACAATTAACGCAGGGCGCTACTTTAAAATAAGCAAAAAGAATTAAGAAAAGTGATTTAACTAAGAAGCTTGAGAGGTCAATTTAACGTATTTCTCAGCCAGCTCATCTAAAGTTTCACGGTGATTTGGATCTGGCTTGATGCAATCAATAGGACACACACTAACACATGTAGGATTATCATAATGCCCAACACACTCAGTGCATTTATTTGGGTCTATTTGATATATCTTCGCGCCCATATAAATAGCCTCATTCGGGCACTCAGGATCACACATATCACAGTTAATACATTTGTTATTGATGAGTAATGCCATTTAATGCCCTCGAACATAAATCACTATAAAACAAATAGTTACATGAGTCGGTATGTAACACATATATTTTTCAAACAAGCTTAGTTTGAAAAATATTCGATAAATAATAACACAATTCGTAGCACACTCTGTTTATGAGCAGCCATTACAAAAGCGGTCGCGCATTCTACTTTACCCCACTCTAAATTTTGTTGATCTAGATCAAACGACAGGCCTACAGGGCTTAATAAACCTGAGTTTTAGAGAAATGAAAAACACGAATAAACCCATTACAAAAGCCGAATACATCAAAGCAAAAGCAGTTTGGAAAGAGACGAAGGCACCTTTTTCAATGTTGTACATAAAAAAGTGTGTTACTGCGATTCAAATAATTTCAAATTTTGAGAGAAAAGTTGCTTTAAAACAAGGGATTAAAAATAAGCCCTTGGTTCGTTTGTCTAAATATGAGCAACAACACAATTTACGGCTCGTTTTCACCCCAAAAGGTAAGGTCATCTTCTATTCTAATTTCCCAAAAAAATTAGAGATCCGAAACGTAAAGCTAGGGGAGTTACCTGAACTCACCATTGCAAAAGCAAGAGAGCTTACGCAAACGATATTAGAGGGAAGAACGATATTCGCCGATTTAAACACTATTTTTAAAGAATATGAGCAGAACCTTACAAACCGACATTTACTCGCACCAACAAAGTTTGCAGCCGGTTCATTGAAAACATATAAGTGCAGAGTAAAAAAGCTTAAGCAGTACTTTAATATGAAAACGAGATTTCAAAGTATTACGGCAGGGGATCTTGAGCGAATCATTGATAAAATTATTGCTAGCGAATCCAACAACCAAGCCATTGAGCTATTTGCTCAAATAAGGCGTATATGGAAGTTTGCCAAAAATAAGTTTAACAATGGCCGTAATCCTGCTGCTGACATTGATGATTATTATGTTTCGGATCGAGTTGATACTCCCCGTCCGTGTCAAGCCTACACTGACTTAGATTCAATTGCAGAGTTGTGGATCAACCTTGCAACTACGCCATGCATTCACCAGAAGAACGCAGCCAGGTTTATGATTTTAACGGGCTTGAGGCCTATCAACATTCCTCAAATGAAATGGTCATGGCTGAATAGTATTACCTTTCCGACCTTAATAACTTTTCCGTCATCCATCGTAGGTGTACGTGGTGAAATGAAAAACCAAAAAGAATACAGACTCCCACTAACAAAAATGATGCGTACTATTATCCTTGAACAAAGGGCATGGATGGAATCGGCACAACCTAATTGCAATCAAGAATTCATTTTTCTGCAACCACGTGACCCTATGAAGCAATTTTCTAAACGCTCCCTCGATAAAATTATCAAAGACTATTCTCCATTTGATGCAGTAAAAGGCGATATCGAACAGATTGTAATGAAAGGCTCTGCGGGTGCATTTTGTACTATGTGTAGAAGCTTTTTTAAATCCAATACAAAAGAGCTGTTGGTATCAAACGGCTACCACTTTAAGCATGCAGAAGACTTAACCCGTTTAGCACTTCATCATTTGAGAAAGTCTGATGATCCGAATGGGCTTAACTACGATAAATCTGAAGAGCTCTACGGCACTTCAACAAAACTTAAGTTTAATGTATTTAAGTTACACGAGGTCAGCATTTTAAAACGAGTCCATGAGCTTCAAAGCTTAGAGTTAAGGCCTACAGCATTTCATGTAAACCAACAAAAAATAATCAAAGATAAGGAACATAAAAAAGCGCTAAGAGAGCGAATAAAAGCATCGCTTGTCCATAAAGGTGCATACATTCAATTCATAAATCAGCCTTTTGGCGATACAGGAAAATCAGTTAAAGAGTTAATTCTGACTAAAGATGGTAGAACTGTAATCGAAAGTTACCTTGATGATATTGCTGTTTAAGCTAAATACTCATCCGAAAAGTATACTGAAAGAGCATAGAGAAACTAAATAATGACTTAGCGTAAAGCCGGGTCATTTTTCGTACAACAACAAAGGTGATGAACACTTTTCGCTCAAAAATAATAAATAGTATTGGCAAAAATAAATTTAACGGTAGAACGAAGAAAAGTATTGAATTTTGATGAACTTACAAAGAATTTATAAAAAGTACACAAAAATCGTTAAAAAATTTTATTAAAAAAAATTTAAAAAAGTTTAGTACCCAAAACATACTAATACACCACCAAAAAGCTCAGATTTGATAATAAGCTTATAAACGACATATCAGTAGCTTAAACAAAGCCATTTAATTTCACCACCAAAATGATCTTAGTAGTCATAGGCTTAAAGCCATAGCTGGCAAGGCTTCCCCCCTCTTGCAGCAATCAAAAAACTCATTCAACATAATAAAAAAGCGACAAAGTTAATTCATCCCAGATGAAATAATAAAGACTTAATAAAATATGAAAAAAACCAACAAGAAGTTTAAGAAAAATAAAATAAGCAGAATATTAGATAAAATTAGAAACCTATCTAAGATAACAAGTGAAAATGAGTCTGAGAAGCAAAGTGAAAGTGAGTGTATTAGCAAGTCGAAATTCGACAGTATTAAACCACCATATAGTGATAAAGATATTTTAATATTATCTGAATGCGCTGCAGCAATTGAATACCCAGAACCAGAACCAGGTCAACCAAAAAAAGATCGTAGGATGTCTAAATATGACAGTGAAAAAAACTTAAGATACGTTTTTTATCCAAATGGAGTCGTAAAAGTTTTTGCAGAGTTTCGTAAAATAGATGGGTTAAAAAGTACTCTTTTAGGTAACTTTGAAACAATGACAGTCGCTGAAGCTGCTAGGCTTAGCGCCATAATTTTAGATAATCACCTATATGGTCAAACGCTTGGAGAAGTTGCTGAACTGTATATAGAAGAATTAAAACAAGAGCAAAAGAGTAATCGTCGTTTATTTTCAGATGGAACCATTAGAACGTATTCATGCTACCTTAGAAAATTTTCAACTATCATTGGTGTTGATAAAAGGTTTATTGATATTACAAGTGATGATATTCAACTAGCATTTACGAAATTAAAAAGTGATCTTACAAGGGAATATGTAGAAACCATTTTCCATCGCGTTAAAGATTTATTTAAGTTTTCAATAGACAGACTAAATTATAAGAACAACCCTTTTAATAATGTCAAAAGTTTATATTTATCTAAGAAAAGATGTGAAATAAGAAAGTATGAAGGCTACACAGATAATGAATCTACAGCAAAGCTATTAATCACCCTGGAACACAACGAAAATAGAAATTTAGTAAATGCTTTAAAGCTATGTATTTTTGCCGCATTGAGACCTCAGTGCGCTTGCACATTAAAGAGCAGTTATTTAGATAATTTAGATGATCCGAAGGTTTTGATAATACCAGGTAGTACCACAACAGAAAGAGGGCCAACCAAAAACCAACAAGAACAGAAAATAATATTAACCAGTGAAATGATAAAAGCCATAAAAGATCAATTAGCATATTCAAAAAGAGTATATGGTGAGATAAAAGAGTACTTGTTTGTAAGCATACGAAATCCTGAAAATCATTTACCATACAATACGCTTAGGGAGTTCATGCTGAAGAATGCACCTAAGAATATGGATAAGGCAAACCCTTATAAAATTAACAAGAAAGGCTCTAAAGGTTCTTGCTTAACTATGTTTAGAAAACTTGCTAAAACAAATGTACTGGTTGCATTAACAAATAATTATTCAACACTAACGGAAGCTGAAATTGAATCAAAAGAAATATTACACCACATAAGTAACTCTGAGAAAAAGCTATCAACAGAAGAAAAAAATGAATCTGAAGCAAATAGAATGCTTCATATTTTACATACAAATCATGACCGCTCCGGATGGCATTACACTTCCGCTGAGGAGCAACACGGGACGTACTCAAAAGTATCAAACAATTTATTCATAATGCATGAAAATGCAATCCTTGAAGCTATGAATAAAATAAAGAAAAGTAATGAAGAATATCAAACCATCTAAATCTGGCGCATTATCTAAACTGTTTATGGACTAAAATGAGTTTGAGCTGAAGGATGGTACTGTGCCAAAAGCAGATCTTCAACGCCCAACTATGGGGCTGACAAAGCTTGGCTAAAATTAGCGACGAAGGAGCGCAAGCCAAGCGTTTTGCGTCCATTTGAGTAACTTGTTAGTTTGCGTATGCATTAGAGCTAAATTCAAAACGTTGGTTGAGAGTGAACTTCTCAGTTGAGTCACTTCTCACTCGAGAAATTACTTCCATGTTACCTTCGTCTTGAATCTTCACTTCCAATTCTTCAGTATCGCTAACGTTGAAAAATATTGAGCAATTCCCATTATTAACTTCACCCTCAATTAGACTTTCATGAGGCGCTGAAACACCATTTGTATAATATGTGTAAAATTTTTCAGTTGGTAAATCTACCGCAAAGATAAATGCTTTTTTTTCAGACTTATAGGGCTCTGCTGGCTCCAAACGTAACGCAGTAAATTTGCCTGTAAGAGCAAAGCTTGTAGCTGGCCCCGAAAATGGCGGTACATTAGGGTGACCTGAATAAATAATAAATGATTTAATAGTTCTCAAGTTTTTACTAAATGTTATAGCACTATCAATGAACTCTGGGCCTAAAAGACATTTAGACTGCGCCGGTAAAGTAAAAAACAAGCAAAACAAAAAATAAGTAAATTTGTTCAATATGGATCTCCGGAATAACCTTTAAGCAAACTAACGCCCCAATCAGGGGCTTTTAATAGTTGGCTAAAATAACGAACGCAGTGAGGGAAGCCAACTGTTAAAAGTCCCTGCCTGCATTGGCTTGTTATACGTTTTTACTCAATACTCAAAATGACTTCATCTCTTGAGTTTTCATGAGTGACTAACACGCTACTTTTAATTGATTTATTTAACCACGATAAGAAGTTAAGTAACAAACTAAAGTCACTTTTTGACTTTATATCTTTGGGATCTAAATCAAATTCGATTTCATAGCTTTTAAAAAAGTGACAGTTAATGAGCATGTCACCAACTTGGACAGAAAGTAACGTTGGCTCACTACTTTGTAAATTCCAAATTGAATCTATTGAATCTGGTAAAGCACGAACAACGCCACCGTGAGTGAAAACATGTGAGTACTCAGCTGACTTTAAAGCAGTAAAAAATAAGCTCCAAGTGATTTTATCATTTGAAGTTACAATGATGTCTCTCAGTGAGCCATCTTGTTCGAAGTGCGATTTTAGATTATGCCATCTATCCATGAGAAACGTATAACGCCGCATTAAGGTGTGAGCGGCGCTTGGCTATACTTGAGCGAAGCGAAACTGCCAAGCGTTGCGAATCACTCTTAAATGCTTTGTTAAATGTAAATTTTTTCCGCTATTTCAACTAGTTCTTTTGGTGTATAGACAGGAACTCTAGTGTGAGCAATCCTATGACACGTAGGGCATAAAGAAATTAGATCTTCGATTTTTGTGGTTCTTACACCTAGATGCACGGGCTCAGTATGATGACAGTCTACAATATATTTGTTACCAATTTTTATTTGCTTGAAACAAGCTTGGCAAGTGTAATT
>Ga0066376_10004949_pt1 | contig 11476 bp, 12 predicted proteins | sample Knorr_S15_td_Bot_FD_77009 | JGI IMG/M metagenome (GOLD analysis project Ga0066376, IMG submission 77009) | Marine microbial communities from Southern Atlantic Ocean transect - Knorr_S15_td_Bottom_ad_5009_LV_A | ecosystem: Environmental > Aquatic > Marine > Oceanic | place: Southern Atlantic... | reverse complement strand
TCCTGTCGAGGTGTTCGTCTGGCCAGGCGCGACGAGGGAGCATGCAGGTGGCATGTGACCGAGGAAGCAACGCCGCCAGGCGGACACCTCGGCAGGAAACCTAGGAGCCTGATGCCATCGTTCGCGATTCGCCCCGGTCTGACGATGGAGACGCTCGAGTTGGGCCACGCGGATGACCTGTTTCAGTTGACCGACCGCAATCGGGGTTACTTGCGCCGGTGGCTGCCCTGGCTGGATAGTATCCGGGTCGTTGAGGATACCCGCGGTTTCATTCGTGCCACGCTGGCCCAGTCTCGGGACAATCATGGGTTCCAGGCCGCGATCGTGTCGCGCGGCCGTCTCGTCGGTGTCATCGGTCACCACAAGATCGACTGGCGGAATCGCGCCACGGCGATCGGTTACTGGCTTGGCGAGGACTTTCAGGGACAGGGGCTGGTCACGGCTGCCTGTCGCCGCCTCATCGCCCACGGCTTCGGGGTGATGGGATTGCATCGCGTCGAGATTCGGTGCGCGATTGACAATCATCGAAGCCGCGCGGTGCCGCAGCGCCTCGGCTTCCGTCTGGAAGGCCAGCTGCGGGAAGCCGAATGGCTCTACAACCATTGGGTCGACCACGCGGTCTACGCCGGTCTGGCCACCGATCAGCGACTGGTCGAGAAGCTGGGCCATCAGACGGACGAGGCTCCCGTTCAGAAACGGGACCAGACCCCGATCAGTTCATGAACCAACCGGTGATGCGGCCCCAAGCCGCACCGTTGCCGGAGATAGGAGACCGATGACCACACGTGTGAGAAGCGCGCTCGCGCTGTTCGTGGCTTGCCACGCCGTCGGGGGCACCGTGGTGGCCCAGGATTGGCCGCAGTTCCTCGGTCCGACCCGCAACGGCTCCTACTCCGGCCTGAGTCTCGCCGACACGTGGCCGGAGAACGGCCCGACCCGTCTGTGGGAGCGACCGGTGGGGGCCGGATTCGCTGGCCCGGCCGTGGTCGGTGAGCGGGTCATTCTCTTCCATCGGGTCGGCGCTGAAGAGGTGGTGGAGGCGCTTGTCGCCGAGTCTGGCGAGACGGTCTGGAGATATGCCTATCAGACCACCTATCGGGACGACTTCGGTTTCGACGAAGGGCCGCGGTCGGTGCCGGTCGTCGCCGAGGGCCGCGTCCACACCTACGGCGCGCAGGGACAGCTTCATACGGTAGATCTCGAGACTGGCGAGGCCCTGTGGCAGGTGGACACCCATGCGCGCTACGGCGTGCGCAAGGGATTCTTCGGCGCCGCCGGGTCGCCGCTCGTCGAAGCGGGACGTCTGGTCGCAAATGTCGGTGGCAGTCGAGGCGGCATCGTGGCGTTCGACGCGGCCACTGGTGACGAACTGTGGACGGCGACCACCGACGAGTCGAGCTACTCATCGCCGGTCGGCGCCACCTTCGACGGGCGACGACATGTGCTGTTCTTCACGCGGAACGGACTCGTTGGTCTCGACCCGGAGTCGGGCGCGGTGCTGTTCGAGAAACGCTGGCGTTCCCGGTCGGGCTCGTCGGTCAACGCCGCGACCCCACTGGTCGATGGGAACCACATCTTTCTGTCCTCCAGCTACCAAACGGGAGCGACGCTGCTTCGGGTGGAGGGCGATTCGCTGGTCGAGGAATGGGCGGGCGACGAGAGTATGACCAATCACTATGCGACGGCGGTGATTCGTGACGGCGTGCTCTACGGGTATCACGGTCGTCAGGAGTATGGACCCAGCCTGCGCGCCGTCGACCTGGCGACCGGCCAGGTGCGGTGGACCGAAGACCGATTCGGGGCCGGGTCGCTCATTCTCGCCGGTGGCCGACTGGTGATTCTCCGCGAGTCTGGCGAATTGATGCTGGCGGAGGCTTCGCCGGAGCGGTTCTCGCCGACCGCGCGCGCCCAGATCCTGCCCGGCGTGGTCAGAGCGTATCCGGCCCTGGCGGACGGTCGTCTCTACGCGCGCAACACCGACACGCTCATCGCGGTGGACCTGAGGTAGTGGGAGGCTGCTAGGAGCCGACCTCCCGAAGATCGCCTTCCCACCCGTCCGCGGGACGCCGGTTGCGCGCACGGGGCTGGTGGCAGTAAGGTGAACTGGTGATGTGGCGACAAGCGCCGGCCGGTCTGCTCATGACCCTGCTCGTGGTCGTTCCGAGTGCAGCCACCGTGTGCGAGGTGTTCTGCGTCGACGGTTCCGCGGCTCACGCATCTCCGACATCAGGCACCCGCTCTCATCACGATGCGTCGACACCGCCCGCATCCTCCGCACGCCTAGCCGCCGCCGCGTCCCACGACTGTGTCGATCACGCCAGCGCCCGTGAGGCGCGGGCCAGAGTGCGGAGATTTGTAGAGTCCGGCAACGTCGACGGGCCTCTCTCGGATATGACGCAGTCGCCCCTCCGACTCTCGGTTGGATCGATCGCGTTCCCGGTGCAGTCCACCCACGGTCCACCAGGCTTCTCGCTGTCCGCCGCACCCACGGTCCTTCGGATTTAGCCCTTCATTCGTAGACGGGGCTACGCCCCGAACCCCACGCGGTCGCTGCGCGGGGACCCCGAGTGCCCCACGCCGCGGCCACGGGGCGCGCATTGTCGCGCGCCTGTGCTGTGTTGATGATCCGTAGTCCGTTCAGGGGAAGGTGCATGGCTACACATTCGATCGGTCGTTCGCCTGTCGCGTCCGCCGGGCCCACCATGGCTCAGTCACGTCGGACCTTCGTGAAAGGGCTCGCGATGGGCGGGGCGGTGGCGAGTCTCGGCCTGTGGCGTCCGGCCGTCCAGGCCTTCGTCGACACATCTCAGCCGGTCGCGACGCTCGAAGGTTCGGACTTCGATCTGACCATCAGCGAGACCTTGGCGGACTTCACCGGTTCGCCACGGTTCGCGCTCACCGTCAACGGGTCCGTGCCGTCCCCGACGCTCCGTTGGCGCGAGGGCGACACCGTGACCGTGCGGGTGAGCAACACCCTTGACGAGGCCTCGTCGATCCACTGGCACGGCATCCTGCTGCCAGCAAGTCAGGATGGCGTACCGGGACTCAGTTTCAATGGCATCCGCCCCGGCGAGACGCACACCTACCGTTTCACGGTGCGTCAGGGCGGGACGTACTGGTATCACAGCCACACCGGGTTTCAGGAACAACGCGGAATGTATGGCGCGCTCATCATCGACCCGATCGAGCCGGAGCCGTTCGCGTATGACCGTGACCATGTCGTGATGCTATCGGATTGGACGGACGAGAACCCCGATCGCGTCTTCGCCAAACTCAAGAAGCAGTCCCACTACTACAACTTCAACCAGCCGACGGTGGGCGACTTCGTGCGTGATGTGCGGGCCAGGGGGTTTGGAACGGCCCTGGCCGACCGAGTCGCATGGGGTGAGATGCGGATGAACCGCACCGACCTGTCGGACGTGACGGGGGCGACCTACACCTATCTGATGAACGGGCAGGCCCCGGCGGGCAACTGGACCGGTCTGTTCGCGCCCGGAGAACGTGTCCGACTGCGATTCGTCAATGGGTCGGCGATGAGCTACTTCGACGTCCGGATCCCGGGCCTGTCGATGCGCGTGGTCGCTGCCGATGGCCAGTATGTGCATCCGGTGTCGGTGGATGAGTTTCGTATCGCATCGGGCGAGACGTTCGACGTCATCGTCGAGCCATCGGGTCAGGACGCGTTCTGCATCTGGGCGCAGTCGTTGGATCGTACGGGGTACGCCAGCGGTACGCTGGCCGTGCGTGCAGGCATGCGCGCGCCGATGCCCGAGCTCGGTCGCAGACCGGTGTTGACGATGGACGACATGGGACACGGCCGCCACGAGGGCATGTCGGGCGCGATGACGGACATGCCGCCCAGCAATCACGACGCCCATGGCGCGGCCGAGGCGGCGCCCCCGCCGGACGAATCCCATGCGGAACACGGGGTCGCCCCGCCGCCGGACGCCCACGCAAGTCACGAAATGCCGGCGATGGTCACCGCCGACGCGGCCATGCAGGCGCATCCACCGAGCGAACGAGGCAATCCCTTGGTCGACATGCAGACCATGATGCCCAGCTCACGGCTCGACGACCCCGGCATCGGGTTGCGCAACAACGGGCGTCGGGTGCTGACCTACGCTGATCTGCGGACATTGTTTCCCGACCCGGACGGGCGCGAACCAGGCCGTACGGTGGAGTTCCATCTCACTGGCCACATGCAGCGATTCGCGTGGTCGTTTGACGGCATCAAGTTCTCTGATGCCGATCCGATACCGCTCACCTATGGTGAGCGGATGCGCATCGTGCTGGTGAACGACACGATGATGTCGCACCCCATGCATCTGCACGGCATGTGGAGCGACCTCGAGAACGACGACGGCGAGTTCCATCTCCGAAAGCACATTGTCGACATGCCGCCCGGTGCCAGGCGGAGTTTCCGGGTGCGGGCCGACGCGTTGGGACGGTGGGCGTTCCACTGCCACCTGCTCTACCACATGGCTGCCGGCATGTTCAGAGAGGTGCGGGTCGACGTATGAGGCGCCTCACCGTCCTTGTCATTGGGTGTGCAGGTGTCGTGGCGTGTCTCTCCCCGCCCGCGGCCCGCGCGCAGCCAGCCACGCCGATACCGCCCGTCACCGACGCCGACCGGGCCGCGGCGTTTCCGGACGTGGAAGCGCATGCGATGCAGGACAGCGCCGTGCACGCCTTTGTGCTCGTCGACCAACTCGAGTGGCACGGGGGCGACACGCATGAGGGCCTGAGCTGGGACTCGACAGGTTGGATTGGCGGTGACCTGAACCGGTTGTGGTTTCGTACCGAGGGCGACGCGGATGGCGGTCATCTCGACGAGGCCGAGGCGCATGTGCTGTATGGCCGCGCGTTCGCTCGCTGGTGGGACGTGGTCGTCGGACTGCGCCAGGACGCCTGGCCCGGCACCGCGCAGTCATGGCTGGCGGTTGGTGTCCAGGGTCTGGCGCCCTACTGGTTCGAGATTGAGGCGACGGCCTATCTTGGGACCGGAGGGCGCACCGCGGCCCGACTGGCGGCGGAGTACGAGCTGCTGTTGACCAACCGGCTGGTGTTGCAGCCGGTCGTGGAGCTCAATCTGTTCGGCAAGACGGACGTCGAGCGTGGTCTCGGCGCCGGGTTGAGCACCGTCGACGGTGAGCTACGGCTCCGCTACGAGATCCGGCGTGAGTTTGCGCCCTACATTGGCATTCGGTGGCGTGATACGTTCGGTGATACGTCGCGTTTGGCGGCGGCCGCGGGCGAGTCGGCGGGGAGTCGGCGGCTGGTCGCGGGACTGCGGCTCTGGTTTTGAGTTCACGGACCCTGGATCGAGGGGCGGATGCCGGGCGCCCGTTTTCGACCCGAGGAAATGTCATGAGACAGCGCACGTGCGTGTCTGCGGCGAGGTTCACGATCCTCGTGCGATTGGGCGTCACCCTGCTCATGGTTGGCGTGGCGGTAGCTGATCGCGCGCAAGGCGCGGAACCCAACGCGGTTCGGTTGCGGCAACTGCCGGATGGGCACATCCAGCCCATGGCGCGCGTCGACGCGAGCGGCACCGTGCACCTGATCTACTTCACCGGTGACCCGGTGGCTGGAGACGTCTACTACGTCCGCCGGCCCGTGGACGCCGCCGATTTCTCAGACCCGCTCCGGGTGAACTCGCAACCCGCCAGCGTCATCGCGATCGGGACCGTTCGCGGCGCCCATCTGGCCCGGGGAACCGGCGGACGACCCCACGTGGCCTGGATGGGTTCCGACCGCGCAGAGCCTCGTGGACCAGACGGCCAGAGCCCGATGCTGTACTCGCGTCTCGACATCCGCGGCGAGTTCGAGCCACAGCGCAACCTCGTGACCCATGCCTTCGGGCTCGATGGCGGCGGCACGGTGGCCGCGGACGCGCACGACCGCGTCTCGGTGCTCTGGCACGCCGACGCCGGTGAAGGTGGAGAAGAATGGCGACGCGTCTGGATGACGACGTCCACGGACGGCGGATCGACGTTCGGACCGGAAGTCGCGGTGTCCGAGCCTGGCGCGTGCGGCTGTTGCGGGATGAGTGCGGCGATCGATCGCGCGGGCACCACCCGCGCGCTCTACCGGGGCTTCGCGCCGCCTGACCATCGAGACATGTTCCTGCTGAGTGCCGACGGCAGGACGTTCGAGCGAGACCGGATCGAGGGGTGGCGGCTCGGAGCCTGTCCGATGTCCACGTCGTCGATATCGACGGCCGCGGCACGCGACGGTGATGGCGACGACGAGGGGGTCGTGACCCTCGCGTGGGAAACGGCGGGGGAAGTCGCATGGGCCACCGTCGCCGGACGGCCGTCGGCCGTCTCCGAGCCCATCAGTCCGCTGTCGCCCGGTGACCATCGCAAGCACCCGGTCGTTGCGCGCGCCGCCGACGGACGGGTCCTGTTCGTGTGGACGGAAGGGATGGCCTGGAATCAGGGAGGCACGCTGCACTGGCAGGAATACGACCCACGACGTCAACCGACTGGAGTTCGCGGCTCGACGGGTGACATCCCAGCGTGGAGCCGGCCCGCTGCGATCGCGGAGCGCGACGGCAGTTTCACGATTCTGTATTGACACGATTCCCGATCGAGACGTCCCGCCGCTTGGCCGTCGGCCGTCGACGGTCGCCGCCGACGAACGTGGTACATTCGTCGGCTCACGGTTCTACCTTGTTCCCTCACATGTATGTCAGGCACGACCCAGGAGGGGATTCATGCAGATGCTGATGCACGTCCGGTTCCCTATCGACCCGTTCAACGCGGCCGTCCGCGACGGAAGTGCGGGCCAGAAACTTCAACGGATCATTGGAAGCGGTCAAGCCCGAGGCGGCCTACTTCAACGCCAGCAACGGTCGACGGGGTGCGATTCTGGTGGTCACCGTCAGCGACCCGACGGATATTCCCCGGCTGGCCGAACCGTTCTTCCTGACGTTCGACGCCGAGGTCTCGTTCGAACCGTTCATGACGGCTGAAGATCTGGGTCGCGCGGACCTCGACTCGCTGGGCAAGGAGTGGGGCTAGGGTCCTGATGCCATCTGAGAGCAGGGTCGTGGCGCTCGTGGGGCTGGGACTGGCCATGCTGAGCGTGACCGGCCAGACGATGGCTCAACCACTGGGTGAGGTCGGTATGGTCGAGGTGGCCGTGGCGGTCGAGCTGACCTGTCCGTCCTGCGCACAGGGGCTGGAGCGACGCTTGTCCCGGCTGGATCACGTGGCGCGGGTGGAGATTCTCGGCGACGAGGGCCGCGTCGTGCTGGGGCTCGAGCCGGGGACCAGCGTAGCGCTCGAGACCGTGCGTGACGTGATCCGGAACGCGGGGTTCACGCCGACCGGGTTCGCGGTGACGGCGGTGGGCCGTCTCGTTGAGATGAACGGCGCCACCGCGCTGGCGTTGCCTGACGACATGGTCTTCCTTCTGGCCGGCGATCAGGTCGACGCGCTCGGAACAGCGGCTGGGGCAGACGTGGTGCACGTGCACGGGGCGGTGTCGCTGCCGACGGCCGGCGGCGTGCCGGTCTTGACCATCGGCCAGGTCGGCGGCTCGTGATGACCCGGGCGGTGTGCCGTCGGAGCCGCAGGCTGTTATACCCGCGGTGTTCGACGCGGCGCGACGCGTGGTTCACGCAACACTCTCGACGGTCTCGGAACCGGACGCTTGAGCAACCCGAACTTGTCGACCGTGTGCGTGCGGATATGAGCCATCGCCTCGTCGAGGTCGTCGGTCGTGAGCCACAGGCTAAGATCCCGCGCGCTGATGGTCCCTTCGCGTTCCATCCGATGGATCAGATGGAGCAGTCGGCGCCAGTAACTGGTGCCCATCAACACGATGGGAAAGCTCTGTATCTTGCCGGTCTGCACGAGGGTCAGCGCCTCGAAGAGCTCGTCCATGGTGCCGAAGCCGCCCGGCAACGCGACAAAGGCATAGGAATACTTGAAGAGCAGCACTTTTCGCACGAAGAAGTAATGCGCCGTGACGGAGTGGTCCAAGTAGGGGTTCGGGTCCTCTTCCTGTGGCAGGCGGATATTGCAGGCGACCGAGCGTCCGCCGGCCTCCTTGGCCCCGCGGTTGGCCGCTTCCATCAACCCCGGACCGCCGCCGGTCATCACCGTGAAACCCAGCCGGGCCAGGCCGGCACCCACCTCGCGGCCGAGGGCGTAGTAGGGGTGATCTGGTTTGAACCGGGCCGACCCGAATACGGTGACACACGGCCCGACGAAGTGTAGCCCTCGGAACCCGGCGATGAAATCTCTGACGGATCTGAGCACCAGCCAGAGGTCTCTGGTGCGACTCTGCGGCCCCTCGAGCAGGATGCGGTCGTCGCGACTGTTCTTGTCGGTGAGGTCTGCCGGCGTCGTCGTCACAACGAGACCTTGGTCGGCCCGGCCGGCGGGCTGATGCGTCCAAAGCGCGGCGGACGTTGCTCCAGGCGATCGGGTCGGTTCAGTGTGGTGGTGGCGATCGGGTCGTCGACCGCGAACTGAATCGTATCGAACATCGGGTACCTGTCTCCTTCTTCAGCGGGACGGCCTCGGCGCGTCGAGGCCGCCAACTGCCACGCGAGCGTACAACCGTCTGTCCGTCATGGCCAACCGATCAGGCTTCTACGTGTCCCGCGGCCTCGTTTCGAGCGACTGAGCTGTTCGCTACGGTAGTATCTCTCCGACATGCGGGCACAGGCGCTCTGCGCCGTCGGTCTCATATGCTGCCCGGTGGCCGCGTGGCCAGGCGGCGCCGAGGCTCAAACGGCGTGAATTGAGGGGGTCGTCGTCGACTCCGCCAACCATGTGCTTCCGGGCGCAACGGTGACCGTGGCCGGGATTGATTCCGCTCAGGCCGCCGACTCTGCCGTTGACCCAGTCCTCGACACCACCGTCACCGACGGCGCCGGGGCCTTCGAATTCGCGGCGCTACCGGCTGGCGCCTATATAGTGGCGGCCGATCTCTCGGGCTATGCGTCCGGCATGGTGGGTCCGGTCGAGGTTGTGGCGGGTCAGGTACTCGCGGTGCGGCTGCGGCTGGAGGTGGCGCCGCTGTCGGAAGTGGTCACCGTCGACGCCAGCACGGGGGCCGGTCAGCCCCTCGAAAAGGACGAGTTCGGGACGGAGTTCCTGCAGGTCTTCCAGCTGCCGACCGATCGCTTCCAGGACGCGCTGCCGCTCTTACCCGGCGTCGTGCGTGACCCCCGCGGGCGTCTCAGCTTCAACGGCACCCGTCCGAGCCAGAGCACCCTGCTTGTCAATGGGGCCAATGCCACCGATCCCGTCACCGGCCAGTTCGCGTTCGAGTTGCCGCTGAGCGTCGTCGAGACCGTCGAGGTGCACGCGGTGCCCTATTCGGCGGAATTCGGGCGGGTGTCCGGAGCGGTGACCGAGGTCCGGACCGTGTCCGGCGACGACCATTGGGATGTCAATTTCGGAAGTTTGATGCCCAAGCCCCGGTTCCGCGGCGGCACCCTCAATGGGATCAACACGGCCACACCTCGGGTGCAAGTCAGCGGCCCGCTCAAGCGGGGCCGAGCCTGGATCTCGCAGGCGTTCGCGTACCGATTCGTCCGTTCCGAAGTCAAAGAGAACATTCCCGGCGACACCGAGGAAGTCGTCGAGGGCTTCGATGTGTTCACGCAGGTCGACCTCAGACTCAGCGATCGTCACTCGATGACCGGGACCCTATCGGTCTTTCCGTCAACAGTGGACAACATGGGGATCAGTTCCATCGACTTTGGGGAGGCCACGCCGGAGGTGGACCTCGGGGGGTGGAATGTGGCCTTGGTCGACCAGTTGTCGACCGGCGCCAACACGCTCTGGGAGACGCGCGTCGCCCTGAGAGGCTTCGACGTGGCCGTCCGGCCGGAAGGCGTCGGACCGGCCCAACTGACTCCCGATGGGTTGCGCGGCAACTACTTCAACGAGATCGACCGCACCAGCACGCAGCTCGAGCTGGGTGTGGCCCGGTTGCAGAGCTGGGGGTGGAGAGGTCAGCAGCACCTGGTCAAAATCGGCGCGCAGGTCTTCGCCACCTCGTTCGAGGGTGTCGACCGGAGCGGTCCGATCGAGGTGCGTGCCGCCGATGGACGCCCGTTGAAGCGGATCACCTTTCGTGGCCCCGGCGAGCTGGAGGCCTCGGATGTGATGACCTCGGGCTACGTGCAGGACCACTGGCAGGTGAGTCCGCGGTTGGCCTTGGACCTCGGTCTGCGGTACGACCAGAGCTCGATGATCTCCGAGAGTCACCTGTCACCGCGCACGGCGTTCTCGCTGTCGCTGGACCAGGCCGGCCGCACCTTGATCAAGGGCGGGTGGGGACTGTTCTTCGATCAGACGTTTCTGCAGGTCGATGCGTTCGAGCGTTTTCAGCAACGCGTCGAACAAGAGTACGACTTCGCCGGCTCGGCGCTCGGCGCCCCAGTCGTATTCGAGAACCGGATCGATCCGCAGGGCTTCGAGGAGCCGACGAGTCGCGTGTGGAACGTCGAGTTCGACCGACAGCTCACCGAGTCGTTGCTCTTGCGGGTGAACTATCGTGAGAGTCACGCCCGCAATCGGTTGCTCGTCAATCGCGTGACCGACCCGGCGGCTCCGGCCCTGGTGCTCTCGTCCAGCGGACGCCTGAGGAGCCGCGAGTTCGACGCTACGGTGCGGTGGACGTTGGCGAACGACCATGGCTACCTGTATGCGTCCTTTTCGAAGATGCGCGCCGACGGCGATCTCAACGACTTTGGTGAGATCTACGATAACCACCGCAACCCGCTGTTGCTGGAGAACCAGCAGTCGTTCCAGCCCTTCGAAGTGCCCAATCGGTTATTGCTGTGGGGCGTGGTCCGGCTACCCCGGGGGATCATCATGACCCCCGGGATCGAGTGGCGAAACGGGTTTCCCTACACGATCTTCAGCGAGGACTATTCAGTCGTCGGCGACCGCAACAGCTCCGATTATCCGCCGTTCTTCTCGGCGGATCTGGCCGTCACGAAGCGTATGGAGTTCGTCGGCCGCCGGGTCGACGTCGGGGTCCAGTTCTACAACCTCACGAGTCACGACAACCCGCGCGACGTCCTCTCGAACCTCGCCAGCTCCAGCTTTGGTTCCTTCAGGAACAGCATCGGCAGCACCGTCGCCCTCCGCCTCGGTCTCGGCTTCTAGGTTTCCTGCCGAGGTGCCCGTCTGGAGACGGCGTTGCTTCCTCGGTCACAGCCCGCCTGGCTGCTCCCTCGTCGCGCCTTGCCAGCCGAACACCTCGACAGGAAACCCCCGGGGCGTGCGAGGCAGGGAAGCGTCCGCCTTCGGCGTCGCTTCGGACTCTGTGAGTCCAGGCGCGCACATGCGCGCCTCGCGGCCGCGGAGTGGGGCACTCGGGGTCCCCGCGTAGCGGTCGCGTGGGGTTCGGGGCGGAGCCCCGTCTGACTCGTGATGCCGAGTGGGGCACTCGGGGTCCCCGCGTAGCGGTCGCGTGGGGTTCGGGGCGGAGCCCCGTCTGA
>Ga0066376_10004948_pt1 | contig 11478 bp, 7 predicted proteins | sample Knorr_S15_td_Bot_FD_77009 | JGI IMG/M metagenome (GOLD analysis project Ga0066376, IMG submission 77009) | Marine microbial communities from Southern Atlantic Ocean transect - Knorr_S15_td_Bottom_ad_5009_LV_A | ecosystem: Environmental > Aquatic > Marine > Oceanic | place: Southern Atlantic... | reverse complement strand
CGTCGCACATGCAACACCGGAGCCGTTCATCCAGAAGCCCGACGCAACGCCCCGCCCTCGATTGGGTCCCTCAAGAGGCGTCTTGTAATGGTCATGGTCTATTATCGACTGTAAAGTCTCAACGCAGCCAATCGGTGGATTGGTCACCCCGTTAACTCTTCGAGTGCCTTCCTTGGCCGCGTTCAGCAGTCGGAACTCCAGCGGGTCCATCGACAGCTTCAGGCTAATCTCGTCGACTACCTGCTCGACGCCAAAGGAACCAATAGGCGAGCCAGGAGCTCGATATGCAGTTGCCTTGGGCTTGTTGTCGACAATATCGTAACCGTCTACTTTGACGTTCTCCAGGTTGTACATGGAGAACATGCACTGGGCAGCAGCACCAATGGGAGAGCCAGGGTATGCCCCGGCCTCAAACTTGATGTCCGCGTAGGCTGCCGTTAGCTTGCCGTCGTTGGTGACGCCCATCTTGATCGTCATGAGACTGCCGGAGGTAGGACCTGACGCCTCCATAACCTCGCCTCGGCTCATGGTCACCTTGACGGGTAGGCCGCACTCCCTCGATAGAGCTGCGGCGATTGGCTCCATATAGATGGTTGTCTTCCCACCGAATCCGCCACCAATCTCCATTGGCACGACTCGTATGCGAGAAGAAGGAATGCCTAGCACACCAGCGGTGCGGTCCCTCATCTGGAAGTGGCCCTGCGAGCTGCACCAGACTGTGACTCGACCGTCCGGCATCCACCATGCAGTGGCAGTGTGTGGCTCAATGTAGCCCTGGTGAACGGTCTTGGTTCGGAACTCTCTCTCGATGATAATGTCGGCCTCACCGAATCCCTTTTCGATATCGCCCTCACTCAACTGGATGTGACTGGCGACATTGCCCTCAAATTCCTCGTGGAGTTTAGGAGCGCCGGGCTTCATGGCTTCTTCTACACTGGTGACCGCGCCAAGAACTTCGTACTCAACTTCGATGAGTTCCAGCGCTTCCTCTGCGGCATGCACACTGGCCGCTGCAATTGCGGCGATCGGATGCCCCTTATATAGGACCTTCTCATCAGCCAAAATGTTGTTGCTGAGGAATTTCACATTTACAGGTAGTCCTGCGGTCAGAACCTGTGCCTCGTTTGGCAAGGAAGGGAAGTCTGCGGATGTAATGACAGCTCGCACGCCTGGATACGCCTCGGCCTTGGAGGTGTCTATACTCTTAATAATCGCGTGGGCATGGGGGCTGCGCAGCACTTTGCCGAAAATCATTCCAGGCAATATCATGTCTGCGCCATAAAGGGCCTTTCCGGTAACCTTATCGTAGCCGTCTTGTCGAATTGGCCTTGTGCCAACAACATTAAATTCCTTGTTGGAAAGCACGATATTAGAAGTCATATTTAGGGCAGTCCTCCGTCGTACATTTTGGGGTATTTATGGGGCCGATTGGGAATTCCGCGACATTGTATCACACAGAATATCCCCGTACTTCAATGCTATTTTAACTTTTTGATAAACATTGCGTTTAATGTCCGAACTGTTCCCCATTTCACTTGGGAAAGCCAGCGTCAAATTTGGGGGCCCTTCAGTCCAAACAGCATGCGCCTATTGCAGCACCCAAAAAGGCCTTCGACAAGTCCTCACCGGCCTGTGCACTATGCGGCCAGTAGCCGATATGTTATACTGCGCTGGCTCTTCTTAGAACCTTTGTATTCATCATGAAAAGGTTCCATTCTAAGGTTCCATTCTAAGGTAAAGGCCCGTCTTAAGGCAGCAATGATAGAACTCATACAGGATGGCAGTGTCACCTCTGCCAAAGGTTTTGCGGCCGGGGCGACGTACGCCGGCCTGAAGACCCAAGAGGAAGGCGTTCTGGATCTGGGAATCCTCCTTTCAGATGTTCCAGCGAACCTGGCAGCGACCTTCTCCACTAACAAGATACTGTCGCCATCCTTGGTCCTTAGTAGGGAACGTGCGACCCGAGGAACGGCTCGAGGTGTTGTGGCCAATAGCGGCTGCGCCAACTGCTGCATCGGCGGACAGGGCCTGACGGATGCAAAAGAGCTAACGGAACTGGCCGCAAACCATGTTGGCGTCGATTCACAAGACATGCTGGTATGCAGTACTGGCATGATTGGCGTCGAGCTACCCATGGCTTTGCTGAGACAAAACGTCAGCAACATACGCATGACTGACGACGGCGGCCACGACTTTGCCGGAAGCCTCATGACGACCGATACCAGGCGCAAAGAGATCGCAGTTTCGATAGAGATTGACGGTACCAAGGTCACGCTGGGTGGTGGAGCCAAGGGCGTGGGCATGATTCACCCCAATATGGCTACCATGCTGGCCTTCGTATCCACCGATGCCAATGTAGAGCAGAAGTTCCTGCAGACCGCCCTAACCGAAGCAGTGGACTCCTCTTTCAACATGTGCTCCGTTGACGGCGACCAGAGTACCAATGACACGGTGCTGGTATTCGCCAATGGCCAGGCAGGAGGATCGGCCATAGAGGCAGGTTCTGCTGCAGCAAAGGCCTTCCAGGAGGCTCTCACCTATGTATGTATCTCGCTGGCCAAAGACATGGTCCGCGACGGCGAAGGCGCCCAGAAGCTGATTGATGTCACGGTAGAGAGCGCTACGACGCTGTCGGACGCTCGCAAGGCAGCACGAGATATCGCATCATCTTCGCTGGTCAAAGCCATGGTGCATGGCAACGACCCAAACTGGGGTCGCATCATGATGGCTTTGGGCAAGAGCGGCTCAGATATGGAAGAGTCGAAGATCGATATCTTCATCAACGATATCCAGATAGTTCACAACGGAGTCGCCATTCCTTATCACAACGATGTTGTTGTCGGCGCGATGGCTGGCTCACCTGAGGTGCGTTTCCGCGTCAGCCTTAATATCGGCGATGCCAGTGCAACGGGTTGGGGATGCGACCTTACTGAAGAGTACGTAACCTTCAACTCCGCGTACAGCACCTAAGCTGTTTAGTAGATCTGATATGGAAGATCACGCTCATCTAGAAACAGATGCCTCCGGTTTGGACGATGCAGACGCCGTAAACGTTCAAGAGGACCCGGTCAAGGTGCCACAGCCCCGTGGGACGATAGTAGTTAAGATCGGCGGCAGCACTCTCGGAAGTCATGACACCACGTTGAAAGACCTGGTAGAACTTCAGCGAGAAGGCATGAACCCGGTTGTCGTCCATGGTGGCGGCAAGATCATCAGCCAGTGGATGGAGAAGCAGGGTGTCAGGCCCCGTTTCGTTCGTGGCCTTCGTGTAACGGACGAGCCAAGCCTGGACATTGTGGTTGCTGTGCTAACTGGCCTTATCAACAAGAACCTCGTGGCATCCCTGGTCAACATGGGCGCCAAAGCCATGGGTATTAGCGGTGCTGATGACGGCATGCTCAGAGCTGAAATCAAGGACTCCGAGCTGGGACTCGTAGGCAATGTGGTGTCGGTAAACGCCGACCCAATCAAGGCCATAATGAAAGCTGGCTGCATACCCGTAATCGCACCTGTGGCTATGCTTGTCAGTGAGGACGAGCCCGAAGGCAACGATTTCGAAGCGACTCTCCTTAATATCAACGCAGATACCGCTGCAGGGGAAATTGCTTCCGCCCTCGGTGCCGAGCGCCTGGTATTTCTTACCGACGTAGATGGAGTGCTAGACACCTCGCGCCGACTTATACCCAGGCTGACTGAACGACAGGCCCTAGGCCTCATTAGTTCCAACGTAGCTGCTGGAGGAATGATCCCGAAGCTAGAAGCGTGCGTCACTGCGCTGAAGGCAGGGGGCATCTCCCAGATCGTTGACGGTCGCAAACCCATGGCGCTGAGAGACAGTGTCGCAGGAAAGACATTCGGAACACGGGTCGGATGAATAAGGGAGAATAATGGCAGGTAATTATCAGGACGGGAACGGCGATGGCCCACCAATCGAGTTTAACGCTGCTCAGTTACAGGAGCAGTTAGGCGGACTAGTGAAGTGGGGAGCGATCATCGTTGCGGTGATCGTGGCATTCGTGGTTCTGACCTTCTTTAGGTCTGTCTATGCGGACTGGCTCTGGTTTGACAACCTGGGTTTCAAGGGCGTGTTTGTCAAAGTAATAACAACACGAATTATTCTCTTTGCCATTGGCGCGGTCATTTTCGCGGCTTTTGCGGGACCTAGCCTGTTCTTCGCTTACAAATCTTCAGACGGCCCTATTACCTTGCCGATTCCCGAGGATGCTCTGCCCCTTATACGGCGTTTGATTATCTGGGTGTCTGTCGGTGTTGTGGCACTGGCCAGCGTGATATTCGGAGGGGTCCTATCCTCCGAATGGGAGGTCTTTCTCCGCTTCACGAACTCAGTGCCGTTCGGCAACACAGACCCTATATTTGGCAAAGACCTATCTTTCTACATATTCTCGCTGCCCATGTTGGACTTTGTCCAGAGTTGGCTACTGGGCGCCGCTATCGTCACCTTGTTAGGAACCGCAGGCCTGTACTTCGTTAGATTCAGCCTGCGCGGCATGAGCTTCACCTTCACGCCAGGCCTACGACTACACCTGTCTATTATCGGCGCCATCATCCTGTTTATTATCGCTGGCGGCCACTGGCTGGACCGGTGGAGCCTTCTGGTCTCTGAACACGGAGCGATATTCGGAGCGGCATACGCCGACGTAAACGCAAGAATGCCCGCGATGCTTATCCTGACCATCGTCGCAATAGGCAGCGCAATTCTGATGCTGGTAAACGCTTACCTTAAGGGGGCGCGACTTCTCGTCGGAGCCATCGCTCTCTGGGTCGTGATGTCTATCCTGCTAGGCGGCGTATGGCCGTCACTGATGCAGCGATTCACGGTTAACCCTAACGAGTTTGTTAAGGAACAGCCTTACTTAGAGCGGAACATCGAATTCACACGTAAGGGCTTCGGTCTAGACATCATCAGTGAGGAATTTTTCCCTGCCGAAGCGAACATTGACGCGGAAGTCATCAACAATAACCTGAAGACCATTAATAACATTCGCCTGTGGGACTACCGCCCCCTGTCCAGCGTATATCGTCAGATACAGCTGATCAGACCGTACTACGAGTTCAAGGACGCGGACGTGGACCGGTACATTATTGACGGAGAGTTGAGACAGGTCCTGCTGTCGGCACGCGAGGTCGCGCCTGAGAAGCTCGACGCGCAGACCCAGAGCTGGACCAACACCAAACTTGTCTACACCCACGGCATCGGCGCTGCCATGAGCCCCGTAACGGAGTTCACGCCTGAGGGCAGACCGGAGTTCTTCGCCAAGGATATTCCTGCTGACGGCAGGATTCCTATTCAGTCAAACGCCCCAGGAAGCACTCCAGACATAGTGGTTGAAAATCCCCGGATCTACTACGGCGAAAACACTGTGGATTACGTGATCGTCAACACGCAGACTCAGGAACTGGACTACCAGACCGAAGGTGGCGAGCTAATAAGGACTACCTACGACGGCACTGGTGGTGTAAGGCTTAGTTCATTCGTAAGGCGCATCGTATACGCCTGGGAATTCGCAGACATTAACATATTGATCAGCGGCCAGATTACTGGAAACAGCCGCATTCAGTACGATCGCTTAATTCAGGACCGCATTCATAACGTCGCGCCGTTCCTGATGCTCGACGAGGACCCATACATTGTGGCGACAAACAACCAGTTCTTCTGGGTCCAGGACGCATATACGGTCACAGATAATTTCCCGTACTCGGATCCCATCGCAGGTGGCGTCAACTACATGCGCAACAGCGTTAAGGTGACAGTCGACGCGACCAATGGCGATATGCGGTTCTATATCTGGGATATGACAGACCCCTTAGTACTGACATACGCCAGCATATTCCCGGACATGTTCGTCTCAAAAGAAGAAATGCCAACCGAGGTCAGCGATCACGTTCGCTACCCAACAGACTTGTTCCGAATACAGGCGGAGCAGTATGTCAGGTACCACATGCAGGAGCCTCAGAACTTCTACAACAACGAAGACTTATGGGCGGTTGCGGAGGAGAAGTTCGGACAGTCCGACACATTGCAAACCGTCGAGCCTTACTACGTAATCATGAAGCTGCCGGGCGAAGAGGAAGAAGAGTTTGTCCTGCTTATCCCTTACACGCCTAATGAACGGCAAAACCTTGTCGGCTGGCTTGCTGCACGTAGCGATGGCGAAAACTATGGCAAGCTAGTGGCCTTCAATTTCCCCAAGGACCGCCAGATAGATGGCACGGCCCAGGTTGAGGCCCGGATCGACAACGACCAGGACATCTCCGCATGGTTCACGCTACGCTGTACGGAGGGTTCTAGCTGTATCAGGGGTAACCTGCTCGTAATACCTGTGGAGGACAGCCTTCTTTATGCAGAGCCTGTGTACATTCAGGCTGACGGCGTTAACTTTCCGGAGCTCAAGAAAGTCATACTGGCTTCAGCCAACCGAGTTGTGATGGAAGACTCGCTGGACGAGGCTCTGGCAGCATTAACAGGTGACGACACCCTGTTAAGTCGTTCAGAAACCGACTTCCAAGCTCCGGCCAGCGGCGAGCCAATTAAAGGGGCAGCGCCTTCCAGCATGCAGGCGAGCATTGATACTTTGCAAGACGCCGTCGAGAGCCTGCGGGATAACCTCGCCGACGTCGAGGAAGCGCTCAAGGGTTTGACAGATAGTTTTGGTAATCAGTAACATCCGCTAGTCCCTGGCAGGCAGCCCGCAAGCGCCGAGCCAGAGTAAACGACAAAGCGTAAACGATAACAGGAGGCGACCCGATGACTTCAACTGCTGAATGGAAAGAAAAAGAAAGCAAGTACTACATGTTTCTTGTTCGACGGCAGCCTATGGTCATCGAACGAGGGGAAGGCACCCACGTCTGGGATACAGACGGGAAAGAGTACCTCGACTTCACCTCGGGCTGGGCCGTCAACAATATTGGCCACGCCAACCCGGTAATGGCTGAGGCAATCGCCAAGCAGGCCAGGACGCTACTACAGACGTCTAACCAGTTCTACACCATACCTCAGCTGCAACTGGCCGAACTTCTGGTGGAAAACAGCTGCATGGATAAGGTGTTCTTCTGCAACAGCGGCGCAGAGGCCAACGAGGGCGCGATCAAGCTGGCCAAGAAGAACGGCAAGAAGCATCGCAACGGCGCATTCGAGATCATCACGGCACTGAACTCGTTCCACGGTCGCACCATGATGAACGTGGCCGCCACAGGGCAGCCTCACTACCAGGAGCTGTTCACGCCAATTCCCACGGGCTTTACCCACGTGCCTTACGACGACATTGATGCCATGAAGGCGGCGACCACAGATCGCACAGTCGCTATCATGATCGAGCCTGTCCAGGGCGAGGGCGGAGTCAACATTCCATCCGAGGGTTACTTGCAGCAGGTACGCGGCTGGTGCGATGAGCAGGGCCTTCTGCTGATCTTCGACGAGGTCCAGACAGGGCTGGGTCGACTGGGCACACTGTTCGGCTACGAGTCATTTGGAGTTGAGCCGGACATTATGACGCTGGCAAAGGGCCTGGGCGGAGGAGTGCCTATCGGTGCTTTCATGGCCAAGGACGCGGCCTGCGCCTTCGATCCTGGAGACCACGGCTCGACCTTCGGCGGCAACGCGCTGACGACGGCGGCCGCTCACGCCTCGACCAAGTACATAATCGACAACCACATACCGGCCCAGGCAAAAGAGATGGGTCACTATCTAGAGAAGGGCCTGATGCAGCTCATGTCAAACCATGAGTTCATTACCGACATACGAGGCATGGGCCTGCTATGGGCAGTGGAGTTCAATGCCGACATCACGCCGGCGGTCATGACAGCCTGCAACGAGGCCGGCCTGCTGCTCAACCCGATGCGCCCCAACACCGTTCGACTGATGCCTCCTCTAACCGTAAGCAAGGCTGAGATTGATGAGGCCTTGGTGCGACTGGAGAAGGGTCTGGTAGAGGCGGTCAAGCAGAGCTAGAGAAGCTCGTTAACTAGACACTCAAGTCTGAATCAGCGGCCGCGGGTACTCTCATGCGGCCGCTGATTTTTTGCGTAGGCATGGGCATTCAGATAGAATCAGATACATCGATAACGCTGCTTCTACGTTAAACGAGGAAACGACATGAACGAATCTTCGAGAAATGCTAGTGATGATAATCTAAGTATCGCTGAGCGTATCATTCTTGTTCAGGATATTTGGGATAGCGTCGCGGTGGAGCAGGACGACCTGGTGCTTAATGAAAGCCAAAGGGCCGAGCTAGACACGCGGATGGCCGAACACCTGGCTTCACCGGACGAAGGCAACTCTTGGGAACAAATAAAGCACCGACTTAGCCAGAAATAGAAATGCGATCTGTGCTGTTCAAACCCAAGGCTGAGGCCGACGTCTAAGAAGCATTCGACTGGTATGAGAGATGACGAAACGGGCTAGGATCGGATTTTCTTCTGAGCGTCGAAGAGACTCTGGAGAGATGCCTCCGCCAGCCAAATATGTACCCTGTGGTACACGGCGACATACGCAGGGCACTGATTCGCCGGTTTCCATACGGCATATTCTACTCTGTCGAAAATGATGTCCTGGTAATCATGGCCGTGTTTCACATACGGCGCGATCCAGAACAACTGCAAGACCGACCATAAGCATTAGCATATTGAAACATCTAACGCAGATATTGCGGAGCGATTGATGAACTGGCGAGAGCTTAAAGAAAAGAATATCGACGTTGTTGGGGGCGCTGTCTCAGGCGGCCTAGACAGCTGCACAGTGGCGCACTGGCTCAAGGGAAAAGGCTTCGGCGTACACTGCTATACCGTGGATCTTGGGCAGCCTGACGAGGATAGCCTGGACGCTGTTAAAGAGCGTATGCTGGGCTGCGGGGCCGAGAGCGCAACTATCATCGACGGCCAGGAGCCGTTGGCGGATGCAGGCCTGAAGGTGATCCAGGCCCAGGCCCGCTACGAGGGCGGCTACTGGAACACCACGGGCATAGCCAGACCAATAACTATCGCTGCCATCCTGCCTGAGCTGAAGAAGCGGAACGTCGGAACGCTGTTCCACGGCGCAACAGGTCGAGGTAACGACCAGGTCAGATTTCAGCTGGCCACCAACACGCTGGACCCATCGATAGAGATGTATGCTCCATGGCGAGACCGCTATTTCATAGAGGACTTCCCGGGGCGCATACAGATGATCGAGTACTGCGAGGCCAACAACCTGCCCATACGTCCTTCCCGCGAGTCGCGCTACTCCACCGACGCCAACTTCCTTGGGCTGACGCACGAGGCTGGCGACCTGGAGGACGTGACCATATCACCAAGCTTCGTGGAGCCCGGCATGGGCGTGTGGCCCTGGGACGCTCCAGACCAATATGAGATAGCTACCATTCGTTGGGAGCAGGGCGTTCCAGTCTCGCTGAACGATGAGCGCCTGTCCCTGGTAGACATGTTCAAGACGGCAAACGCGGTTGCAGGAAAACACGGCGTTGGCATAGGCACTCATGTCATAGAAAACCGCTTCGTTGGTGTAAAATCCAGAGGCATATACGAATCGCCGGGCATGGAGCTTCTCGGCCGCTCATTCGAGTTCCTCATGCAGTTCGTGTTGGATCGCAGGGCACGAGAGCTATACGACCACCTGGGTAACGTAATCAGCACCCAGATATACCAGGGCTACTGGCTGGACCTGGCTACAACATCGGCGCTGGCTGCCCTGGAGCCTATGACAAAGTTGGCCACCGGCACCATCGCCGTGCGCCTGCTGAAAGGCAACCTGTTCTTCGAGACAGCGGTGGACACTGAAGAGGCCATGCCTCACTCCCTGTACACCGACGACTCGTCCATGGAGGCGATGGGGTCTTACGACCACGCCGACGCTGAGGGGTTTCTGAAAGTGCTGGGAATTTCATCCAAGAACGTGGGCGCGAAGCAATACGGCAGCCTGAACAGGTAGACGGCTGGGTAGCTCACCCTTAATACAAATTCACACTTGAAATAGATCACAGACTAAATCGAAAACAAGAGATTCAAAAAAATGGTAAACATCACATCTACTGAAACCAGAAATCAGATAATCACTATGGTGAGGGAGTTCGTCAAACGCGACGTCGAGCCCATCGCCAACCAGTACGACGACGAGGATATTTATCCTGCCGAGCTGGTCGACAAGATGGCCGAGATGGGCCTTTTCGGCATCACTCTGCCTGAAGAATATGGTGGCATGGGATTGGATTACACCACCTTTGCCATGATATTTGAGGAGCTTAGCAAGGGCTGGATGAGCGTCAGCGGTGTGCTCGGCACTCACCATATCCTCGCCTACATGCTATACACCTACGGCACCGAGGAGCAGAAACAGCGCATGCTCCCTCGAATGGCCACCGGCGAAATTCGAGCTGGCTTGGCCCTGACGGAAGAGAGCGGTGGCAGCGACATTCAGGCCATCCAGACCCGCGCCACTAAAGACGGCGAGGAGTACGTGATCAACGGCAGAAAGATGTTCATTTCCAATGGCATGCACGGAAATGCTTTTGCTGTGCTGACAAAGACTGATCCTGATGCAGACCCTCCCCACCGGGGTATGAGCTGCTTCATTGTGGAGAAGCCTGCCGAGGGCTTCTCTGTGGCTCAGAAGCTGAACAAGCTAGGCTACCGGGGGATCGACACCTGCGAACTTGTCTTCGACAACGTGCGAGTACCCACTGAGAACCTCATAGGAGACGTGGAGGGCCAGGGCTTCAAGCATGTCATGAGCGCGCTGGAGGGCGGTCGCATCAACGTTGCGGCCAGGGCGGTCGGCGTTGCCCAGGCAGCATTCGATGCAGCCACCAAGTACGCCCAGCAGCGCAAGACCTTCGGCCAGCCAATCTCGGAGCATCAGGCGATCCAGTTGAAACTGGCCGACATGGCGACCAAGATCGAGGCAGCGCGTCTGCTGACTTACGAGGCCGCGCGAAAGAAGGACTCCGGCGAGCGGGTAGACCTGGAGGCGGGCATGGCCAAACTCTTCGCCAGCGAGATGTGCGGCGAGGTCACCATGGAGGCCATGCGCATTCACGGCGGCTACGGCTACATCAAGGACTACGCCGTCGAGCGCTACTACCGCGACGCCCCGCTGATGATCATCGGCGAAGGCACCAACGAGATTCAGAAGCTGGTCATCGCCAAGCGGCTTCTCCAAAAGTATAAGATATAGAAACACGACAACCGATCATCGTCTGACACATCAATAACCTGTGCCAAGAGCGTGATCAAGACCGTTATTCATCTCAGCATTTATTCGGGAGGCAAAAAATACCATGGAAGACTTCCGAGATTCCCTCGAAAAGGGCTACCACAAGCAGTTGATGGCATTGGAAGGAAGCTGGTAGGGCCCGACCAAGACCTGGCTGGAGCCTGATGTAGAGGCAGACGAATCGACAAATAGATCGACATTCAGGTCACTGCTGGACGGAAGGTTCGCGATCCAAAAATACGAGGGCACAGTCAATG
>Ga0066376_10004947_pt1 | contig 11478 bp, 7 predicted proteins | sample Knorr_S15_td_Bot_FD_77009 | JGI IMG/M metagenome (GOLD analysis project Ga0066376, IMG submission 77009) | Marine microbial communities from Southern Atlantic Ocean transect - Knorr_S15_td_Bottom_ad_5009_LV_A | ecosystem: Environmental > Aquatic > Marine > Oceanic | place: Southern Atlantic... | reverse complement strand
GCCAGCGCCCACATTCCTGATTGGCGGCATTGCCGATTACCGTCATCGCCGCTCGATAGGACCCGAGCCGGTCCGTCACGATCACCTTGGGCGAACCATAGCGTTTCATCGCGCGCCTCAGAAACTTGAGCGCAGCCTTGCGGTCACGGCGTTTCGTGGCAAATACCTCGAGTACTTCGCCTTCATGATCCACCGCCCGCCAGAGGTAATGTGTCTCGCCATTGATCCGCACGAACACCTCGTCCAGGTGCCAGCGCTACAGTGAATATGACCGATGATGAACGCGTCGTTTTCGGATCTCAGCTGCGAATATCGGTCCAAACCGGTTCCACCAGGCGCGAACCGTCTCATGGCTGATATCGACACCGCGTTCGTGCAGCAAATCTTCGACCTGCCGCAGCGAAAGCGGATACCGGACATACATCATCACAGCCAAGCGGATGATTTCCGGCGACATCTTGAAATATCGGAAGGGATTGCTCATCCGAGAATGCTACGAAACCGCCATCTTTGGCTCAAGTGAATTTCCCCTGACACTGCCGGCACCGGTGCTGTAAAGGAGAAGGCAAGGCGTTCTCGCCATCCTATTCCGCATCCTTGTCGATCGGCGCGCCGAGACCGCCGGCTCCGGGAAGGCCGATCTCGAGCACGTCTCCCGGGGCCAGTTCCACGACTCCTTTTGTCTCGACCACGGGCGTTCCATTCTTCCGAACAAACCCGCAAGCGCCATCGTTGCCTCCCAGAATACCGCGGGGCGGTTTCCTTGTTCGCTCGGTCAAGAGCGACACCGTCATAGGCTTGTGCCAACACGACCTGATTTCCACCATTTGGCCATCTCCGCCACAGTATTCGCCGACGCCTCCGGAGCCCTCGCGAATACGCTTCTGTAGGTATCTAACGGGTATGAGGTTTTCGAGAATTTCGACGGGCGTATTCGAAATGTTCGCCGGGAAACTCGAGCACGGATCGCCATGTCGCCCCCTGATGGCGCCGATTCCACCATTGAGAAACGTGATCTGTTGAAACGACTCGCCCGACTCGATATCAAGCCCTCGAAAGACCAGCACCGACAATGGCGTCCCGCTGTCGGATTGTACCTTGTCGGGCATCGCTTCCGCCATGGCGGCGAATATCACACCCTGGAGCATGTGTCCTATCAGTTGGCGAGCGCCGACGGCGGCGGGAAACTTGGCGTTCACGATTAGCCCTTCGGGCGCGATTACGTCGAACAGCCGAATGAAGCCGTCATTGTTTGGGATGCCGGGCGCAAGCATGCATTTGAAGGGGTAAACCGTATAGGCATGGGTGTGATTATATGATTCATTGATGCCGTAACCGACTTGAGGCGAGGAGCCCGTGTAGTCGACGCGAATACGGCCGTCCTCGACCGTCACAGTGGCTCGGATGTGGAAACTCTCTTCCCATCCATCGCCTTCGACTTCCGCCGTGTATCTGCCCTCCGGAATGTTACGCAGCTGCTTTTGAACCGCCTCCTCGGTGACGCCGTATATCGCCTTGGCGATATCGCCAATATCATCCAGGCCGTACTCCGTCATGAATTCCGACAAACGTCGCCGCACCACGTTGATGGCGACGACCTGGGCCTCGATGTCGCCCACGACCTGACCCGGAAGGCGGACATTGGCCTCGAAGATCTTGATGATCAATTCGTTGCGCTCGCCGGCCTCGTAGAGCTTGAGCACGGGAATGTGCAGTCCCTCCTCGAACAGCTCGGTCGCGCTTGCGGACCACTGCCGGCCCCCTATGTCCGAAAGATGGGCCACGGTGACCACGAAAGCGACAAGGCGATTGTCGTGAAATATCGGCGCCGCCATCGTCAGATCGTTGAGGTGACCCGATCCTATCCATGGATTGTTGGAGAGGATGATGTCGCCGTCGACGAGTGTCTCTTTTGGGTACACCTCGAGAAAATGCCGAAGTGATTGAGGCGCCGTGCCAATGAAGCCCGGCACGCTCCACGACGACTGAGCCAGCAACGCTCCGTCCGCATCGAGCATCACGCAAGTGTAATCGTTCGACTCCCTGACAACCGTGGAGAACGACGTTCGCTTCAACGCCGCGCCCGCTTCATCGACAATGCTGATCAGGCGGTTCCAATAAATTTCGAGATCGATCGGGCTGACCTGCTCGGTTGAACTGGCGATGGGCGAATCATTTCCCTCCGATAAGGTAATCAGAAGGTTGCCGTATTCGTCGGCGATGTAGCGCTCCCCCGGACCGATCACGGTCGTGCATCCAGATTGTTCGATCAACGCGGGACCAACGAATTCCTGACCCACGGGCAGCCCAACGTCCTCGAACACCGGCGCCTCATGGAATTCACCGCTGTCGGGCAGGAAAATTCGGCGCTTCGACTTTGGCGCATCATCCGCGCTGGCACCGTCGGCCCGCCGCGCGATCGGCGGAGAAGGCGCGGGCGCGGTCGCCCGCAGGCGCCAAGTCAGAGCCTCGAGGTCCACGTTGGTCAGGTGATGGCTGAACAGTTCGTCGTAGGTGCGGTAGAAAGATCGCACCGCCGCTTCCGTCGTATCCGGACCGAAGCTCCCCGGCAACGGCGTGTTCACTTCGAAGCCCTGACCGACATAACGCAGGTCGGCGGTCCGCTCGTAAGAGACTTGCTCCGGCGCGATCCCCGTCCGGATCAGGGTATCGGAAGTCAATTCCTCCAATTCTTCGTATATTCGCTCTATGTCAGCCCAATCGGCCCCCTCGAGAGGGGTATAAAAGGTGCGTACCGAATCCGTCATCACCGGCGCCACCAACAAGCCGATGGCGGAAAACACACCTGCATTCGCCGGCACGAGAATTTTTCCGCAGCCCAGGCGCCGGGCGATTTCGCGCGCATGCATCGGCCCCGCGCCGCCGAACGCGACCAGTGTGTAGCGCCGGATATCCTTCCCGTTTTCGACAGCATGGACCTTGGCGGCCGCGGCCATGTTTTCGCATACGATTCGGTAGATGCCGCTCGCCGCCTCGATTACGCTCATTCCAAGGGGTTCGGCGATGAAGGTCCGGATGGATTGCTCGGCGCGATCCATATGAAGCCGTACTTGTCCGCCCAGCTTCGCCGCCGGGTCCAGATAGCCAAGAACCAGCGCCGCGTCGGTGACCGTTGGCGCCTCGCCGCCAAGCCCATAGCAGGCCGGTCCGGGCATCGCGCCGGCGCTGTCGGGGCCAACCTTCAGAAGGCCCGTGTCGTCGACACGGGCGATCGAGCCGCCGCCCGCGCCGATTTCCATCATGTCGATAACCGGCAAACGCACGGGCAGTCCACTGCCTTTCTTGAACCGGTGCACGCGCGCGGTCTCGAAGTCGGTCGTGACCGCTGGCTTGCCGCCGCTGATGAGGCAGGATTTTGCCGTCGTGCCGCCCATATCGAAGGAAACCACGTCGCCGGCACCAAGGAGGCCGGAAACGTGCGCGGCAGCCAGCGCGCCCGCGGCGGGACCCGATTCGAGCATCCGCAACGGCATGGTCTCCGCATAATCGCGCGAAATGACGCCCCCGTTGGATTGCATGATATTAAGCGTCGCCTTGACTCCAATGCCGCCAAGACCTTGCTCCAGCTCCTCGAGGTAATTGCCGATATAGGGCCGGACGTAGGCGTTAAGTGTCGTCGCCGAGGCGCGTTCATACTCGCGGATTTCGGGCAGCACGTCGGATGATAGGGACACGAAAAGCTCGGGCGCGATTTCCATCGCGATTTCCCGTACGCGCCGTTCATGGGCCGGATACCGGTACGCATGAAGAAAGCACACGGCGATCGAAGTCACCCCGTCGGCAACCAACTCCTGGATTGCCCGTCTTGCGGCATCTTCGTCGAGCGGGATGAGTATGTTTCCATCGCGGTCGATCCGCTCAGGCGTCTCCTTGCGCCAGCGGCGGGGCACAACGGGCTTGGGGAGCTTCGCGGTGATGTCATAGATGTCGTAACGCACCTCGCGGGCGATCTCGATGAGGTCGGGAAAGCCCTCCGTGGTCAAGAGTCCGGTCGATGCGCCCTTGCCTTCGATGATCAGGTTGCTCACCACGGTCGTCGCGCCGGAAATCACCTCCTGAATTTTGTCGCGGGGGATGCGTTCGCGTTCGATTACGTCCGTAAGGCCGTCGACGACAGCTCGGGTTATTGCGTCGGGCCGCGACAGGCACTTCGCCACATGGACTTCGCCGTCGGGGCTGGACACGACAATGTCGGTGAACGTTCCGCCGATGTCGAAGCCGAAACGGTATCTCGAACGATCGATCGCCGTCATCCTGTTGTCCACGCTGAGATTTGCGTTGCTCCCCTATCGCGGTACACGGACACGCCCTTCACCAAGCCAAGCGAACCATTGGACTTCCAAGGGGAGCGCAGTCTTGAGTTCAATGTCAAAGCGAGTCAAGGCCGCGACCAAATTTGGCGCCGGTCCCTATGTGCGGTTAAGGTGCTTAACGCCGTCATGTGGAGGGCTGAGCCCCTACCGCGAAGAGAAAATTGAATCCAAGAAGTTCGGTACGGTGAAGAGAAAGGCGGCTGAGCGGAGCAGGCGCCGGATAATGGACGGATGCGACAATGCCGGCGACGGCGTGAGAATGGGGGGAAGATGACGCACGGGAAGACAGCCCTGGTCATCGGGGCGACCGGGATGATCGGGCGCCACGTAGTGCAGGCCCTGGACGATCTCGACGACTGGGACACCATCGGCCTGGCGCGCGGCGCGCCGGATTTCGAAACCAAGGCGCACTTTATCGCCGTTGACCTCAGCGATCCGGATTCGTGCAAGGCGAACCTGAGCGGACTCGCCGAGATCACCCATATATTCTTTACCGGCTACACCGACCGCCCGACCTGGGCCGAGCAGTGCGCCCCCAACACGGCGCTTCTGGTCAATGCCTTGGGCGTGGTCGAGCCCGTCGCCAGGGGCTTGCGCCACGTCTGTCTGGCGCAGGGCTCCAAGTATTACGGGCGCCACCTGGGGGCCCACAAGACGCCCGCCAAGGAGGACGATGACCGCGCCATGCCGCCCAACTTCTACTACAACCAGCAGGACTATCTGATGGAGCTGCAGGCGGGCAAAGCGTGGTCGTGGAGCTGCGTGCGGCCCCAGGCCGTCTGCGGCCATGCGCTGGGCTTTCCGCTCAATCTGGTGCCGGTGATCGCCGTCTATGCGACCATTTCCAAGGAATTGGGCCTGCCGCTCCGCTTCCCCGGAAAGCCCGGCGCCTACAGCGCCATCTACTCGGTCACCGACGCCGAGTTGCTGGCCCGCTCCATGGTCTGGATGGCGACCGAGCCCGGGTGCGCGAACGAGGCCTTCAACATCACCAACGGCGACGTCATCCGCTGGCAGTATACCTGGCCGAAGATCGCCGACCACTTCGGTATGGAAGTGGGCCCAGTGCAGGAAATCGACTTGATCCACATGATGTCGGACAAGGAGGCGCTGTGGGACCACATCGTCGCCAAACACGGGCTCGCGGCCAACCCCTTCGGCAAGGTCGTCAACTGGTGGTTCGGCAATTACGCCTTCGGCACAGACTGGGACGTGATCTCGGACACCACCAAATGCCGCCGGCACGGTTTCCTGGAATTCGTCGACACCGAGGAGATGTTTCTCCGCCAGTTCGACGCGCTCAGGGGGATAAAGTTCATCCCGTGAGGACTAGAACAAGGAGACCTAAGCCGAGACAGTGCAGTGTCAGGGGAAACTCACTTGAGCCGAAGATGGCGGTTTCGTAGCATTCTCGGATGAGCAATCCCTTCGGATATTTCAAGACGTCGCCGGAAATCATCCGCTTGGCCGTGATGATGTATGTCCGGTTTCCGCTTTCGCTGCGGCAGGTCGAAGATTTGCTGCACGAACGCGGTGTCGATATCAGCCACGAGACGGTTCGCGCCTGGTGGAACCGGTTCGGTCCAATGTTCGCGGCGGAGATTCGAAAACGGCGCCTTCACCATCGATTGTTTTCGACCTGGCGTTGGCATCTCGACGAAGTTTTCGTGCGTATCAATGGCGAAACGCACTACCTCTGGCGGGCGGTTGATCACGAAGGCGAAGTGCTGGAATCATTCGTCACCAAGCGGCGGGATCGCAAGGCTGTCTTGAAGTTTTTGCGCAAAGCGATGAAACGATACGGTCGCCCGGACGTGATCGTGACGGACCGGCTTCGGTCTTATCCGGCGGCGATGAGGGTCATTGGAAATGCCGGGCGCCGGGAGACCGGTCGCTGGCTGAACAATCGGGTCGAAAATTCACACCAGCCGTTCCGGCAACGAGAGCGCGCGATGGCGAAATTCAGGAGCGATAAATCTCTACAAAAGTTCGTTTCGATCCACGCTTCGGTCCACAACCATTTTAACCAGGAACGTCATCTTCGCAGCCGCCAAAACTTCAAATTCAGCCGATTGGTCGCCCTTGCCGAATGGCGTCAAATTGCCGCTTGAAACCACTGGCGGTCGGGATTTGTTGGCACGCACACGTTCCTCTGACAGTGCCTAAACCGGCGTTCGCCACCATCTCGCTCATCGTGATCAACCCGTAATCCGAATAGCCGTAGAGGGTCATTCGGCGGCTTGCGAGGGCGCGGGGCGGTATTTCTCCCGGCGCAGGTCCCATTCCGTCGCGCCGACGCGGGCGAACGCCTCGGCGGGGCTGAGGTCGACGATCGGAACCGGATGCCGGTTCTCGGCCTTCATTGCCGCCAGGGCCTGCTCGCAGGCGCCGATCACCTGGATGAACAAGAGCCCGGGCACGATGGCGATGCGGTAACCTATAGCCTTGGCCTGTTTGAAATCGACCTCCGGAGTCTTGCCGCCGCGCACGACGTTGAGCAAGCACGGCCCATCGACGTCGCGCGGGACGGCCTCGACTTCCTCGATTGTCTGCGGCGCTTCGAGGAAGGCGACATCGGCGCCGGCGGCGATCGCGGCGTTGCAGCGCCGCACCGCTTCCTCGAAGCCGAGCTTCGCCCGGGAATCGGTGCGCGCGATGATGACGAAATCCGGGTCGCGGCGCGCGTCGGTGGCGGCGCGAATCTTCGCCAAGTAATCGTCGAGCGAAATGAGCTCCTTGTCGTCCAGATGCCCGCAGCGTTTCGGGAACGCCTGATCCTCGATATGCACGCCCGCGACGCCGGCCTTTTCGAAAGTCTGTATCGTGCGATAGACGTTGAGCTCGTTGCCGTAGCCATTGTCGGCATCGGAAATGACCGGCAGATCGACCGCATCGGCAATGCGGCCGGCGTTCGCTACCATCTCGCTCATTGTGATCAACCCATAATCCGGATAGCCGTAGCTGGAGGACGTGCCGCCGCCAGTCATGTAGACGCAGGAGAAATCTGCCTGCTGGATCAGCTTGGCCGTCATGCCATCATACGCGCCTGGCGCGAGCGCCATGCCGTCAGATTCCATCAGCTCTCTCAAACGGCGTCCCTTGGACATATCCGCCTCCTCTTTCAGGGGTGTATGCGCATTACATTAGATTGTGGCCGCGAGCCGCGGCTCGGCCTCGATCCATCCTTCGCTTATCAGCATCGGGATCGTCCCGCCGCTCTCAACAAGGCCTTGAACAAGCTTCGGCAGTCCCTCGACTTCGATCGACGTTCCCCGGTCGAGGTTCTCAATGAGGCCGGCGGCGAAATCGATCCGCGCCCGCTCGCCTTCCTCGAACAGTGCCGTCACGCCCGGGGCGGACAGCGCCGGCATGCCAAAACTCACGCAGTTGCGCAGGCAAAGCCCGTTCACCGAGTTTGCGACCACGCCGCCAACGCCGCAAGCCGCGAGCAACTGGCCGACGGGACGGCCGGACCCCATGCCGAAATTGTCGCCGGCGACGATAATGTCCCCATCCTCGACCTTGTCGACCCAGCCGGGCCGGTTGGCGGAGAACACCTCGCGATGCTGTTCCTGGTGGGGCAGCCGAAACGCCCGGCTGGAAAATATCAGGTCGGTGTTGATGTTGTCGCCGAATACCCAAACGCGGCCTTCTCGAACAAGTGACATGCTTGTACCTCCCTATCTCGAAAGCGTGCGCGGGTCGGTGATGACGCCGGCCAGCGCGGACGCCGCGACCGTGGCGGGCGCGCCCATATAGACCTTGGCGTCGGCGCTGCCCATGCGGCCCTTGAAGTTGCGCGTGGACGCCGTGATACAGACCTCTCCCGGCGCCAGCACGCCCATGTGATAGCCGAAGCAGGCGCCGCAGGTCGAATTGGTCACCACCGCCCCCGCCTCGGTCAGCGTCTCGATCAACCCTTCCTTGGCGGCCTGCAAGTAGACCTGCTGCGATCCCGGCGTCACGATGAAGCGCACGCCGGGCGCGACCCGCCGCCCCCGGACGATCTCCGCCGCGATCCGCAAATCTTCGATCTTGCCGTTGGCGCAGGACCCCACGAAGGCCTGATCGATCCGCACCTCTTCGGCGAACTCGGAAATCGGCGCGCTGTTGTTGGGCACCGCGTCCGGGTACATGACGTAGGGCTCAAGCGCGCTCAAATCGACGCGGCGGATGTCGCGATAATCTGCGTCCGGGTCCGCCGACACCGGCTCAAGCGCGCGGTCGACGCGCCCCGACAGATAGGCCTCGGTCTCGTGGTCGTAGTCGAAGATGGCAAATTCCGCGCTCACCTCGGCGCACATCGTGGCTATGGTGCGCCGATCGGTCATTGGCAAATTAGCGAGGCCTGGCCCGCCGAACTCCATGCTTAGATTAGAATGTCCGCCCCATTCTTGGGCGATGTGGAAGAAGACGTCCTTACCGCTCACCCAGGGCGGTAATTCGCCGTGAAACTCGTAGCGAACGGTCTCCGAGACCGGATACCAGATCACGCCCTTGGTCATCGCCTGGAGCGTGTCGACCGGTCCGGCCCCGCGCGCGGCGCAGTTGAAGGCGCTGGCCGCGCAAGTATGGGAGTCTGGGCAAACGAGCAGTTCGCCCGGCCGGGCGAGGCCGTTTTCGGCAATCACCACATGGCAGATGCCGTGCTGCCCGACGTCGAAGAAGTTCTTTAGTCCAAACTGCTTGGCGAACGCCCGCCCTTCGACCATGCCTGCGGCGTCCTTGATCGAAGGCGCCGGGATGGCGTGGTCAAAGACCAGCGCGACTCGGTCGGGATCGAACAGCTTCTTCAGTCTGTGCCAAAGGCCTTCGATGGTGAGCAACAGATCGAGCTGTACTACCATATCGGGCCGGCAGACTGCGATGTCGCCCGGACGCACCCGGTCCTGCCCGGAAGCCCTGGCAAGGATTTTCTCGATAATGGTGTCGCCCACGGAAACCTCCTCTCGGCGCCTCGCGAACCCCGGCTTTCATAGTAAATGATACGAAGCCGTTGTCTCCAATTTACCGGGATTCCCCGGATGGCTCCTCCCAATCGCCGTAAATGGTAGCACGATGGGCATCCGACCGCGATTCCAGCCCTTAGCTGTCATGATGGGCTGTGGTCCGCACTTGATCGGGCTGATTTGGTGATGAGAAGTGCGGCCTAGCGATGGCCGGGGGTGCCGGCGGCATGAGCCATGTTCCGGCCCGAGACCAGACGTTCCAATCTCATCCGAGACTCGGGACACAGCCATGTGCATGCCGGTATTCTCATCACTCCAGAATCGCACATAATCAAGAGTTTGGAAATCTCCGTCATTGACGGAACACTAGGTTATTATTTCAATCTGCGGCGGCGTCGGTATCTTCCTGGAATACCGGCAGCACCGTGTCGGCGAACAGACGCATTGAGCGGGCCACCTTTTCCTGGTCCAAGGCACCGAAATTCATCCAGCAGATAAGGTTGTTGATGCCCGCTTCCTCGTTCAAGACGCGAAGCTTTTCGATGCAGGTTTCGGGGCCGCCAAAAATCATTTGCTCTTTTTCGTGATCGCCGACCGGACGAAACTGAACCGTGGATTTGAGGTAGTAGTCGACCGCCGCGGCACCTTCGCGCTGTGCTTCGGCGTCGGTTTCGGCGACGAACACATGGCGGATGCAGGCAAAATCGAACGGCGCGTCCGGCATGCCGCGCGCCGCGCGCGCTTGCTTGACCATTTGGAAGGAGTCGCGCAGCTCGTTCGCGGGCTGCCAGGCGGCGAGCAACTTGTAGCCGCCATCCAGCGCGAAGTCGATCACATCACGCGGTGTATAGCGGCTCGCGATCCACACCGGCGGGTGCGGCTGCTGGACCGGTCGCGGGACCAGGCTGAGCCGCGGAACCTTCCAATACCGGCCGTCATAGGAAAATTCGTCGGTCGTCCAGACCCCGAGTATGATCTCCAGCGCCTCTTTGTACCGGTCAAGCTTTTCTTCCATGGGTATGTCCAGGCCGTCGAACTCGTATTTGCGGTAGCCGAGGCCGACGCCGAAATCGATCCGTCCGCCGCTCAGGATATCGGCCATCGCCACGTCTTCGGCGGTGCGCAACGGATGCTCGAGCGGCAGCACCTTGACTGCCGTTCCGATCCGCACGGTTTTCGTGATCTGCGATGCCGCGCACGCCATGGCGTAAGGCGAGGCGCTGATGCAGTATTCGCCGTCCACGTCGGGCACGTAGGGAACCGACGAGAAATGATGCTCGGTCAACCAGATGGCGTGGAACCCGAGCTCATCGGCGAGTTTCATTTGCGCCAGCTGTTCGCGATAGACCTGCGGTTCCGACTTCGTAAAGGGCCGTTCCATCAAATGAAAGGTACCGAAACGCATCGTTCAATCCTTCAGTGCGGCGTAACGACCGCGTGGTTTGGCCAATCGTAGAGTAAATTTAAAGCACCCGCAGCCCCTAGTCGAGCGGCCGGCCGCGGGTTGCTAAGCCAGGCGACGGCGATCTCTATTCCTCACGCCTTCGCCCTACAGATCGAGTACGAGCAGCGGCGTCCTGGACCACACCGTATAAACCATCACGGATTCGGCCTGTTCCTCGTCGTCGAGAATGTAGTCCTCAGCTCCATTTCGCCGTCGAGATAGCGCGTGCGGCAGAAGCCGCCAGCCCGGCCATCGACTACTGCAGGGTTCTTTCCAGCACCTTTAGCCTTTTACGAATGAAGGCGTCGCGCTTGCGTCCGACATAGGCGTCGCCTTCGGCCGCGATATCGACGATGTTCCTGCCGAGGCGTCGGATCATCTCGCTATCCTCCAGCTCGGCGGTGCGCCTCGGAATGTCCATGACGAAGTTGTTGGTGTAGCAATGCGTGGGAAGGTTCGCATTGGCCCTCTCATGCATCTTTTCTGGGGTCGCCGCCGGGTTTTTGCCGCGGATCGCTTTGCGGATGAGCGTGCGGTTCATGTAGACCCCCTTGTCGCAGGACATGGGATTTTCCAGCGCATGGATCGCAATCGGCCGCTGGCTCGAGATCGCCTCCCAGTCGCCGGGCAGCCGCTGGCCATCCTCGTAGGTCCGGTTGCCAACCTGGCCTTCGAGAAAGTCCATGTCGTCCCAACCTATCTTGCTCTCGTCGCCGGCAACGAGCGGGTCGATGGTCTTGCCAAACATCCT
>Ga0066376_10004945_pt1 | contig 11480 bp, 11 predicted proteins | sample Knorr_S15_td_Bot_FD_77009 | JGI IMG/M metagenome (GOLD analysis project Ga0066376, IMG submission 77009) | Marine microbial communities from Southern Atlantic Ocean transect - Knorr_S15_td_Bottom_ad_5009_LV_A | ecosystem: Environmental > Aquatic > Marine > Oceanic | place: Southern Atlantic... | reverse complement strand
TGCAGATCGCTAACCGTTTGACAAGCCAAGTTAATGGTTTAACGCAAGGTAACCGAAATGCGAATGACGGTATCTCTTTAGCGCAAACAGCTGAGGGTGCACTAGACGAAGTAACGTCAATGTTCCAACGTATTCGTACTCTTGCACAACAAGCGTCGAATGGTTCGAATACTGATGAAGATCGTTTAGCACTTCAAGAAGAAATTCGTTCACTTTCTGCAGAAGTTAACCGTGTTGCTGAAGATACAACGTTCGGTGGTCAAAACTTACTTGATGGCACATACGATGCTAAATTCCAAGTAGGTGCTGATGCTGTGCAAACTATCGATTTTAGTATGCAAAACGTAGGTGGTACTGCTGCAACAAACAGTATCTCTACAAATGGCGGTTTCACGTTATCTGGTATTGCTGGTGTAGCGAGTGCTGTTGGCGGTAAAGGTTTAACAACGCTAGCTGCTGGTGTATCTGATATTGCGGGTTCTGCTATCGGCGCAACAAGTGACTTCCAAACTAAGTTCAGAGAAACATCTATCAGTGTTTCATCTCAGACAAATGCACAATATGTGTTAGCTGGTATGGATGCGATGATTGCAGTAGTTGATAAAAAGCGTGCAGAGCTAGGTGCGGTTCAAAACCGTTTCCAATCAACAATCCGTAACCAATCTAATATCTCTGAAAACCTAAGTGCTGCGAAATCACGTATCCAAGATACAGACTTCGCGACTGAAACAGCTAACTTAACTAAGATGCAAATCTTACAACAAGCTAGCCAATCAATCTTAAGCCAAGCAAATCAACGCCCTCAAGTAGCGCTTTCACTACTAGGCTAATATTTGTTTTATAAGTCACTTCAGGCTCAGGAAATTTGCTTCGAAGTGGCTTATACTTACCGAGTAAGATATTAAGAGGTGTTACTATGATAGATCTTAATTCAACGCAAAGGTCTAATGATAACCTTACTGCCGGTGGAAATTCTGCAAATTTAAAAGCCGAAATAGATGATATTAAAGCAAATAAAGGCACAGAAATTGCTGGTAGAGAGCCCGTGGATATTGAACAAGTTTCAAAAAGAAATGAGCAAAAAGACAAAAACGATCTAATTGCCGAAGTAAAACAAAACCTTGAAAAACTCAATAGCTATATCCCAGTTACATCAACAAATTTAATTTTTGAATTTGATGAAAAGGGAGATCCACCCATTATCAAAGTTCTTGATAAAGAAAATGACGAAGTAATTCGAGAAATTCCAACAGAAGAATTTCGTGAAGTGGCTAAAGCTTTAGAAGAGTTTGCCGATAAATTAAGCAATAAAGGTTTGTTGTTCGATAGAACGGCATAGCAATTAGTATTTTAGGAGTATTACTATGGCATTAATTACATCTGCTGGGGTTGGTTCTGGACTTGATCTGGAAAGCATCATCAGTGCGACACTATCAGCTGAGAGTACCCCTAAATTAAATGCGCTCGCTGAAAAAGAAGAGTCTTTACAGGTAGAGCTTTCGTCTTTAGGCGAAGTTAAATCTGCAATGTCAAAGCTTCAGGATACTATTGAAAAGTTAGCTGATATAGATAACTTTAACAAGCGAATTGCGAACATTAAGCAACCGACCAGTGATGATGGCGACCTCATATCAGTAACACCAACTTCAGATATTTCACCTGGGGACTTCAATATTGAAGTGGTAGAGCTTGCTCAAGGTAGTCGAGCGACATCTAATGCTGGCCTATTTACCTCAACAGATGATGTTGTTACTGCTTCTGGTGGTACATTGTCTTTTTCTGCAGGTGACAAGAGCTTTGACTTAACACTCGATGCGGGTGCAACGCTTGCTGATTTACGTGATGCAATTAATGATTCAGACGATAACTTTGGTGTTACTGCTAATATCATTAACACGGGGACTGAATCAAAGTTAGTTCTTACATCAAATGTATCAGGTGCAGGTAATGATTTAGTTATTACCAACGATACGGCCGAACTTGATAATGTTTCAACACTTGCTAATGATGGCGTTACTGCAGGCGGTATTGCAATTGCTTCAGGTGATGAAGCTAAAAGTGCAGAAATTAAAGTGGATGGTATTTCAATTGTTAATGATACCAATACATTTAAAGATGCTGTACAAGACATGACAATTGTTGCAAAGCGACAAAGTGTTGACGGTGAAACGGCAAAGTTATCTGTAAACGTTGACACTGAAAGTGTTACTAAGCTAGTTGATGAGTTTATCGCGAACTATAATAACCTAATAGGTCAAATAGGCCTACAAACGCGTGTAGGTAAACCTCTAAATGCAGATTCAACAATTCGTTCATTCGATTCTCAATTAATTAATGCTCTTTCAACACCTATTACGGATGCAGGTCCGTTTTCAAGTATCTTTGATATTGGTTTAGGTGTTGATAAAGATGGTTACTTGGAAAAATCTAGCCTAGTCCGTAGCTTAAATGAAGCTATGGATGAGAATTATGATGATATTGGCAAGGCTTTTGCAGGTGAAAATGGGATAGCAAAACAATTAGAGTCTCTTTTTGACAATTATTTAGACTCTAAAGGAATCATGAATCAACGAGAAACTAACTTAAATTCTCAACTTGATGACCTAGAAGATGATGTTATTAATCATGAATATAGAATGGAAGAGTTAGAAGCAAGACTTCGCCAGCAATATGCAGGCTTAGATGTGTTGTTAGCGCAAATGCAGTCAACGCAAACGTACTTAAGTGCACAACTATCTAGTCTTCCAGGATTTACTAAGTCATCATCATAAAAGTTATTTTTCTCTTTGTTTAGGCATATAGGTGAACCATGTACAACGCAAAAGTTAAAAATTATCAAAAGGAAGCACTTAAAACTCGCATTGCAGGTGCTGACCGTTACGAAATCATTCAAATGCTAATGGCTGGCGCTATTGAAAAGATGGTGCTGGCGAAAGTGGCAATTGAAAAAAGACACCTTGAAGCCAAAAGTGAGCATCTATCAAAAGCATCAGCGATTCTTGAAGCGCTAAGAGGATGTTTAGATTTTGAAGTAGGTGGAGAGGTTACTGAAAACCTTTATGCATTGTATTCGTACATGATTGACCGGTTGTTAGATGCAAGCATTAAGAATGATCCTGAAATAGTGACTGAGGTCTCTAACCTTCTTAAAGAAATTAAGTCAGCGTGGGATGCCATTCCGCATGATGTTCGTGAAAAAACACTTTTAGATAATGGTGTAGACGCGAATGTTGGATAATCAATTAGCTGACTTTGAGAAGCAAATTGATCAAATCAACTCATCATTAATCAAGGAAGATTTTGAACAATGCGAATCTTCTTTTAAAAAATTAGACCATGACATTAGAACTTATTTTGATCAAAATGCTCCCTTAGTTGATTCTAATGTTGAGGTTTATCAAGTATTTTATGATAAGTTCGTTGATTTAGTGACTAATTTAGAAAACCGAAAAAAAACATTAGCCAAAACGATAGCGTCCCAGTTACGTACCAAAAAGAAGCTCGATGTTTACAAAAGTATCAAGTAGGTAAAAAATGACCAAACTCCCCTCTGTTGAGGCTCAAATCGAGTCCCTTTCAAATAAAATCGATGAGACAATTGAGCAGCAAAGAAGAGAGCAAGAGTTCGCGGATAAGGCAAATTCTAAGTTTGAAGAAAATCTTTTAGCGTTTAAGCAATATTTCCCTGAAATTTTTGAAAAATTCCTTAAATACGAACCAAGTGAACACTTTCAATTTATTCTAAACGACAATGGCACTGCGAATATTATTGATTATGAAACAAGAGTGCCTATGTACTCTTCAGATCCTATTAAGCAAGCTGTTGAGCAAGTTCATAAAAACCTCGAAAATCCAATTTTAGGCAAAACCGATCACTCAGCTATTTCATCTGTAGAGAATCCGTTAGATTTTATTCATATCGATTTGATGAATAATTTAGGGAAGCTTTTTGGTGAAGCAAAGGCCAATTTACCTGTCAATAACTCATTAGATGAGAAACTGCCAAGTCTAATGTTGTTTGGTATTGGCCTTGGTTATCACTTACCTGAACTCATTGAAAAACGTGAAATTAGTTTTATAAATATCATTGAGCCTAACGAAGATTACTTCTTTGCAAGTTTATTTGTAGCTGAATGGAAGAGTATCTTAGAAAGTATTGATAAAAATGGTAGCTTTCTTTACCTAGGTATTGGTAAATCTGAAGACGAAGTATTCAAAAATATCTATGACAGAAGCCGTAATGTAGGTATCGCGTCTGTTAGCTATACTTGGTTCTATCAACATTACCCATCTCAAAAAATGAATAAATGGATTGATGAGTTTAAGACTAATTTTCATCAATTTTTTACCGGTTTTGGTTTTTTTGATGACGCTATGATGGGCATCGCACACACGCTTGGTAATTTAGAAAATGAATTTAATCTAATGAGCGTGCAAAAGCCAATGAACAAAGAGATGGCTGAATTTCCTGTAGTTATCATTGCGAATGGACCATCTCTCGACCAAGAAATAGAATTTCTACAAAAACTGCAAGACAAAGTCGTTATTCTATCTTGTAATTCAGCATCAACGGCTTTAGTCAAAAAGGGAATTATTCCTGACTTTCATGTTGCTTTAGAAAGAACAGAGATGACCCATGATTTCTTACGGGACTTTTTGCCAGAGTCTGCTCGTAAGAAAATGAATTTGCTTGTTACGAATGTGATGCACCCAACAGTTTCTAGTTTATTTCCTTGGACGGGGTTTGGTCTTAAAGGGAATGAATCTGCAACTCAGTTAGTACATTTAGCTCAATTTATTAATAGAAAACCAATCACTGAGGTGCTTTCTTACTGTAACCCATTGGTTGGTAACACTGCGTTGAGTTATGCATGTCATCTTGGTTTTAAGAATATTTACCTCTTTGGTGTAGATAACGGCTATGTTGATGAGGATTATCATCACTCTAAATCGAGCTTTTATTACAACAAAGAAGGTCAGGTAGAACATAAGCCTTTAAAGATAGGTAAACAAATCGCACTGCCAGGAAACTTTGTTCCTACTATACTCACTGATGAATTTATGAGTGTAGGCAACATTCAAATGGAAAAGTTAATAAATTCATTCCAAAATCAGGGGATTAACTTTTATAACTGCAGTAACGGTGCAAAAATTAAAGGTGCCACACCTCTGCATTCTGACTATATCTACTTAGAACCTACTTCATTAAGTAAATCAGCAGTCGTTGAGTATGTGAAGGAGCACCGTTTCTCTACGAGAGTCGATTTAGGTGAGGTTGAGCCTTTACTTCATTTCGAAGAGTTTACAGAATTCTGTAAAACAATGGCAGAAATGCTAAAAGAAGAAACGGCTATTCGCTCTGATGCACTCAACAACCTACTGAAAAGTGTTCGTTATTTATATTCTTTTAAAAATTCAGCGAAATATTTAAACGTATTTTTGCTGTTTGAAGGTGAAGTGCTTTATACCACGTCTTTATTAGTATCATTACTTTATAACTATGGTAATGAAACGGAAATTTTAGAGTACTACAACAAAGCACTTGACTGCTGGATTTCATTTATTGAAGGTGCTCCTGACTATTACAAAGAAAATGTACGACTATGTAAATAAAGATATTTTTAATAGAATTTATCTTTATATCTAATAGGTTCACGATAAAAATTTGGGCTTGATATATTCATCCAGTCAAATGTTTGAATATATCAAATGGATAATACACTCCCTTCAGTAGAAGAATTTAAGATTATGACCGCAAAAAAAACAACAAGCAGCATTGCTCTTCAAAAAAGGGCAAAAAGTATCATCCCAGGATTAACCCAATTGCTTTCTAAGCGACCAGATATGTTTAGTACCAATATTTGGCCTGGGTATTTTTCTAAATCAAAAGGATGCCAAGTGTGGGATCTTGATGGTAATGAGTACCTCGATATGTCTATTTCGGGTATCGGTGCAAATATTCTTGGTTATGCGGTAGATGAAGTTGATGATGCGGTTATTAACTCTATTCGCAATGGGGTTAGTTCTAGCTTAAATTGCCCTGAGGATGTTGAGCTTGCTGAGAAGTTATTAGAATTACACCCTTGGTCTGAAGAAGTTAGATATGCCCGTTGTGGCGGTGAAGCAATGACTGTCGCAGTGCGTATTGCACGAGCAGCAACAGGTAAAGATAAAATTGCTTTTAGTGGTTATCATGGGTGGCATGATTGGTACTTATCAGCCAATGTTACAAGTAATAGTAATCTTAACGACCATTTAATTCCTGGCCTTTCACCTAAAGGTGTTCCAAAGGCGCTAGCAGGAACAGCACTCCCTTTTCCTTTTAATGATATCGAAGCGCTAGAGCAGTTAGTTGCTGAAAATGGTGAAGAGCTTGCAGCTATCGTGATGGAGCCAATGAGAAATTTTGCCCCATCTGAAGAATACTGGCAGCAAGTTGAGGCCATTGCAGCACGATTAAATATCCCATTAATTATTGATGAAATATCTATGGGCTTTAGGATCAACTGTGGCGGATCGCATTTGAAGCTGGGTATTAATCCTGATATTGCAGTTTTTTCTAAGGCAATGGCTAATGGCTATGCTATGGCTGCCGTCATAGGCAAGTCTAAATGGATGGATGCAGCACAAACTAGTTTTATATCTAGCACTATGTGGACTGAACGAGTAGGGCCTACAGCTGCATTAGCAACGATCAACTATTACGAGCAACACCAAGTCCATGAGCATCTAGCCGTAATCGGTGCAAAAATTAAGGATGGCTGGCTAAGTTTAGCGCAAAAGCATGGCCTTGAAATTCATGTTTCTGGTATTGATGCCCTTTGCCACTTTAGTTTAAAGAATGAAAACTTTTTGACGCTTAAATCCTACTTTATTGAGAAAATGTTAGAGCAAGGTGTATTAGCAACTAATATGTTTTACTGCATGTATGCGCATAAAGAGCACCACGTTGAGACTTATTTAAAAGCGGTTGATAATGCGTTTTCGGCCATAGCCGATGCGATTGAAAACCCAGAGTTACTGGCACATGTTATTCCATCAACCTCGGGCTTTAAAAGGCTGAATTAAGATGAACTTACTGACTTCAGATAGGTTTAAACTAAGATACTTAGAAGCAGCGGATGCATCGGCTAAGTATTTAAACTGGTTGAATTCAGGTGTTAGCGAATTCATCCTAAATAAACCAGAGTCTAACAGTGGCCTTGTTGCATATATTGAAGAGCAGCTTGCAGATAAAGATGTGTATTTTTATGGCATTTTTACTCTTGATTGTGATGAGCATATTGGAAATATTAAGTTTATCATCAAAGGAAAAAGCCGCGATTGTGTTGAAATGGGTATTCTGATTGGTGAAAAAGCGTGGCATGGCAAAGGGGTTGCAAAGGAAGTAATTGAATGTTTTGCACGCCATGCAAAGCAGCAATTAGGTATTACTAAAATGCAGCTTGGTGTTGACTCAGCTAATACTGCTGCCGTTTCGGCTTATTATAAAATAGTTTTTAAAGTTGGAGATGATGGTCGTAATGATGGCGGTCTAACAATGTTATGGGAGTTTTAAGTTGTTGAATACTTTTACTGAACAGCTTGTTTCAAAGCTTCTGAACAACGATTTTTATATTGTAATTCAAGCTAGAATGACGTCATCTCGTTTACCTAAAAAGGTAATGCTGCCTCTTGGAACAAAGCCTGTATTAGAAGTGATGCTTGAAAGATTGGCTCCTTTTAAAGAGAAGATCATTATCGCGACAACAGATGATGGCACTCAACGACCGATCACTGAGTTGTGTGAACGACTGGGTGTGAAATACGTTGAAGGTGACACTAACAATGTATTAAGTCGCTATTACCTAGCTGCACAGTCTGTAAATGCAAACTCAGATACTGTGATTGTTCGTTGTACCAGTGATTGTCCTCTCATTGATTTAACTGAAACCGCACGTGTTATAGACCACTTCTATAGTGTGCGCAGTGAGTATGATTATATTTCGGCTGGCCCTCACTGTGGTTTTCCTAATGGTTTTGATACAGAAGTGTTTACTTTTGAGGCGCTTAAATCAGCCTTTGAATGTGCAACAGAAGATTTTGAAAAAGAACATATGACGCAATATATTTGCAGAAATATGAAAGTGGCTGACTATAAGAACGTTGATGATTTCAGTCATTGGCGTTTAACTTTAGATGAGCCAGCTGATTATGAGTTAATTAAAGCCATTTATAGCTTATTCGATTACCGTACTGATTTCACATTTGATGAATTAAAACAAATGCTAAGCTCTCATCCTGATATACTTAAGATCAATGAGCACGTAGAACAAGTTCAAGTTGGGTAATATGTTTAAGAAAGAATTTAAAATAGCTGATACATGGGTAGGGCACGATCACCCTTGTTATATCATCGCTGAAATGTCAGCTAACCATGGTCAATGTTTAAATAAAGCTAAAGAGTTAGTTCATGCCGCTCATGAAGCCGGTGCTGATGCGATTAAGCTACAAACTTACACCGCAGATACTTTAACCATGGATTGTAAACTTCCACACTTTGAAGCGACGGGTCCATGGCAAGGTCAATACTTACATGATTTATACAAGACAGCTTATATGCCTTGGGATTTTCATGCGGAACTGTTTGAACTATCAGCAAAACTTGGACTTACTTGTTTTTCATCACCATTCGATAAATCGGCAGTCGATTTATTAGCACAATTAGATGCTCCAGCCTATAAAATTGCTTCACCTGAACTAATTGACCACCAATTAATTCGTGATGTTGCCGCTACTGGTAAACCCGTAATTATGTCTACAGGTGGTGCGACGTTAGTTGAAATTGCTGAGGCGGTAAAAGTCGCAGAAGATGCGGGTGTTACTGAACTTGCATTGATGAAGTGTACAAGCACTTATCCTGCTCCTGCAGAGACTATTAATTTGCGAACTATCCCTCATATGCAACAGGCTTTTCAATGTCCGGTTGGTTTATCTGATCACACACTGGGAAATGATGTGCCACTGGCTTCAGTTGCCGTCGCGGGATGCATGATAGAAAAGCACTTTGTATTAGACAAAACAGATAATACTGCAGATAGCTTTTTTTCAATGACCCCATCGGAGCTTCAGGCTCTTGTTCATGGTGTGAGACAAATTGAAAAAGCACTGGGCAAAGTTGATTATCCATCCGTTGCCTCAAAAGCACGTCGCTGTGTTTACATTATTAAAGATATTAAAGCTGGAGAGCAGCTGAGCCCTGAGCATTTGAGACAAATGCGTCCTGGGGGCGGCGAAATTATGCCAAAAGAGCTGCCAAACCTTATTGGACGAACAGTTAATAAAGAATTACGTTGTGGCACTCAATTGTCTTGGAGTGACCTAAAGTGAGCGATATGAAACAAGATTTAATTCAATCGGTTCAGCAATTTTTATTAGAACGCGGTGTATTTGTTGAAGATGCTGACATTGCTGAATATGACTTTGTAGCTGCGGGAGCGTTAGACTCATTTGAGATACTGAGCCTTATTATGAGCTTAGAAACTGAATATGGTATCGCGGTTCCTCCAGAGTTAATGGTCGACGGTGAAAATGCAAAGGTAGGAAATTTAGCGACTGCGTTAGTGAAGTTAAATGATAGCAATTAGAGTCGATACACTATGTGGCTTGGGTCACTTTATGCGTTGTAAATGGCTCGCGTTAGAGTTGCAATGTTTAGGTGAAGAAGTTGTTTTTTTAGTCGATACACAATTGTCGGATCATTTAACTAAAGAACTCGGAAATATACATTTATTACCCTATGCAAAAACACAGATAGAAGATGCGGCTAACTGTGTTCAGCTTTTCAACGAGCAACAGCTCATTATTGATAAATTAATTATTGATAGCTATCGTTTTGATATTGAATGGGAATCAGAGATGGCTAAACATGTGCCATCAATTATTGCGGTTGATGATCTTGAAAGAGAGCATTTAGCAGTGCTGGTTATCGATAGTAAATGGAATGCTGAAAAGACTTCGTCACGTTATCAAAGTACTGCACTTGAATCACAACAATTTTTACTTGGTCCTGATTTTTCGATGCTGTCTAGGGCTTATCGAAACTGCGCGCAAACAGAGCGCTCAAATAAAGAGCTTATGTTCTCTCTCGGCGGTGGTGGCGACTGGAAACAGCTTACTGAAATCATACGATTAATTCTTGAAACAGCGCCAGAGTATAAAGTTAATCTAATTATAGGCCCTAATGCTACATCCGTTACTCAGCTACATGAGTTAGCTTTAGGTCACTCACAATTAAATTTAATTGAAGCACCTCGTTGTTTAGCAAACTACTATAAAAGCTGCACCTTGTTTGTTGGCGCTTTAGGCACATCCTTGTATGAGCTGGCTGCGACTAAAACCCCTGCGTTAACGTTCTCAATCGCAAAGAATCAAGAAAATCAACAAACTGCATTAGATGATTTGGGGCATTATTTCCATATCGCAAACTTAATTGACTATCCACCAGAACAGATTTTAAAACTTATTTTAGCAATGCTACAAAATATAGAACGTATCCACCTAATGCGTGAAAACGTTGCTGTAAAAATTGATGGCGAAGGTGCAAGTCGTGTTGCTAAGTTAATTACTTCAGAGCTTGCTTCTAGCCAGATTACTCAAGCCAATAGCAACTTAATTGAAAGCCAGTATCAATATTTAACCGACACAATCACGTTAAGGCGAGTGGTTGATCAGGACATAAACCGCTATTTGGCAGCGAGAAACTTACCGAACAATGCTTGGCGAATGACGATCACAAAAGATATCGACCAACTTGATCATTATTGCTGGTGGTTTGCTAATCGTCGCGATTCTTATGTTATGGAAGTTAAAGGTAAGCCGCTACTTTACGTTTGGCATCAATTATATGAAATAGAACAGCAAAATTATTTAATTGGTGGCTGGTTTGCAGCAAGTGACGATGTTAATTTTGCCCATGCTCAACTAGTATTAGATTGGCAACTAAAAGAGACTGAGCAAACATACCCAGATGCAATATGGGTAGCCGTTATTAATAAAGAAAATAAGTTTGTAAATTTGCTTAATCAGCGAGCAGGATTTAAATCTATTGCAGGGGATGCGAAAAAAATGGCAGTGACCCAACATTTATTTCCAAATGCTTCGATTGATGATTTTAATTTTGTAGGAAAAGGGTGAGTAGGTGGATAAAGGTATTTATGAGTTATTTGCTACGAATGTCGCTAACACTCCCACTAAGGTAGCTGTCGTTTTTCAACAGCAAAGCGTAACGTATGATGAATTAAATCAGCAAGTTATTAAGCTTACTAGCCACTTTTTAAAACAAGGTGTTACGCAAGGCCAACGTGTTGCAATATTTGCACCTAACGGTATTGAATTTATTGTTTCGCTGCTGGCAATCGCTAAATTAGGTTTAGCCGCTGTGCCGTTACCTGTTAGCTTAAAAGGACTTGCTCTGACGGTTGCTCTTAAGAAAACCCCCG
>Ga0066376_10004944_pt1 | contig 11481 bp, 8 predicted proteins | sample Knorr_S15_td_Bot_FD_77009 | JGI IMG/M metagenome (GOLD analysis project Ga0066376, IMG submission 77009) | Marine microbial communities from Southern Atlantic Ocean transect - Knorr_S15_td_Bottom_ad_5009_LV_A | ecosystem: Environmental > Aquatic > Marine > Oceanic | place: Southern Atlantic... | reverse complement strand
TCGGGCCGTCGTGCCCGCAACAAAATGCTCCATCAGACGAGCCTGCGTCGTAACACTTAATCGACTCTTTCTCATGCCGTCCCTCATAACACCTCATGGCGTTATCTGGGACAGCCCCTAAAATAATTCCGGTCAAATGATCCCATAGGATCGGAACATGGCCTGGAACAGCATCCCTTCGATTAGGAAAATATGCGAACGGATTGAAACAGTACGATTCAATCCCGCGACATCCCGCGCCGCCGCCCGGTGGGTTTATTTTTGAATCCGGCAAAGTTTTTTGACGTTCTTATTTCGTCCCTGTTGCATGGGATGTGACCTGCGTTTAATCTCCTTGTCGTGATGCTACGGGAGACGCGTCGCGGGTTTGTAAAACGCCAGTCGAGATCTCCACGGCAAGCCGTTTCACACGCTTGGGTTGTACAGGTGAGGTGTGTCTGAAGCAGGCGGATTGGCGGGTGGAGAGATTGACCATGAGATTGACAAGTACGCCGAGTGGGGAAAGTGCTGGACGATGGATGAGGCCGTGGCTGTCGAGGATCTCTATACAACCGCGCACCAGCGGGTCGATGCCGACGCCGGTTACGCGGGCGATCTCATGGTCGAAGAGGCCTGGAGCCTGCTCAAACAAGATCCCGAGGCGGTCCTGGTCGATATACGGACCCAGGCGGAATGGTCCTATGTGGGTGTTCCCGACCTTGGCGCCATCGGCCGCGAAACGGTCTTCGCCCAATGGCTTTTGGTGCCCGCTATGAGTGAAAATCCGAACTTCTTCGCTGAATTATCGGCCCAGGGGGTGGTCCCCGGTAGGGCGGCGATCCTGATGTGCCGCACGGTCAACCGCAGCCCCAAGGCGGCCCGGGCGATGACCGCCAAGGGCTTCCCCCGCTGCTATTTTTTGCGTGACGGATTCGAAGGCTCCCTCGACGATGACAAACACCGCGGACACCGCGATGGCTGGAAGGCCGCCGGGCTTCCCTGGATCCAGGGGTAGCGAGCGTGACTGAAGACAAACAGACAGCCGCTCCGCCGCGCGTCCCGGACGAGGTCGGCGCCCAGTGGGACCGGGTGCGCGGCCATCTGCGCGCCGAATTCGGCAACGCCGCCTACAAGAGCTGGCTGCAACCCATCAGCCTGACCGAGATCAGCCAGGGGCGGGTGTCCATGCGGGTGCCGACCCGGTTCATGCGGGAATGGGTGATGTCGCGGTACGCCGATCGCATCCGGGCCTTGTGGCGCGGCGAGGATTCCTCGATCAGCAACATCCATATCGCGGTCTCCAGCGGCGGTCGCCCGGCCGCGGCGTCCACCGAAGCGGCGGCCCAGGGGGGCTCGGCCGAGCCCCCCATAAACCATGCCGTCGCCGGCCAGACCATCATCGCGCCGGCCGCCGCCGCGCCGTTGCCGGAGGGCTCTCCTGCTCCGGATCAGGGCGCCGACGCCGGTTTCGTGAGTTCCCTCGATCCGCGCTTCAGCTTCGATAATTTCGTCGTCGGCAAGTCCAACGAATTCGCCCATGCCGCCGCCCGCCGCCTCGCCGACGCGACCAAGGTGCAATTCAACCCGCTCTACATCTATGGCGGCGTCGGCCTGGGCAAGACCCATCTGATGCACGCCATCGCCTGGCGGATACGCAAGACCGATCCGAGCCGCCGGGTGATCTATCTGTCGGCCGAGAAGTTCATGTACCAGTTCATCCGGGCGTTGCGCTTCCAGAACACCATGGCGTTCAAGGAGCTGTTCCGCTCGGTCGACGTGCTGATGATCGACGATGTCCAGTTCATCGGCGGCAAGAATTCGACCCAGGAGGAGTTCTTTCACACCTTCAACGCCCTGATCGACCGCAACCGCCAGGTGGTGATCAGCGGCGACCGATCGCCGTCCGATCTCGACGGCATGGAGGAGAGGCTACGCTCCCGTCTCGGTTGGGGGCTGGTCGCCGATATCCATCCCACCGATTACGAGCTTCGCCTGGGCATCCTGCAATCCAAGGCCGAGAAAATCGGCGACGTCGACGTGCCGCCCCGGGTGCTCGAGTTCCTCGCTCATAAGATCACCTCCAGCGTCCGCGAATTGGAGGGCGCGCTGAACCGGGTGGTCGCCCACGCCACCCTGATCGGCCGCGAAGTGACCCTGGAAGCGACCCAGGAAATACTCCAGGACGTGCTCCGCGCCCACGACCGGCGGATCACCATCGAGGAAATTCAGAAGCGTGTCGCCGCCCATTTCAACATCCGTCTCGGCGACATGCATTCCGCGCGCCGCGCCCGCAACGTCGCCAGGCCGCGTCAGGTGGCGATGTATCTGGCCAAGCAGCTGACCTCGCGCAGCCTTCCCGAGATCGGCCGCAAGTTCGGCGGACGCGATCACACCACGGTCATGCATGGGGTGAAACGGGTCGAGCAGCTGCGCGAAACCGACGCCGCCTTCGCCGAGGATATCGATTTACTCAGGCGCATGATCGAGAGCTAACCGGGGCCCCGCCTCGGCGCCGGGGCGGCGCGGGAAAAGACTACCTGAAGCAAGGGTTTCTGATATACTCGCGGGGTCGTTCCCGGAGGCTTAGGAGAGGCTCGTCCCGGGGCCGGCCTGTCCTTTTAAACAAGCCTGTTGAACTCATGAAATTGACCATCGAACGCGCCGCTCTTCTCAAGTCTCTGGCCCATGTCCAGAGTGTCGTCGAGCGGCGCACGACGATCCCCATCCTGTCGAACGTACGGCTTGAGGTCAGCGGCCAAAGCCTGGCCGTGACCGCCACCGACATGGATCTCGCGGTGGTCGAGCGGGTCGCCGCGGAATCGGCCGGCGACGGCGCCGCCACGGCCCCGGCCCATACCCTCTACGACATTGTCCGCAAGCTGCCCGACGGCGCCCAGGTCGAACTCGAGACCAGCGACGACGGCGCCACCCTGATCCTGATATCGGGTCAGGCGCGGTTCTCCCTGCCGTGCCAGCCGGCGGACGAATTTCCGGTCATGGCCGAGGGCGAATTCAGCCACGACTTCGCCCTGCCCGCGGCCCATTTGAGGCGGCTCATCGACAAGGCGCGGTTCGCCATCTCGACCGAGGAGACGCGCTATTACCTGAACGGCATCTACCTCCATGAAGCGGATGAGAACGGCGCCGTGCTGCGCGCCGTGGCGACCGACGGCCACCGCTTATCGAGGGTCGATGTGGCCTTGCCCTCCGGCGCCGCCGGCATACCCGGCGTCATCGTGCCGCGCAAGACGGTGTCGGAGCTGCGCAAGCTGATCGACGAACACGACGGCGATATCGCGGTGTCCCTGTCGGAGACCAAGATTCGCTTCGCCTTCGACGCCCTGGTGCTGACCTCGAAGCTGATCGACGGCACCTTCCCCGATTACAGCCGGGTGATTCCCTCGGGCAACGACAAGGTGCTCGAGATCGAGGGCGCGCGGTTCTCCCGCGCCGTCGATCTGGTCTCCACGGTGTCCACCGAGAAGACCCGCTCGGTGAAGCTGTCCCTGAGCGCCGGCCGGCTCGAGATATCGGCCAACAGCCCCGACAACGCCAGCGCCACGGAACAGCTTGAGGTCGATTACGACGCGCAGGATATGCAGATCGGCTTCAACTCGCGATACCTGCTGGATGTCACCGATCAGGTCGGCGGCGAACGCATTCGCTTCACCATGGCCGACGCCGCCTCGCCGACCCTGGTTCATGACTGCGGCGATGACGCCGCGCTCTATGTGCTGATGCCCATGCGGGTGTGAGGGTGGGTCTGCCAGGCGCCGCCATGGAGGACGGGGTGTCCGCGAAAGCCCTGTCCGCCCTCTCCGTCAAGCGGCTCACGGTCACGGATTTTCGCTGTTTCACCCGGGTTGTCCTGGATCTCGATCCGCGCCCGGTCGTCCTGTTCGGGCTCAATGGCGCGGGCAAGACCAGCCTGCTCGAGGCGCTCTCCATGGTGACTCCCGGGCGCGGCCTGCGGGCCGCGCCGCTCGCCGACCTGCGCCGCCGCTCAGCACCGCCGGAGTCGCGCTGGGGCGTCGCCGTCGAGCTCGACGGCTATGGCGGTCCGGTCTCTCTCGGCGCCGGCGCGGCGGCGCAAGGATCGGCGCGGCGGGCCCTGCGCATCGACGGCCAGGCGGCGCGCGGCCAGGCGGCGCTCGCCGAGGTGGTGAGCGCCCTGTGGCTGACCCCGGCCATGGACCGCCTGTTCGTCGATGGCGCGTCGTCGCGGCGGCGGTTTTTCGACCGGCTGGTGTTCGGCTTCGACCCGTCCCACGCCACCCGCCTGGGGGTCTATGAACGGTCCCTGCGGGAACGCGCGCGGCTGCTGCGCGATCGCCAGGGCGACGCCGCCTGGCTGTCCGCCCTGGAAGCCAGGATGGCCGAGAACGGTGTCGCCGTGGCGGCGGCGCGGCGCACCACCCTGCGTCGCCTGGCGCCCCTGGTATCCGCCGGTGTCGGGCCTTTCCCGGGCGCCGCCATGAGCTTCCACGGTGGCGTCGAGGCGATGCTCGACCGCATGCCGGCCCTCGAGGCGGAGGCCGAGCTGAGCGAAACCCTGGCCGCCTCCCGGGATCACGATGCCCGTGCCGGCGGCGCCCGCGTCGGCGCCCATCGCTGCGATCTCGCGGTCATCCACGGGGCCGGCGGCGTGCCGGCGGCGCAATGCTCGAGTGGCGAGCAGAAGATGCTGTTGATCGCCGTGATCCTGGCCGCGGCGCGGCTTCAGGCAACGCTGCGCGGGACGGCGCCCCTGCTGTTGCTCGACGAGGTGGCGGCCCATCTCGATGGCGATCACCGGGCCGCCCTGTTCGGCGAGATTGCCGATATGGGCGCCCAGGCATGGCTGACCGGGGTCGATCGGTCGATCTTCGCAGGCTTCGGCGGCGCCGCGCAATATATCGCCGTGGCGGCCGGTACGGTGACGCCGCAATGAATGTGGCGCACTGGAAGTGCGGCAATGAACGTGGCGCGGTGACAGTGCGGCTATCAACGACAGATGAAAGAATGATGCCCGATGAGTGAGCAAGCGCCCGAGACCGGCGAGTCCAAGACCGAGAGCTACGACGCCGATTCGATCAAGATCCTGCGCGGCCTCGACGCCGTGCGCAAGCGGCCGGGCATGTATATCGGCGACACCGACGACGGATCGGGCCTCCACCACATGGTCTACGAGGTGGTCGATAATTCCATCGACGAGGCCCTGGCCGGCCATTGCGACGCCATCGAGGTGGCGCTCAACGGCGACGGTTCGATCACTGTCACCGACAACGGGCGCGGCATCCCCACCGACATCCACGAGGAGGAAGGCATCTCCGCCGCCGAGGTCATCATGACCCAGCTTCATGCCGGGGGAAAGTTCGACCAGAATTCCTACAAGGTGTCGGGCGGGCTGCACGGGGTCGGCGTCTCGGTGGTCAACGCCCTGTCCGAGCGCCTCGACCTGACCATCTGGCGGAACGGCGCCGAACACCACATGCGCTTCCGCCACGGCGATGCCGAGGCCCCCTTGGCGAGTGTCGGCGAGTGCGGCGAGCGCAGCGGCACCCGGGTCGAGTTCCTGCCGTCGAAGGAGACCTTCAGCCAGGTCGAATTCGACCTCGACATCCTGGAACACCGCCTGCGGGAACTCGCCTTCCTCAATTCGGGAATCCGCATCAAGCTCAGCGATCTGCGCCCCGTGGAGCCGGTCGTCATCGAGCTTAATTACGACGGCGGCATCACCGCCTTCGTCGAATATCTCGACCGCGCCAAGAACGCCCTGCACAGCCCACCGATCACCATCGGCGGCGAAAAGGACGGGGCGTTCCTCGAGCTCTCCATGCGCTGGAACGACAGCTATCACGAACATGTGCTGTGCTTCACCAACAACATCCCCCAGCGCGACGGCGGTAGTCATCTGGCCGGCTTCCGCGCCGCCCTGACCCGCTCCGTCAACAGCTACGCCGCGACCACCGGCGCGGCCAAGCGCGAGAAGGTGACGCTGAGCGGCGAGGACATCCGCGAGGGCCTCACCTGCGTGCTCTCGATCAAGCTGCCGGACCCTAAATTCTCGAGCCAGACCAAGGACAAGCTAGTGTCTTCCGAGATCCGTCCGGTGGTCGAATCCCTAGTCAACGAGCGCCTCAGCCAATGGCTGGAAGAGCATCCCGCCGAGGCCAGGATCATCGTCATGAAGGTGATCGAGGCATCGGTCGCCCGCGAGGCGGCGCGCAAGGCCCGCGAGCTGACCCGGCGCAAGAGCGCGCTCGATGTGTCGAGCCTGCCGGGCAAGCTCGCCGACTGTTCCGAGCGCGACCCGGCGAAGTCTGAGATCTTCATCGTCGAGGGCGATTCCGCCGGCGGCTCGGCCAAGCAGGGTCGCCTGCGGGCGACCCAGGCGATCCTCCCGTTGCGCGGCAAGATCCTCAACGTCGAGCGGGCGCGCCTCGACAAGATGCTGTCCTCGACGGAAATCGTGGCGCTGATCACCGCGCTGGGCACCGGCGTCGGGCCCGAGGATTCCGAGGACTTCGACCTCGCCAAGCTGCGCTACCACAAGGTCATCATCATGACCGACGCGGATGTCGACGGATCGCATATCCGCACCCTGCTGCTGACCTTCTTTTTCCGCCAGATGCGCGGCCTGATCCGCGCCGGACATCTCTACATCGCCCAGCCGCCGCTGTTCAGGGTCAAGCGCGGGGCCAGCGAGGTCTATCTCAAGGACGCCCGCAAGCTCGACGACTATCTCATGGACGGCGGTCTCGAGGACGCGGTGCTCACCCTCCATGACGGCGATCAGCGCGCCGGTACCGACCTGCGCGAGCTGGTCGGCGAGGCCCGCCTGGCGACCGGTCTGATCAAGAGCATCGCCCGGCGGGTTCCCGTGACCGTCGCCGAGCAGGTGGCGGTCGCCGGCGCCTTCAACGATGCGGTGCTCAACGAAGAGGAACTCGCCGGCCAGACCGCCGCCTATGTGGCGACGCGCCTGGATATGATGTCGCCGCCGGACGAACGCGGCTGGAGCGGCGCCGCCGACGGCCGTGGCGGCATCGTCTTCGAGCGCGAGCTGCGCGGGGTGCGCGAGCGTCACGTTGTCGACCATTCGCTGATTCTCAGCGCCGAGGCGGTGAAGCTGGATTCCATGGCGGCGGCGCTGCAGGCGGCTTACGCCTATCCCGGCAAGCTCCGCCTGAAGGATCGCGAGGTCGATATCTGGGGACCGACCAGCCTGTTCGAGGCGGTGATCGCGGCGGGACGCAAGGGCGCCGCCATCTCGCGCTACAAGGGTCTCGGCGAGATGAACCCCGATCAGCTGTGGCAGACCACCCTCGACCCCAACAGCCGCAGCCTGCTCCAGGTCCGCATCAAGGACGCCGAGGAAGCCAATATCATCTTCGAGAAGCTGATGGGCGATGTGGTCGAGCCGCGCCGCGAGTTCATCCAGGACAACGCCCTCAAGGTCATCAACCTCGACGTATAATACTAAGAGGCGCGGTGTGGCCAACCAGCGGAAGCAGCCCCGGAAGACCAAGAAGAAAACCAGGCGGATTCTCGGCGCTCTGCTGCACCATGGCCTGGTCGCCGCCATCTGGCTGTTCGTCGGTCTGCTCGGGCTGCTGGCGTGGTACGGCTACGACCTTCCCGATGTCGATAATCTCGGTGAGCAGACGCGCCGGCCGTCGGTTCGCGTAGTCAGCGCCGACGGTGTCCTTCTCGCCCGCTTCGGCGATGTCTACGCCACGCCGGTGCGCGCCAAAGACTTGCCGCTGACCCTCAAGCAGGCGGTGATCGCCACCGAGGACCGCCGCTTCTACAGCCATTTCGGCCTCGACCTGTTCGGTCTGGCGCGCGCGGTGATCGCCAACCTGCGCGCCCGCCGCATCGTCCAGGGGGCCAGCACCCTGACCCAGCAGCTCGCCAAGAACGTCTTCCTCACGCCGGAGCGCAGCCTCAAGCGCAAGGTTCAGGAACTGATGCTCGCCCTGTGGCTGGAGAACCGCTTCAGCAAGGATGAAATCCTTTCGATCTATCTCAACCGGGTCTATCTCGGCGCCGGACTCTACGGCGTCGAGGCCGCTTCGCGGCATTATTTCGGCAAGAAATCGCGCGATCTCAACCTCCTCGAATCGGCCATGATCGCCGGATTGCTCAAGGCGCCGAGCCGCTATGCGCCGAGTAACAATCCCCGGCGCGCCCTGGCCCGCGCCCGCCAGGTGCTTAAATTCATGGTCGATGCCGGTTATCTCGACGAGGCCGGGGAGGCCGCCGCCGCGCGCCTGCCCCTGGCCGCCAGGCGATTGCTGCGGTCGGGCCGCGGGGGGCGCTATTTCGCCGACTGGGTGCATGACCGGGTGGCCGGATACGCCGGGCCGGGGGCCGCCGACATCACCGTGACCACGACGCTGGATTCGCGGCTCCAGAAGGCCGCGGAAGAGGCCCTGGAATGGGCGCTGGCCGGCGAAGGTGCTACGCGCGGCGCCTACCAGGGGGCGCTGGTCGCCCTCGATGCGAACGGCGCGGTGCGCGCCATGGTCGGCGGCCGCGATTATGGCGCCAGCCAGTTCAACCGCGCGACGCAGGCGCGCCGCCAACCGGGCTCGGCCTTCAAGCTGTTCGTCTATCTGGCGGCGCTGGAGGCCGGATGGACGCCCGATGATGAGATCGAGGACGCCCCCCTGACCATCGACGGCTGGAGCCCGCGCAATTACGATGACCGCTACGCCGGGCGGGTGAGCCTGAAATACGCCTTCGCGAATTCGCTCAACACGGTGGCGGTGCGGCTCTCCGAGCGGGTCGGTCGCGAGCGGGTGGTCGGCGTCGCCCGCCGTCTCGGCATCACCACGGCGTTACGCGGCGACGCCAGCCTGGCGCTCGGCGCCTCGGAGACCAGCCTGCTCGAGCTGACCCAGGCCTATGGGGTGCTGGCCAACCGGGGACGCGGCGTCTGGGCCCACGGCATCAGCGAAATCAACGACGCCGGCGGTACGCTTCTCTATTGCCGCCAGGGCTCGGGGCCGGGCTTGGTGGTTGCCGCGCCGCACCAGCGGCGCATGGTCGAGATGCTGGCGGCGGTGATCGACGACGGCACCGGCCGCGCCGCGGCGACGCCCTGGCCGGCGGCGGGCAAGACCGGCACTAGCCAGGAGTGGCGCGACGCCTGGTTCATCGCCTTCACCCGCGATCTGGTGGTCGGCGTGTGGATCGGCAACGACAACGGCGCTCCCATGAACAAGGTCACCGGCGGCGGCCTTCCGGCGCGGCTGTGGGCGCGCTTCATGACCAAGGCCCTGACCGGCGCCGCCCCGCGTCCGCTGGCCCTGGCGCCGGATTCTTAAGCCGTTTGCGTTCAAGCGCCACGCGGGCTTACCGCCGCGCCAGGGCGGCGGGCGGCTTCGCCGCGCTTCATAATACCCGCGGACGCCCCGCATGACCCCCGATGAGTCTCCTGTCAGACTCATAAGCATTCTTCGACCGGACACGGTCGGAGAAGCAAGCGAGCAAGTGCGAGCCGCCAATCGTTTGGCGGGGCCTGCGTGGCAATTGAACGCAGGGAGCCTCTTAGCGACCGTAAAAACCAGCAGTTAGAGCCACTCCAGCGGCCAGGTAACGACGTGATCCTGCTCATCGCCGGCCTGGGCCTCGGTGACCACCCGGCCGCGCACCGAGATGTCCGCCGCATGGACCGTGTCGGCATCGCCCGACACCAGGGGGTGCCACCAGGCCAGGGGTTTGCCCTCGTCGATCAGACGGTAGGCGCAGCTCGGCGGCAGCCAGGCGGTGGACCGCACCGCCTCGGGGGTCAGGGCGCGGCAATCGTGGACCTGGGCGCGGCGATTGTCATAATCCATGCAGCGGCAGGCGCCGATATCGAGCAGGCGGCAGGCGATATTGGTGTATTCCACCGCGCCGCCATCCTCGTATTCGAGCTTGTGCAGGCAGCATCGGCCGCAGCCGTCGCAGAGGGATTCCCATTCGTCGCGGGTCATCTGGGCGAGTTTCTTGACACGCCAGAAGGGCGCCTCCTCAGTCATCGGCGCGATCCATGAGATGGACGAAAGAGCCCATTACCCTGCCCGCCGCGGCGCCCAGGGGCGGCAAGGGCCGGCCGGCGGCGTCGGCGCCCTGGAACAGGGGCTCGGGCCCGTCCTCGTCGACGGTGGCGGCATAGTGGAATTCATGGCCCCGAAAGCGCGTCCCCGCCGCGCCCAGGGGTCCGCTCGAGGTCAAGCTCAGCTTGCGGTATCCGAGATGCAGGCGGGGCGCCGCGAAGGACGTGGCGATCGGCAACAGCCCGGCCATGGCATGGCTCACCCCCTGGCCGTCGGTCAGGCCGCGCCCCAGGACCATATAGCCGCCGCATTCGCCGTAGACCACCGCGCCGCGCGCCGCGGCGGCCCGCAGCCCGGCCATGAAACCGCCGTTCGCGGCGAGTTGCGGGGCGTGGAGTTCGGGATAGCCGCCCGGCAGATAGACCGCGTCGGCCCGCGGATCGGGTGCCTGGTCGGCGAGCGGCGAGAACAGGCTGATCTCGCAGCCGGCGCGGCGCCAGGAGGCCAACAGCCAGGGGTAGCTGAAGGCGAAGGCGGCATCGCGGGCCACTGCCATGCGCTGGCCGAGCGGCGGCCAGAGAGGGCCGTCACCAGGGGCGGTGGCGGCGCCACCGCATCGGGCCAGCGCCTCGAGCGCCGCCATGTCGAGATGCTCGGCGACCAGATCGGCGGCCTGGTCGGTGAATTGGGCCAGGTTCTCGCGCTCGGCGGCCTGGACCAGCCCGAGATGGCGCTCGGCCATGGCCAGGTCCGCGTGGCGCGGGATACAGCCCAGCACGGGCAGGCCAGTGGCATCCCGGCAGGCGTCGCGCAGGGTCGCGGCATGGCCCGCGCCGCCGACCCGGTTGAAGATCACCCCGGCGATCGTCACATCGTCGCGGTGGCCGGCGAAGCCGCGCACCACCGCCGCCGCCGACGCCGCCATGCCGCGCGCATCGATCACCAGGACCACCGGCCAGCCGGTCATGGCGGCGAGATCGGCGGTCGATCCGGTGCCGTCGGAGGCGCCGTCGAACAGGCCCATGACGCCCTCGCCGATGATCAGCTCGGAATCCGCTTCGAGGCCGGCGACCAGGCCGGACAGGGTGGGGCGGCGCATGGACCAGCAATCGAGATTGACACAGTCGCGCCCGGCGGCGACGGCGAGATAGGCGGCGTCGATGTAGTCGGGCCCGGTCTTGAAGGTGGCGACGGCCATGCCCCGGCGCCGGAAATAGCGCAGGATTCCGAGGGTGAGTACGGTCTTGCCGCTGCCCGAGGCGGGCGCGGCGACGATCAGACCGGGAGGCGGTTCATCCATCACCGTAGGATATAGCAGAAGTAGCCATCAGCTATCAGCAATCAGCAATGACTAATACCAACGGCAGGAATTATTGACCCATATGCGCCCACTCTCTCATACCGATGGACATGATCGTTTCGGGTTGGTCGATGAGTTTGTTCCAGGCCTGGCAACCGGCCTCGATGATGGCGT
>Ga0066376_10004942_pt1 | contig 11481 bp, 7 predicted proteins | sample Knorr_S15_td_Bot_FD_77009 | JGI IMG/M metagenome (GOLD analysis project Ga0066376, IMG submission 77009) | Marine microbial communities from Southern Atlantic Ocean transect - Knorr_S15_td_Bottom_ad_5009_LV_A | ecosystem: Environmental > Aquatic > Marine > Oceanic | place: Southern Atlantic... | reverse complement strand
TTTACTAGATGTTGTATATAATGGAGTATCTCCGGAGCTACTATTTGAAGAACTTGAAGAACTTGAAGAACTTGAAGAACTTGAAGAGGTTGAAGACTGAATAGTAACAGGACCTACAGTTAGAGTTGATATATCTGATGCACTTCCTGTTTTAAAATAATGAGATTTAAAACCAAGTTGTGACTTAATATTTCTTCCAGATTTAGTCACAGTTCTTAGTGCTCCATTCTTGTAGCCTTTTAGTGTTACTTCAATAGCTGCACCCGACTCAGCCACTGATGAAACATAGATATCAGTGATAGAATCAAAACATTTGGTGTCTCCACATAAGATATTTAAAGTCAATTGATAAGCACTAAAGTCATGGGACCATGCTGCAGAAGAATTGCTTACTCTTGTATCTATAGACCAAGGATCATCAACAATTGACAAATATGGCCATTTTGTTCTTGAGCCAAACCCTATAACATTGTCATTTGTTTTTCCTCCTGTTGAAGAAGAATAGAATGATTGAATGATACTACTCATTGTGTAGGAGGAAGAACCATGAGTAATAACTTTTCCAGAAGTGTTCTTTACTGCTGTAGCCCAGTTAGGTCCAGCTATTTCTTTTAAGTAACCGTAATAGTATTGACTGGAAGCTGTTGAACCAATGTGACACCAGCAATATTTTTTTGTTGCAACAGATAATCCAGCATCGAGTTCATTCTTTTGATTTGGGATATCCGTTTTTAGGAATTGGTAAACTGCATAGCTTCTTCCTACCAAAGCTTGGGCTTCAAGCGCTTTGAGATTCCAATGAGAGGGCATTTCTGCAAGACCAAGCAGGTAGTTTTCAATGTCTATTGATAAAACAATATGATATCCAGAGCTTACTCCTGTAGAACGAAATTTTATGGTTCCATGGTTTAGTTCTCTTGAACCAATTCTCAATCTTCCCCCGTCGGTCCATTTTATCGAAAGGTCACAACTTCCAGATATAGAAGGAACTAAATAATGACCTCTAATCGAACAGCTTCCTTTGTAGTTCTGGAACTTAAGTGTTGCACCCCCACCAATTTTTAGAGGTCCGAGAGGAGATTCGCACGGACCGTCTACAGCTGAATCTTCCTTCATCTGGCTATAGGTCTCATCATCTACAGAACCTGATTGGGTAAGCCCCTTTGATGCTTGGTAGTTATTTATTGCAGATTCAGTCTTTGGACCGAAAGAACCATCTATTGGCCCAGGTTCAAATCCACGAGTAGTAAGAAATATTTGCGCTTGAGCAGTTCTGTTAAAACCGGCTTGACAAATTGAAAGTGTTGGAGGTGCAGAAGATGGCAGTGTTGTGATGCTTGCGGAGTTTGCATTACGAGCAAGATTTACCCATATAGACTCTTCACTAGTGGCTATTGCTGGTGAACTTAGTGATATGCTAGAGAGGTTTTTCACACTTGTTCCATTGAAATAATATTTTACAATTTCATTGCTTGTACATGAATTTGTATCATTACAGAAAGATGCACCAAGCTCTGCCAGTCCTTTAGCCCCATATTGGCTCAAGCCAACTCCATGTCCCCAACCAGCTCCAGTAAAGGTAAAAATTGTTGCACTATAAGCACGCATGGCAGACTTTGTTTGTGGACCCACAACCCCGTCAGACACAAGACCATTTGTAGTTTGAAAGGTTTTAATTGCCCGTTTTGTTTGTGGACCCAACTCACCATCTAAAGATCCTGGGTTGAATCCGTTACAGTTTAAATATCTCTGAATATCTAATGTTGAAGATAAGGGTGCCGTTGCATTGTTGGGGCAGTCGATTGCATAAACATGATTTTGATTAAGTATTATAAATAATGCTATTCCTAAAAGTGTACAGGTTAGAATTTTAATTTTAGTCAAAGTCAAAGCCCCATTTTAAATTAGTTCCTAAAGACACATTATTATATAATAAAACTAATATTTTCAGTTCCATTTTTTATTATCCACTCGGTATATTCTATTAACTATATGATTTTGAGTGAATTTCTATATGGATTAGGGATCGGCCTTCTTCCATTTATTATATATATTGGATATTCTACAAAACCAAGGAAAGGTTTCTACTATCTTTCTTTTGCTATTTCGTTAGCTTTAATCGGTCCAAGTTTAATTAGTAATGGATATAATCCCAATCTAAGTGCTTGGCACTACTTCCTAATTTCTATCAACTCTTCAATACTCTCACTAATGCTAATAGGGCATTGGTTTCTAGTTGATCCAACAATTAATAGAGAAGGGATGAAACAGGTTGCAAAATATGGAATAGGAACTTCTGCAATTGCGATGATTCAACAGTTAGTTAATCTCTATACACAAACCTCTCATTTACCTTATCCCTTCAATTTAATTAATTATGTTGTGGTAGGATTATTTTTTTCGACCTGCATTTTGACAGCAGGAGCTAGCTTATCTCTTAAAGAGAAAGGATACTCAGGAGTAATGGCGGCTACAGGATTAAGTTATTTATCTTTTTTAACTTCAATTGGAGCAGTAGGTACATTATTATTAGTTTCTTAGAGTAGATAAGATTATTAGTTTCTTAGAGTAGATAAGGTGTCCATAATATGAATAAGATGAAAATAATATTTGTACAAGATAGTGATGAAGACTTTGCTAGGCATTCATCTTTATCGAATAATCAAATAGAAGAACTATGTAGGCTGAATAATTTTGAAGGAGACTTTAAAGAGTCCATACTACTGACTTCTTTTGCAGCTAAAGAAAATTCTCCAACTATTATCTTAGGAACGAAAGGAATAGATTCTTCTGAAGATTATTTAGTACTGGGGGCAGTAATGTCTCGCCACATAGACTCTGACACGGAGTTAGAATTTACTGGATTAATAGAGGATTTTGATTGGCAAAAGTTTTATCTTGGAGCAATGCTGCAACAATACAGGTTCAATGAGTACAAACAAGAGGACTATACCCCTGCAAAGATTACTTCGAAAGAGTTCAAGAATCTAGATGAAATAGAAGTAGTAGCAAATTCTGTAATGTGGGTGAAAGATCAAATCAATAGGCCTTCATTAGACAAGAGTCCAGAACAATTCGTAGAGAGCGTAAAAACATTTGTTTCAGGCATCGACATTGTTGCACATGATCATTCTTGGTTAGTAAAAAATAATTTTGGGGCAGTTTTAGGAGTTGCAAAAGGTTCAGAGAGACAACCTTTTTTGCTTGAAGGGGTCTACAATCCGTCTTCGAAATTTCAAATTGCATTAATAGGAAAAGGAGTAATGTTTGACTCAGGTGGTTTGTCACTTAAGTCACCATTAGGAATGTCCACTATGAAGACAGATATGTCAGGTGCAGCGACTGCTTGGGGGGTTATGAATAGCATTTCTATGATGAATCTCGATATAGGAGTTAGAGTACTAACCCCACTTGTTGAGAATATGCCAAGTGGAAGTTCAATTCGTCCTGGTGATGTATTAGTTACAAGAAATAATAAAACAATTGAAGTTTTAAATACTGATGCAGAAGGAAGGTTGATAATGGCTGATGCACTAGCCTATGCAGCAGAAGAGAAACCTGATCTCCTAATTGATGTTTCGACATTAACAGGGGCCTCAAAGGTGGCTTTAGGTACGGATATTGGTGCAGTACTATCTAATAACGAGCAATATGCAAAAAAATTCATTGACTCTTCTAAAGAATTTGGAGAAATCTTTTTTAGCTTGCCTTTATATAGTGGCTATAAAAATTTAATTGAATCAGACATAGCCGATATGAAGAATACTGGTGGTAGGTATGGAGGAGCTATCACAGCAGCGTTACTACTTGAAGAATTTATTGACGGACTACCGTGGATTCATCTTGATATTTCAGGTCCCGCACGCTCTAAAAATACCGATTTAGTTACAGGCAAAGGGGCGACAGGCTTTGGAGTTATGGGCTTGGTTAATTTTATAAAAGTAATTTCTCAGTCTTCTGTAGTTGAAGAAACTATAAGCTGAATTGTGTCTCCGGATGAAACGACTGCACCTTGTGCAACATTAGTCCCAAATATTTTTCCATCACATGTTTGTATTTCAGTATTTTCATAAGTGTAATCTAGGAAAACTACAACTCCAGTTTCTCTCATGAATTGTTTAAATAGATTCTCAGCTTCTTCTAGTGTTGTTGTGCAAGGAGTTATGTTAGGAATTGGAGCACTAAGAGGAGAAGATGCAACTTCTAATATAATTTCCGTCCCCTCGGGGGCTTCTTCACCTGCCTCTATGCTTTGAGTTAGAACTAATCCAGATTCTTCTTCTGAGTCAACTAATATGATAATAGGGAGAAAGTAGGAAGAAAATGATATCTCCTCTGCATCAATAACATTTAATCCTACCAATTGGGGTATTTCCCCAGTAGGAATTTCATAATATTTATCTATATCACTAGGAGATATCGGCCAACTTTCTACTGGCAGATTCTCTGTAACCTTAACCATAAATTCTTTCCAAATTGGAGCAGGAACCCTTCCTCCAGAAACAGTCCGATAGACCTCTCCATTTATATTCACATTAATTAATGGAAGTTGTTCTTCAGGAAAACCTATCCAAACAGAAGAAGTGTACTGAGGGCTAAAGACTATGAACCATGCCTCACGAAAACCTTGATGGGTCCCAGTTTTCCCAGCAATCTCTCTATCATCAAGTAGAGCTCTAGTTCCCGTTCCTCTTTGTGCAGCAACCTCTAGAGTTCTTCTCACTGCAGCAGCTGCTCCCGGGTCAGTAATTGATATTCTAGGAGAAGTTATATGTTGATATAAGATGTTCCCTTCAGTATCTTCAATTCTTTCAATCAAGTAGGGGGGGGCGAGAACTCCATTTGTTGCAAAACTACTATAAGCAGAAGCAATTTCTATGGGAGTAACTGCCCCTGCACCAAGTGTTAGTGAAATGACAGGGTCCAGATAGGAAGTAAAACCTAGTTTTTTTGCTGTTGATGCTAATTTTTCTCCACCAAGTTCTGATGCAACTTGCGCAAAGACTGTATTAACAGAACGCCTCGTTGCTTCTTCAAGAGAGATCATTCCAGAATCATCTAGCCTCCTTATTGAGATGTTATAGATTGATTTTGTTTTACAAGGCTTGTAAATATACTGGTACTCATCTTCAGGAGATATTTCAACTTGTTGATCAAGTAGGCCAAGGTTTTCAACTATTGGTTGTTCTTCAAATGCATAAATTTTAATATTTTCTAGTCCTAGTGCATCTTTCCCTGAAGCATACATAGTTCCTTCATCATCAGTTAGTATTTTTCTCCCTTCTAAATCAAAGTATATTTTTTGCTTATTTTCATCAACTATATACTTTTTTCCCTCAGAATCAGTCAAGATTAGATTTGATTCTTTATCATACTGCCCCATTGCAATACCAATCGCAAGAATCTTTTCTTCATCTGTTTCGTATTCATCTATATCTTGAACAAGAGGGAATTGTTCAATAAAGTCTTTTGTTTTTATTTGTTCTAGATGAGCCTCAGTACACTGCAATTCTATAGCTCTGTCTAAAGCTGGGAACTTACTTAAAAATCGGTCAGCAGTAATAGAGGTTCCATAATTTCTTACTACCCATTTTGTTCCCACACCATCTGGTGCACATGGGTATCCACAATTTATTTCGACAGGACTTCTTGAATCTCTGTATGAATATAGTTTCACTCCTGACTCTAGGGCAGCTAGTAAAGTAACAGGCTTAAATGCAGATCCGGGATTTCTTTTACCTTGAGTAGCTAAGTTATATTGTTCTTCCTCAAAAGGAAGTCCTGAAGCCATAACCTCAATAGCTCCAGTGTAATTATTTAGAAGTGTAATTACTCCAGTTGGCCTTGGATCTGCATCTTCATCTCCAGACAGGTTAGGTGGTACCCACTTATTCAATACTTGATTAGCGTGTTGTTGTAGTTCCAAATCTAATGTTGTGAATATTTTTAACCCCCCGCCTCCAGAACATGTTAGATCGTCAGAAGGACACCCAAAGAGAGCTTGCTTTCTTTCAGTATTTGTGTTTCCAAGAAATGCAAATTGAGGTTCATTGAGCAGTTGTCTTTTAACCTCAGCGACAACATGTTCTGCTGGATTTTCAAATATTTTAGAATTTTCTATATTTAGCGGCGCTATTTTTGCTGCACGATACTGGACTTCTACAATGAAGTTCTCCCTTAGCATTGTTTCTAAAACACTGTTTCTCCGTTCCAAAACTCTTTCAGGGTATTTTCTAGGATTGTAATATGCAGGGCTTCTAATAATTACTACAAGAGTCGCTGCTTCATGTAGAGTTAATTTATCAACGTTTTTGTCGAAATATTCATATGAGGCAGATTTGATTCCATAAGCTCCTGAGCCCCAATATATTGAATTTAAGTAGTATTCAAGTATCTGATCTTTTGTATATCGCCTTTCTAGTTCAACTGCCACAACAGCTTCAGTAATTTTTCTCCTTATAGAGATTTCATCACCAACAAAGTATAATTTTGCTACTTGTGAAGTAATTGTTGACCCGCCTCTGGTAATTCCTCTTAAGTTATCTAACACAGCACTTGCAATAGCTATGAAGTCTACACCTTCATGTTTATAGAAATTTCTATCTTCAGCTGCAAGTAGGGTATTTACAACAAATGCAGGGATTTCAGAGAGGGGAATTAGATCTCTGTTTAGTCCATCATGTAGTTCAGCTAATTGTATCCCATCTGAAGATATAATTATCGAGGGTTCTGATAGAGAGCTAAAGTCTAGGACCATTCCTTCTGCTCTAGGAAGGAATCGATCTTCTAGAGAATCCACTATAGCCATTGCAGATTTTGTAGGAAGAAATAGAAAAAACCCAATCCAAGTAGCAGTTAATATAGTTATCACAAGCAGAACTATGGATGCAACGTATTTGGATCCAAACCTTGATTTTTTTTCTATTCTATGAATTACTGACACATAAAAATTGTACTCATTAATTTTTTATAACTTTCACTGTTAAAATGAAAGTCTTTGTAGTTTAATAATATTTATGGACTATTCTCCCGGTTTAAGAGGCGTTGTTGCAGGTGAGACGTCAATTTCTACAGTAGGTGCTGAAGGAAAATCTTTAAGCTACAGAGGAGTAGATGCTGTAGAGTTAACAAGAACTAATAATTACCAAGACACTGCTTCACTAATCATAGATGACGTGCTTGACGGGACAGATTTCATTAAGTATTTTAATTACCATTACAATAAAATTTGTGAGAATGAATTTTATTACAATCTCTTTCTAAGCCTAAGGGAAGAGTTACACCCTATGGACGTTATAAGAACAATTGTTTCAAGTTCTGGCGAGCTTAAGGACGCATCTTCAATTGAGCAAACAGCTCGAATGATAGCCCTTGTTTCATTTGTTATCGCACATTTTGTAGATAATGGTTCAGATAAAATACAAGGTGGATTACAGATTGAAGAATATTTGGTCTCGTCCGCTCTCCTGCCAGGTCAAGAAGATACTCAACTTCTGGAGGCTTTGGATGATGTTCTCATTCTCTATGCAGAACATGGATTTAATGCGTCCACATTTGCTTGCAGAGTTTCAGCGTCCACCAGATCAGATTTAACTAGTTCTATATCAGCAGGGATTGGAACCTTAAAAGGAGAGCTTCACGGAGGAGCTAATGAAGAGGCAGCGAAATTAGTTAACTCATTCAGTACAGTTGAAGAAGCAATAATCGGTATAAAAAATAAACTTTCTAATAAAGAAAGGATAATGGGATTTGGCCATGGAGTGTATAAGATAAAAGATCCAAGAAGTCGGATAGTAAAATCTTGGTTAGAGAAATTGTCTGTTAATGATAAGGAGATTAATAAGTTTGAGATAGCAAAGGCAATAGACGTGACAATGAAAGAAGAAAAAGATTTATTTCCTAATGTTGATTTCTACGGAGGATTGTTACTTAATCTACTTGGTTTCAAGACAGAGCTCTTTACTCCTATTTTTGTAGTCGGTAGAACCGCAGGGTGGTCTGCTCACTACTTTGAGCAACGAGAACAAGACATACTAATACGACCAGCTGCTAAATATATAGGCAAATAAACTTGTTACAAAATTTATGAGTACAATTGCAAAATCTATTGCATCGTATTTAAATAATGAAAAAGAGTTTGACTCAGAGACGATTAATAGTGCTATCTTAGCTTTTCTTGATGCTTTTGGTTGTATTGTGAATGCAGCTTCAGATAGACAGGCGTCAAAATTTGCTTTGCCTTATAACTATAAGGGAGATATAGAGCTTCACCCATTTGGATTAATTGAAAAACTCAAATCAGAACATGATGTAGCAAGATATTTAGGGACATTAGTTAGGTGGCATGACTATAACGATACTTTTTTAGCAAAAGAATGGGCTCACCCCTCGGACAATTTTGGAGGATTATGGACTTCAGTATCTAGATATGTAGCAAAACCTAAGTTAAAAGATGTCTTAATTGGATTAGTTAATTCTTATGAAATCCAGGGGAGTCTAGCATTAGGTACTTCATTAAATGAACAAGGCTATGACCATGTATTTTATGTTAAGTTAGCCACTGCTGCTGTAGTTTCTTCAATTATGCCTAATGCTTCAGAATTAACAATTTCCAGAACAATTAATAATGTTTTGAATGATGGTTTAAATTTAAGAGCCTATAGACATGAGCCGAATGTTGGCAGAAGAAAGAGTTGGGCTGCAGGAGATGCTACATCAAGAGGCATGTGGTTGGCGCAAATCAGTTCATATGATGACAGCAATTATTCTACAGTGCAAAGCCAAGTTGATTGGGGTTTTGAGAATATATTTTTAAATAAAAAGAACCTTTCTCTAGGAAGACCACTTGAGGGTTGGGTAATAAAAAATGTACTTTATAAAGTATCATATCCTGCTGAATTCCATGGACAGTCTGCAATTGAAGCTGGAGTTTTCTTACACCCACTATTTAAAGAGAAATTTAATGAAATAGAACAGATTATTATAGAAACTCATGAACCTGCAATGAGGATTATTAGTAAATCAGGTCCATTAGATAATGAGTCTGCAAGAGATCACTGCATAGAGTATATGACATCAGTCGCATTGCTAGACGGTAATGTAACAACTCATTCATACACAAATAGTTATGAAAGAATTTCTGAAGTAGAGAACTTGAGAAAGAAATTTAAGATTTATGAAAATACTGAGTATACCCAAGATTACTACGATATAGAAAAGAGATATATACCAAACAAGGTTTATTTTCAGTACAAAGACGGAACTCGGTCTAAACAAAAAGAAGTCCTATGTCCGATTGGACACCCCACTAGAAGAGAAGAAGCTATCCCTATGTTAAAAGAAAAATTTATAGACAACTGTATGGTGTTTCATTCAAGAGATTTTTCTAGTGAGCTTTGGGACAAAACAGTTAGTGGCAAATTTATAGAACAACCTTTAGAGAACTTTGTAGAATACATACTGAATAATGAGTGAATTAAAAGCTGTATTATTAGTAGGAGGTGAGGCCACAAGATTGCATCCTCTATCAAAAGACAGTCCAAAAGGACTACTCCCAATTAGGGAGCTCCCAATTATTGAATATATGTTTAAAAAATTTCTAGATGTCGGAGTGGATGACTTTATTTTGATTGCTGCAAATAAACATAGGGAACAATGGGAAGGGTATAAAAAAATTTCCGAATATAAAATAGAAATATTTTATGAAGAAACAAAATATGACACTGCAGGTTTTATATGTAATAATTTAAATTTATTTCCTGATAAATTTATATGTGCCAATGGGGATTTATTAATGGATTTAAACCTAGATTACTTTATAGAGTCAGCATCTACTTCTAGAGCTTCTATTCTGTCTACAATTCAAGTTACTAATCCTTCAAGATTTGGGTTAGTAATCTACGATGAAAAAAATATTGTCAAAGAATTCATAGAGAAACCAAAGGATATATCCTTAGGAAATACAATAAGTGCAGGATTGTATTTCCTACAATTAGAAGATCTAGAGAGATTTGATTTTATAGCTAATGAGCCAGTATCTTTTGAAAAGGATATTTTTCCATTTTTTTCAAAGCTTAGTTTATTAAGTAACTGCTCACTTAGGGGGAGGTTATTTGATATTGGGACTAGAGAATCATATATTGAAGCTAATTGTATGTCTGAAAATTATTGGGTTCACCCAACTGCTATTGTCCATAAAACAGTTGAAGTGAAAAAGTCAGTTATAATGGAAAACTCTCAAATAGGAGAAAATACGCTAATTGTGAATTCAATTATTGGGCCTAATATGAAATTGGAAGCAAATTCAATCATTCAAGATGAAATTATTTGTTAATCTTGAAATGTAATGTCTAAAAAGAAATCTTTAGTTACTGGAGGAGCTGGATTCATTGGAAGCCATCTTGTAGAAAAGCTGCTTAAAATTAACCACGAGGTTCTAGTCATTGACAATCTATCTACAGGAAAAATAAACAATATAAATCAAATCGAAAGAATTCAATTTATTGAAGGAGAAATAGGAGATGAAGAATCACTGTCAAAGATACTTAAATTCAATCCAGACTACTGTTTCCATTTAGCAGCTCAGTCATCAGTAACAGTCTCAGTCGAAAATCCTTCACTTGATGAAGATTGTAATATAATTCAACCTTTAAGACTAATTAATTCAATAAAAGGGACTCAATGTAGCAGGTTCTTCTTTTCATCTTCTGGAGGAACTATATTTGGAGTACCAAAGACAATCCCCACTAAAGAAAATGATTTCGGCTCTGAGCCAGCTTCGCCTTATGGAAATTCAAAGAAGAAGTTAAACGAGTATATAGTCGATAACTTTCAAGGAACAGAAATAAATTTTTCAATACTTAATTTTGCGAATGTTTATGGGCCAAGACAAGATCCACACGGAGAAGCAGGGGTAATTTCAATATTTACTAAAAAATTTGTTAGTGGCAAGAAACCAATTATCTACGGTACTGGAGAACAAACTAGAGACTTTGTTTATGTGGGAGATGTAATAGATGCACTTCACAAGTGCATGTTCTCTGAAGAAAACCATATTCTGAATATCGGCTCAGGAGTTGAAACAAGTGTGCTTGAGCTCGTTTCAACTATTGGAGCAGCTCTTAATTTTGAAAGCGAAGTTATATTCAAACCAGCAAGGGAAGGAGAACTCCTTAGGAGCGTTCTAGATTGCTCACTTGCAAAAGAATCAATCAATTGGAAAGCAGAAACAAGCCTAGAAGAAGGGATTTCTGAAGTTATAAACTGGGTAAAGCATTAGAGGAAATAATCTTCTGACTCTTTCCTAATCATTTCCTCTATCCGTTTCTCTGATCTAGTGAATTCATAGTTACTTATTATTGCAATCGGGATATTTTCTGTTTTCCCCATCACTAATTCTGCTGCTGAAGAGAGTTCATCAGCAATAGCTATTTGTGTAATATTTAGTTCGTTATCAAATGAATCTTTTTTCCCTACGTAGCT
>Ga0066376_10004938_pt1 | contig 11486 bp, 3 predicted proteins | sample Knorr_S15_td_Bot_FD_77009 | JGI IMG/M metagenome (GOLD analysis project Ga0066376, IMG submission 77009) | Marine microbial communities from Southern Atlantic Ocean transect - Knorr_S15_td_Bottom_ad_5009_LV_A | ecosystem: Environmental > Aquatic > Marine > Oceanic | place: Southern Atlantic... | reverse complement strand
AAACAATTTCCCCGTAGAAGAGTATCCCCCGAACACAATTTCTAATTCACCATCTCCGTCTATATCACCCAGTGCAGGTGTTCCCATTAAAAACTGTTCAGCATCATAATCTACCTGAACACTTCCATCTGAATTCACAATGTATAAATGTTTATTTTTTGATCCTATTACAATCTCAATATCTCCATCTCCTTCCAGATCTGATACTGCTGGAGATCCCCATACATCTAGACCGCTTGCACCGCCAATATTCAATGGAAAACCAGTTATTTCTAATCCTGAAGGATCTAAAACATGCAATAAACCGCCATCTTCTCCGAAAATGATTTCCTGGACTCCATCACCATTTATATCCATAACTGCAGGAGATGATCTTACCTGATCTGTTGTAATAAAAGGAAATCCAGTTTGATTCAGAGAAATTGTCACATTAAAATGGTACTCAACCGAATAATCATACATACTTCCATTCTCTTCATATTCTGCTGTGATTTGAAAAGTAAAGGGAATGTCACCCAATTGAATCTCTGGAAGAAAAGTAATACTTACTGATGCAGAATCTTCGGGATTATCAATTGTAAGATCTTCAAATGGTATTTCACTATTATCAATGAGAACATTTTCTTCTGTTGTTGACAAGATTCCGGTTACATTATTTACGTTGAATTCTGGCAATGGATTTGAGATAAAGATCTGAAATAAAGCATTATCACCAGGATTCAAAACACCATCTCCATCACCCTCATCAGTAATGTTCGTTATTTCAGCAAAAAGTGAAAGTGTTTGAAATGTGAATTGAAGTGTATTATCAGCATAACCTACATCAATTATATTAATTCCTCCCGGCTCACCATTTGTAAGAAAACTCGAAGGATTTGTTGAATCATTGAATTCTCTCCTTCCGGAAGATTGATTAAATGGGGCTCTACTAATATCACCATTGCTAGAGGGAGTTCCACTAGGTCGATAAACATAGAGCTCATCCGGGGGACCATCAGCATTTCCATTACCTACCACAGTGTTAATCCGATATACAAGCAATCCAGAATCATACCCCGGTGTTCCCGCCTCATACATTCCTTCTTTTTTTCTGTATTCCACAACAAAGTACTCATCATCTGTATTGGGCGAATTTATCCGGAAACAATTATTATCCGGTAACTGCAGCGGGTTTAAGGTGTATGTCCCGGTATTTGAAATAACCGGAATTTCAGGGATCCAGTCACCATATTTCCATTTCATAAACGCACACGGATATTGAGGAGGATCAGAATTTGCTTCCATCACATCCCATCCGCCAACCGGCACTCTCCCATCATAGGAATAATGATATAAATCCGGTGCACCCAAGGAATGAAAAAACTCATGACAGAGTGTTCCAACGTTGAAATAGGTTGGGTCTCCCGCTAAATTGAAGTTATAATCCCCTACAAAGCTACCATTGACTTCCACATCATACGTATACAGATACCAGCGATGGGGCCACAGTAAGCTTGCCCAGGCTCCAGGGCTACCGGAGATAAGAAAAGATGTATTATCAACACGACCATCACCATCACCATCAACAACCAATGTATCGGGAATTTCTGAATTTACAAATTCAACAGCGTCCCGTAATAAAGAATGCTCACGATCTCTTCGCTCATTATCGCCACTATAACCATCGGGATTTGAAGGACTATAAGGCATAAAATAGCTTCTCGGATGTGGGTCCTGATAAGAAATATTTGTATTTAATTCACACGAAGGAAAATGATGAGTATTTACAGTAAGGGTGTCGTAAGAAACCTCTAGAAAATAATGTTTCAAAGAAGGACCGTCTTCCTTATTATATGGTTGATCATAATACGACCGGGGAGTAACAAATTCATATTCATCTGCAAACCTGATGAATATATTCAAATTATTTATCGTACCTGAAGTTGGCGCATCCCGTTGTTCGAATCCACGAAACCATGTATCCCGTCTTTCCTTAATTTTATTGGGAGAAATGATTAACCATTTTTGAATCAAAGTAGTATTTGGATCTATCGTTCCATATTTATAGAGAGAAGGCTTTAGTTCTTCACCATCTTTAACAGCATAATAATAATACCCATCTGATTGACTCTGAATAATCGTATATCCATTTTCATCATGCAGCCAGTTATAATACTCATCACCACTGGCAAAACAATTAATTTCTATTCCATCCGGCTGATAAACAGTTATGGGTATATCCCTCAAGTAAGCAGAATACACACCGGAAACCATCAACAAAATCATATAAATATATCTTCTCATTACCATTCCAAACTTAAATCCTTCTATAACCTAATAAGAGAATTCTTTGCATCATTTCATCAAGATCATTTTATTCGTTGTCGTTTTATTACCGCTTGTTAATTTGTAGAAATAAATTCCTGAACTGAAATTACTCGCATGCCATTGGACGGAGTGATTTCCAGGTTCGAGGAAATCATCCACAAGAGTTTCTACTAATTTTCCGGTGATATCATAAATTCGTAGAGACGCATTGCCATGCGTCTGTACAGAAAATTGAATCGTTGTCACCGGATTAAAAGGGTTTGGATATGCCGTATGCAAAGCAAAGATTGTTGGGACAGTTGTTGTGAATTTCCTCAATACCCATTTTTCTGAATCACCAATAAGCTCTAACACATTAACACCTGAACACTCAAACACATTTCCACTTTCATCAGTAATTTCCCAGACATCTCCATCTTTAATATCAAATTCAACATTGAGCGGATTGCTTTTATTCATTACTTCAATGACACAGTCATCTGTTGCGCAGAGTTTAGTGTCACCGGAAAAACGAATGTCTGTGGCTCCTGATGGGGGTTTAGGAGGCAAACTATAACTGAGTTTGTGTTCCTCCGGAACATCAATTCCAAAATACAGAGTTTGTCCATTAATTGTCAGGGAATTGGCACCCTCAAGATAATTTGTAAATTCTCTAGTTCTAGCCTGCATACCTGAAGAAATTATGATACTTCCTTCTCCAAAAGAGCGAATCCAGTATCCCTTTCCCGGCTCAAGTTCGCTTGCTTCAACATATCCACCGGTAAAACCATAGATTGTACCGGGGATAATGAGATTATCAGGATCACTGATTGAACTAATACTGGTCACAGTAGAAAGCCCTGCAATCAGGTTCCAGTCTTCATTCAACTGAACTGATACTGAAGAAAGTGATGAACCTGAAATTGCGGTTGTTCCTGCACTGTCAAATCGGAGCCAATAACCGTTCCCGTGTTCAAACTCTGTCTCCTGAATATAACTGTATGCAAAACTAAAAAGTGTTTCTTCAATCGCATCGGGATAAACCGATAAATAATAAGGATCTTCAACATTCAAAGGTAATCCAACCAGATTCCAATCAATAATGTAATTTACGAAAACCTGCATTGACTCTTCAGCGGGTTGATAATAACCTGTCCTTGCAGTATTATTACGATACATACTCCACATCCCACTTAAATCACCAGTTTCCTTTACATCAATCACTTGAAGACTTTCACCACTACCTATAAAAATTTCTAAATCGCCATCTAAATCCAGGTCAGCATTCGTAATTGCTCCTCTTAATAATCCACCAGTATTTATTGGAAAATGGGGATAGGTTGTACCATCATTGTATAATACAAATATTTCAGAACCATTTATTGCAGTAACAATTTCAGATGATCCATCGCCATCAAAATCTGCAAAACAAGGTGAAGCGATTATATCGTTTCCAAGGTTTACAGGCCAGCCTGAGAGAGCATTCCCATTAAGATCCACTGCATAAATCTTGTCATCCTTGGAACCGAAAAAGATAAATAATTCACCATTTAATTCCATAACGGATGGTGATACCTGGATTTTATCTCCAGTTAATACAGAAAATCGTAAACTTCCGTCACTGTTTACTGCATAGAGACGATTATCATTACATCCTGTAATAATAATTTTTTCACCGTTGGCTTCCAATATCGATGGTGCTGTTTGAATTTTATCACCAGCAAGAAACGGAAATCCGGGGGCAGTACTGCCATCATCTAAAATAAGATATAAAAAGTCATCATCTGTGCCAAGAACAATATCATCTTTGCCATTATTATTAAAATCTGCTAATGCAACTCCGGCTTTTACTCTTTCACTAAAGTCGATTGGAAAACCATCCACATCACTTCCATCGAAATTAATAGCAAAAATTTTATTATTAGAAGAATATCCTGAAAATACAATTTCTAGCTCCGGATCGTCATCTACATTTCCTATTGCAGGAGTACCAATGAGAAATAATTCCGTTTCATAATCAGTTTTCAATCCGTTGTAATCAAATATATAGAGATGTCTGCTCTTTGAAGTAATAACAAAGTCAATATACGAATCACCATCCAAATCAGCAGCAGCAGGAGAACCCCAAATTTGATTTCCGGTCTCAAACGGAAATGTTCCATTAAAATATTCCGTTCCATCATCAAAGTATATATGGACAACACCGCTATAATCTCCAAAAATTATTTCATTATCACCATCATTATTTAAATCTATAATCAAGGGGCTTGAACGAATCTCAGCTGTTGCTAAAGGAAATCCTACTTGATTCAGGGTAACATCTAATTCGAAATCAAATTCATCTGTGTAATGAACAATGGTCCCATCATCATCAAAATCTGCATTAATTTCTAGAACAAAGACAGCTGGCATTAGATCTTCAATATTATCAATGGATATTGATGTTTCGATTTCTACGTGGTTTCCATTCATAGGAAGTGAACCAATTTCAATTATTGAAGGATTAAAATGAACCCAGTCATATGGTGATGTTAATGTTATTGTTGCATTTTCTGCGTTACTAGGACCGCTTTGAATTTGTACGTCAAGTGTCAATTGCCCTGTTTCACCTGGATTCAATAAACCATCTCCATCGTTATCGTTTGTAATCCCCACTACACTTGTATTAATAAAAATATTCCAGTAAACAAATTCCATGATATCACCGGGATATCCAATATTCTGAATGTTTAGTCCACCGGGAGCGCCACCATACAAAAAACTGGAAGGATCAGTTGAATCATTAATTTCCGTCCTTCCTGTTTCCGCACTAAATATCGCAGCATTCAGGTTTCCATTCACATTTGTAGTACCACCCGGTCGATATAAATATACTTCATCGGGAGGTCCCTGTGCATTTCCGTCCAGGTAACCATCAATTCGATATATAAGCATTCCATCCTGATTTCCGGGTAGATTTATTTCATAGATTCCTTCCTGTTTTCGATATTCCACTACAAAAAATTCATGACTGGAATTTGGGGAATCTATCTGATAACAACTCAACTGCTGGGACTGGAGAGGTAATATTGGAAATATTCCCATGGTTTCAATTTCAGGACATTCTATCCAATGGCCATATTTATATTTCATCCAGGCTCCCATATACCCGCTGCCACCATCCATTATGTCCCAACCTCCTACAGAAGTTGGAGCACCACCTCCATTGTAATGATACAGATCCGGAGCTCCCATTGAGTGAAAAAATTCATGACACAACGTATTAACTGTAAAATAACCCCCGGTTGCCAAATTAAAATTATAGGAATCAACAATGCGATTATTAATGAATACATTAAAACTATATAATGACCATCTGTGAGGCCAAAGAAGGTCACTCCATCCTGTGGGAGAACCTGAGACCAGGAATGTTACATTATCAACTTTTCCATCATCATCACCATCTACATCTAAACCAGCAGGAACTTCTGAATCAATAAATTGTATGGCATTTCTTAATAAAGTATGCTCACGAATTGTTCTTTGGTTTTCTGTATATCCATTCGGATTGGTTTGGGAATTATAGGGTTCATAGTACGAACGGGGATATTGATCTTGGTAGGATAAATTTGTAGACATGGGACATACCGGAAAATGATGGGTAATTACTTCCAATTGCGAGTAGGATACTTCATCATAATAGTGATACAGGGATGGGCCCTCTTCTTTATTAAACGGTTCATCCATTACAGAGCGGGGAGTTGAGAATTCATTTTCATCAGCAAAGCGAACAAAGATGTTTATGTTATTAACAGTCCCTATTGTAGGTGCATCCCGAACTTGAACATTTTCCCAGAATTTTGCTCGCCGCATCCTATACTCATCAACTGTAATGCCAACCCATTGTTCAAGACGAGTTTTATCCGGACTCATGGAATCTACACGAATGTCAGTCGGAAGTAATGTACCGGAAACTGCTTTCGCAAAATAATAATATCCATCCTCGGGGCTCTGGATAATTGTAAATCCATCCGCATCATGTAACCAGCTGTAGTATTCATCTCCGGTTGCATAACAATTGATTTCAGTTCCATCCGGTTGATATACAATTATGGGTATGTCCCTCAAGTAAGCGGAATACACACCGGAAACCAGCAACAGAATCATATAAATATATCTTTTCATATCAATTCCAATTTTATCCTTAATTATTTATTAGGAATCTCATACATTATTTCATGAGGATACATTTCTTCACTGAAGTATAACCGCCAGACTCCAATGCATATACATACACTCCGGAAGGAAGAGATCCTGCATTCAGTGTGGCAGTGTAAATCCCCTGGGATTGTCTTGCATTCACCAGCACTTTAACTTCTTCTCCTAAAACATTAAAAACCTTCAAGCTCACAAATCCATCCCTTGGAATTTCATACCTGATCTCTGTTACAGGATTAAATGGATTTGGATAATTCTGCTGAAGAGAAAACTGACCGGGAAGAGTTCCTGCTGTCACTCTTTCAAGTACAAGAGTGGAAAGTGTGCCGGAAATTTTAATCTCACCTGAATCTATTAACGGGAATTCAAGACCTGTTTCTGTATGAATTAATTTCCATGTTTCATCTTCATTCACTGCGTATGAAAGGAGAAGAACAGGTGCAGAAGACATCAGTTCAATGATTCCTCCATTTATACTGTATTTCCAATCACCGGAAAAGCGTGCATCAAAAGCTCCGGCCAGTGGTTTTGGAGGTAAGCTGTAACTCTGTTTGTGTTCCTCCGGAACATCCATTCCAAAATACAGGGTTTGTCCATTGATAGTCAGAGAATTTGCACCCTCAAGATGATTGGTAAACTCTCTTGATTTTTCCTGCATTCCTGAAGAAATGGTGATATTTCCAGCTCCACTGGAACGAATCCAGTATCCCTGCCCCGGTTCAAGTTCACTAACTTCAACATATCCTCCTGTAAAGCCATACAAGGTTCCGGGAATAATGAGATTATCCGGATCACTGATTGAACTGATACTGGTCACAGTTGAAATCCCTGAAATCAGGTTCCAATCCTCATACAACTGAACTAAAACTGAAGATAGTGATGAACCTGAAATTGTGGTTGATCCTTCACTGTCAAAACGGAGCCAGTACCCATTTCCATGCTCAAACTCTGTCTCCTGGATATAGCTGGTTTCAAAACTGTATAATGTTCCTTCAAGAGCAGTTGGAAAAACAGAAAGATAATAGGAATCCTCTACACCCATAGGAAGGCCTACAAGGTTCCAATCAGCTAAATGATTAACCATTACACTTGCAACTTCGTGCGTTGTGTTGAAATGTCCATTTCTATTGAGGTTTCCGCGATGCATATTCCACATATTTGCAACTGATCCGTTCTCTTTCACATCGATGGCCAACAAGGCGTTTCCTGTTCCTGCAAATACTTCAAGGTCGCCATCTAAATCCAAGTCGGTGATCGTAGGAGATCCCGTGAAGCTTGAACTACCGGTAATGGGGAAGTGACTGTATATCACTCCATTTAATCCAATGGCATATAGTCCTGTGTTCGTAGCAGCGACCACTTCATCCATGCCGTCACCATCTAAATCTGCAAAAGCAGGGGAAGAAACAATGTCTGCACCTAGATCGATAGGCCATCCGGGAAGAGCATTTCCTTCTAAATTAACGCCATATAAATATCCATCGTTCGAACCAAAAAAGATACCGGGACCATTTCCGGTATCAACAATCCCTGAAGATTCACTGACATCACCTCCCGTTTCAATTTGGAATCGTAGGCTTCCGTCGCTATTGATTGCATAAAAATTGTCATCTCGACTGCCTGCGAAAATAACCATTTCATCATTAATTTCCAAAACAGAGGGATCTGTTCTAAAATCATTTCCTGCCTCAAAGGGAAACCCAACTGCAGCTGTCAAATCATCATATATAAGCCACAGGTTGGCATCATCGGTACCACAAACAATATCAACTTTACCATTTCCATTGAAATCTGCTAATGCAACACCCCTCTGGATTTTTTCACCAAGCTCATAAGGAAATCCCGGTACATTTGTACCATCTGGATTGATAGCAAACAATTTCCCCGGAGAAGAATATCCTCCAAAAACAATTTCAAGTTCTCCATCTCCATCAATGTCACCTAAAGCTGGCGTTCCCATGAGATATTGCCCTGCGTTGTAGTCTTGTTGAACGCTACCATCTGCATTCAATATGAGCAAATGTTTGTTTTTGGATCCAATAACGATTTCTATATCTCCATCTCCTTCCAAGTCTGCAACTGCCGGTGATCCCCAAATATCATCACCAAGCTCAAAGGGAAATCCGGGAAATTCTGTCCCTGTGGAAGAAACGACATGAAGAAAACCACCATAATCTCCAAAAATAACTTCCTTAGTTCCATCGCCGTCAATATCAAAAACGACTGGCGAAGATTCTATCTGAGAAGTGTTTTCAAATGGCCAGTTTTCTTGATTCAGACTCACTTCCAGAGTGAAATCAAATTCCCGATTGTATACCATTGAATTCCCATCTAAATCTACGTATTCAGCTGTTAAATCAATTGTAAATACTATATTACCTAGAGTAATATCCTGATCAAGTATAATTTGGAATTCTCCGGATGAGATACCCCCGCCTGCATTAATATTTCCAAATTCAACGACTGGATTTGGAATTGTAACGGGGCTATCTGTTGAGACCACACCAACTACACTATCTGCATCAAGAGCAGTGGATTCATTCGTTATCATCAGAATTATACCCGCTTCTTCTCCTGGATTTAACACCCCGTCACCATCATCATCTCCAAAAAAATCAACAAATTCACTGAAAAGAAACATGTAATTATCAAGAGAAACATAGGCAAACTCTGCCTGTTTTACTTCTCTTGTGGGAATATTCTGCACAATCGCAACAATACCAACATTTGAGACTTCCCATGCTTCATCCATAGGGAACGATCCGGAAAATGTCTGTGATTCGCCTGCATTAGAAATAGTAATATTATTGGATGAAAGCCAATCCCGTGTTACAAACCTTGCATCAAACCATAGTCCAACTGCTGTCCAGAGTGAATAAATGGAATCTTCAAACAGAAAAATTTCTACCCTGTGGTTAGCTGTTTGATATGACGATTCCATGGTAAGTGTCACATCATACATTCCTAAGTCTCCTGTACCACCAACAGAAACATCCAAAATGAATGGTGTCTGATTTTGAGACATTGAATTATAAATGTTAAGAAACTGATTATACATGGGCTCCCAATTTCCGTTTGGATATCCACCGACAGTTTCTACTATCCCATTCCATTGTGTGTGCGGAATACCGCCCACACCGTAAAACCCGGCACGTGTACCATATTCTGGAATAACAAAAGAAGGATCCGGACTATAATTCGGACTGTGCCAGGCAAGAGATACTAATGTGTTTGGGTAATCTTCATGTAATTCATTTAGCGCAAGACTTGCACTTGGGCAGTATGGTCAAGACAGCCCTGTGAATTCTTCGACAAAAACTTTTTGTCCGGTTCTGCTGGCTTCCTCAAGTATTATTTTCAAATCATCAATTCGATTGTATTCTGATTGAAATATTTCTACTTCATTTGGATTCTCTAAGGAGAATGCCGATGAAATGATATAAATTAACCCCGCGAACATAATCTTTTGATTCATTGTGAACTCCTTTTAATTTATTGCTCTATTGCTTAAAAACAAATTTAATATGAAACAGTATAATTTTTGATGATAATTATTCCGTTTAATTGTCACTTATAATTATTTCACCCGCGCCACTGGATCGTATCCAATATCCCTTTCCAGGATATAATGTTTCGACTGCAGTATATCCTCCAACATTATATACATAAATCGCATCCGAAATAATCAGACCGTTTGGGTCTGTTATTTCAGTCACTTCAACAGGAAATGAAGTGCTTGAAATCATGTTCCAACCCTCACTCAAGCCCACTATCAATTCATATAAAAATACTCCTGTGATAGTTGATACTCCACTCTCACTAAATCGCAGCCAATATCCGGTCCCCGGATGCAGTGCGTCTTCTTGGATATATCCACCATTATCACCAAAAGAAAATAATGTGTTCTCTACTGCATTCTCAAATAATATCTGGTAACCATTATTTTCAACATTTAAAGGCAGACCGATCATATTCCAATCAGACTGATAATCTATCGCTAGCTCATCACTATAAAGCTGGTTATAAAGAAACAAAAATGCATCCGATTTTATTTGCTCAAAGTGCTCATTCGGTCCGCTAAACCAGTTCCCGTTAACAGTGCCCCAATATTCATGCAATTCACCTTCTCCTTGATGAAATTCATTTTCCATGCCTAACTCACTCATTCGCGCATGGATGGGACTTGAACCGTAAACTAATGGAAGCAATATATTTAAAGTAAATGGGAATCCAACTCCAATCGGAACGATTGGGTCCAAGGTTCCATGAAACGTAATTGATGGCACACTATCTTCAGGATCGATCCATGCGGTATCACCAACAGCTCCCCAACAACTTACTAAAGCTTTTGGGCGACTATTATGCATAAATGAATTCCCTTCACAATCAACACAGCCTAGATCTGGATCAGAAGAGTTACCGTATGTCGCTTCAGGTCTTTCACTATCATCCGCATACGTAAGATGCAAAGCAATGAATGAGCCCGCGCTTGTCCCCCAAATAAATATATTTTCATAATCAATGCTATATATATCATGAAATTCACGAAGGTACCGAACTGCTGCACTTGCATCTTGAACACCTCTATATACAGCCCTCTCTCCACTATAAGTACTCAATATATTTAATCCTAACCTATAATTAATACTCACTGCAACGTATCCTCTTTTCGCAGCAGAAATTGATAGGGCCACTACATCATCTAATTCATTATGACCAGAAAAAAATGCACCCGTATGAATAAATATGATGACCGGACGATTTGTCAACGTATCTCCCTCAGGTTCATAGATATCCATATCGAGATCAATGTCATAAGTATTCCACTCAAAAAGAAATATGAAAGGCAGATCAGGAGCATTCCCGTACACAACATTTTCAGTTTTAACATAACTGTCAAATACTTCATCCAAATAACGAACCGGATCAGCATAGATATACTGCAAAACAATCAATAACAGGAGAGAATAATTTCTAATCATTTCTTTTGAATTCCCCATTTT
>Ga0066376_10004937_pt1 | contig 11486 bp, 10 predicted proteins | sample Knorr_S15_td_Bot_FD_77009 | JGI IMG/M metagenome (GOLD analysis project Ga0066376, IMG submission 77009) | Marine microbial communities from Southern Atlantic Ocean transect - Knorr_S15_td_Bottom_ad_5009_LV_A | ecosystem: Environmental > Aquatic > Marine > Oceanic | place: Southern Atlantic... | reverse complement strand
CGCGCCGGGAGAGGAGGCGGGGGTGGGGCGGGAGCATGGCCAGGGGGCCGCTCGAGTCTCGAACGCGCCCGGGGAGGCGAATGCCGCCCCGAGCTACCCCGGCTCCGCTCACGCTTTCGAAGAAAGCCTCGGACCGTAGGCCCATCCGGCACGCCCTATCCCCCGGCGTGCGGCAGGCTGACCGTGATTTCCACCTCACCCTCAGCGGGAACCAGCTCCCGAAGAGGAGTGTCGGGGGTAACTACCTGGACGTCATCGCCGGCACGCAACTCTATCGTCGCCTGAGGATCCTCGAGCGCCGTGCGGATACGCTCGGCCTGTTTGCCCTCGATGTCACGCAAGAGCATTTCGATCTGCTGCCCCACGGTGGCAGACAGCTTACCCTTCGATGGTACGGTGTCTTCCGCCGCCGTCTGGATGCCGTATTTGAGTGCCGTCTGAATCATGGTTCCCTCCTTTGATGGCAACGGTGAATTCGAATACTACCCAATAATACCATGTAGTATACTATGGTGCGTAATATAGCATAATAGCCCTGTTCAATCAACTATTTTATTTAAAAAGATGCCATATGGCATTACGGATAAGCCCTGCCAATGGTCCGAGGGATTGGTTAACAGTCCGTTGAGACGTTTGGAACCAGACGAGTTGGAAGTCAGAGGAGATGGAACAGGCTAGCGTGTACCCACGGCCCGGCCGACCAGCCACTCACTCAAGCGCTGGCGCGGACAAGCTCTGTGATCGCGTTGGGGCGCGCGAAAAGTTTCCGGGTCGCATGGTCCTCGGCATCGACCAGCCGCCGGGGGGAAATGGTATGATTGCTCAGCGCTGGCTGCGAGCGATGCCCGTAGTAGATGTGGATGGTGCGCCTGGGCCGGACTGTCCGGCGCAGCATCCCGGCGTGGCAGCTTCCGGCATTGAAGAGAATGGCGGTTCCCGCTGCCCCGTACAGAGCAATCGCCCCCGAGCCGTCCCTAGCCGCCGGCATTTTCGTCTTCTCCTCCACATCCTCTGGAACGATGGCGAAGCAATGGCTGCCCTCGTCCACGTCGGTGAGATAATAGACCACTGACAGATGTCGCATCGCCAGCGGGTGGCCGGGAAGATGGGGGGTGTCCCGGTGCCATGCCGGGTTCGGGGGTTCGCCGTCGATGGGCTCGCGAATCATCACGGAGTGCTCTTCGAAGCTGACTTCCTCTCCCATCAGCGACTCGACGAGGGGGAACACCGATGGCTGACGAATGCTCGCGTCAAATTCCGGGCAGCTCAGCAGCAGATTCACGGCCTGAGATCGCCCTCCCTCGTCGCGCTTCATCCACATCTGAGGATGCAGCTGGCGATCTCGGTCTATGGCCCGATTCAGCTGATCTACCTCTGTCCCGGTTAGCGCTGCTGGAATGACCAGGTAGCCGTTGCGACGAAAAAAACCGACGCTGTCCGTCATCTGCAATCAGGGGCCAGCTCGTGCGCCCCCAGGTCGGCATCCACAAAGCCGCGATGGAAATTCTTACCCATCAGATACTTGACCTCCAGCTCCACGTCGCGGAGGTAGATTTGGGGGGTGACAACGCGATCTCGCTCGAGGAGCAGAACCTCGATCCGGTTAGTTCCCTGAAGCGGGCGGTCCTCGCCCTCCAGGCGGAAGATGAACCAGTAGCCAGAGCCGGTTCGGTAGCACCGTGCGCCCATCTCCCAGGCAGAACAATGATCGCCTCAACCGGAGTTCCCACCAGCTCGTCCACACCCGCTTCGTACTCTTCCTTCTCGATGGGCGGCTCGTACATATAGATGAGCGGATGGCGTCCGTCGTGGTAGAACATGATCCGGGGGGTTGCTCTTGACATGCGCTACCTGAACCAGTCGTAATTGAGCCCCAGACCCCGATCGGCGAGGGGCAGACCGACCCGCTCCCCCCCCTTCGCCGCCGACAGCTTCAGCGCCACCTCCACCTCCATGGCGATGGCAACCCGCCGACCCGAGTTCTTGGGTTCGTCCAGATCCCCGGCAAGACAGCTAAGGATATCGTCCAGCGAATATATCGCCCCGTAGGGAACGTTGAACTGCGGTTTTGGCCACGGAACCTCAACGACCGCAGGCACGCCGTCGGCGGTCTCCACCTCCTGCTGCAAGCGCCAACCCGCGCCGAATCCGAAGCTCAGCTCCCCTTTGGAGCCGCTCAACCGCACCCCCGGCGCACCTTTGCGAAAATGGAGGACCGGGCTGTTTCCCGTTTCCGCCCCCCACGCCATACCCTGGCCGGTGAATTCGTCGGATCCGGAGTCGCGGCGGGGCTCGTCACCTGCACCCACGACCCAGGCGGGCAAGTGATCGAGGAAGTAGGACCAATTTTGGTGCTGCGCGCCGGGCCCCGCAGACTCGATGGAGAGAATCTCACCGATTCCGCCCCCATCGACGATCTCCCTGGCGCGGGCGAAGGAGGGGTGGGTGGTGGTGATGCAGCCACAGCTCAGTGGCACCCCCGCACTCCGACACGTCTCCACCATCCGGTCCGCCTCCGCCAGGGTGTGGGCCATCGGCTTCTCCGTGAAAATGGCCCGAGCGCCGCATTCCACCGCCAGGCAGGTCAAGTCCGCCCGCGTCGCCGTGTTGGTGCACACGGCGACGACCTCGGGTCGCTCCGCGCGCAGCATCTCCTCCGCGGAGGTGTATACTTGCTGGATGCCGTAGCGCTCGGAAAACGCCTTCAAGCGCTTACCATCCCGATCCGCGGCGGCAACCAGCTCGGTTTCCGGTCTCGCCCACAGGGCCTCGGAGTAGGAGGTGGGATTGCCCTCCTCCCCGGGATGGTCGTGGTGGTGAAAGCGGCGGTGTATGTCCAGGCTCGGCGTGGGCCGGTCCACGTCCCCGATCTCGAAGCGGTCGGAGACTCGCTTCGCCAGGTCGTAGAGCAGCCCCATCCAGCCAAGCCCGATGACGGCGGCGCGGTATTTTGCCATTCTCCTCCTCCTTCTCCTCCTCCTTCTCCTTCTGGCCTCTTCGTTGCCCAGGTTCGTCGCGCCAGGCAATGCTCGCTAGCCCCTAAACTACAACTTCCACCCCCACCAGCGACAGGGTCACCCCCTACGCTGGCCCGCCCCTACACCCAGTTGCGCGAGTCGGGGACAGCCACCCACGTCGATCCCTGGGCGATGGAGGCCTGGCTCACCAGCCCTGGAAGGGTCAGATCCATGGCCTCGTCGATGCCGATCGGGGGCTCTCGATCTTCCAGAATAGCGGTGACGAAGTCCTGCACCTGCCAGTAGTCGCCGCCACCGTGGCCCGCCTTCAAGGCCTCCGCGGGAGGTCTCTTCCAGAAGTCGGGCAGGAATTCCTCCTCCAGCTCTTCCAGGGCTTCCCACTGTGGTTTCTCGCTGCGGGAGCGCAACCAGATCTTCGGCACCCCCCGGAATCCGTCGGCGGACTCGAAGCTGCCGTCCGTTCCCTGGAGCACGTGGTGGCCCATGTTGTGTGGGCGGTCGGACAGCATGTCGACTCGAATGCTGGCCAGCGCGCCGCTGGTAAGGCGGCACGTCATGGTCACCGAATCCTCCATCTCGTAGCAGTCGCCACGCGGGTCGCGATAGTGGTGACCCGTACCCACGGCGCAGACCGCGGTCACCCGCTCTCCCGCGAACCACTGCAGGACGGGCCCCAGGCTGTGCGTCGGATAGGTACATCCGTTGACCCCGGTCTGCCACCTTCGGCGCCACGGCGTCCGCTCGTTGAGCTCCTTGAGCTCGTGGATATAGGCGCCTTCGGCGTAATACAATTCGCCGAATAATCCTCGACGGGCGAGCTCGGTAACCAGAACCATCGATTTCTGGTAGATGTAATTCTCCGCCATCATGTAACGGGCGCTGCTGCGGCGGGCGGCCAGTACAAGCGAGTGGCACTCCTCCACCGAGACCCCGGCCGTTACCTCGCTCAAGACGTGAATGTTGCGCTCGAGCGCCATCGCCGACTGGGAGGCGTGAAACTGCATGGGTGTGCCGACGACGACGGCGTCGATGACACCCGAATCGAGCATCGCCTCGGCGTCGGCAAAGGTGTGCTCGACTTCCAGTTCCGCGGCACTGGCTTCAAGCCGCTCGGCGCGGATGTCGCACAGCGCCGTGATACTGGCACCGGGGTTGGCCGTCAGGCTTCTGGTGAAGCTGCCCCCTCTACCCACCGCGCCGATGATGCCGAATCGAATCAGGTGATCACCCAATCGTCACTCTCCCCCGCGAGTTCAGTGAAACAGCAAACGCTCGAAAAACCGCTGACAGGCCAGCCCCCTACCCTCCCGCGTGTTTGCCATCGCGCAGCACCTTGCCAGCGCGAGCCACCAGGCCTATCTTGCACCTCTTCCAAAATCGACACAAGGCGTAAGGGGACGATATGAAAATCGATGTTTTAGCACTGACCGCCGAACTAGTAAAATACGAATCCATCAGTCGCGCCACCAATGTCCCGGTCACCCGCCACCTGGCCAAGGTACTGCGAGCCCTTCGCTTCAAAGTCGAGATGTTGCCCTACGCCGACGACGCCGGCGTCGCCAAGCTCACCATCGTCGCCCGCCTCGGATGCCCCGGGAAGGGCGGGCTGTCCCTCATGAGCCACGACGACGTAGTGCCGGCCGGGGCCGCCGACAACTGGACCAGCGACCCCTTCAAGGTCAGAGAGCACGGTGGAAAACTCTACGGCCGTGGCGCCTGTGACATGAAGGGCCCACTAGCTGCCTCAATCTGCGCGGCCTCCCGTTTTGCGGCTGGCGATCTGCGGCAACCCCTCTATATCATCGTCACCTCCGACGAAGAGATCAACGCTCTGGGCGCCCGGGAAGTGGTGGCCCGATCGAAGCTGTTTGCGGATCTGCGTCACGGATATGGTGTCATCTGCGAACCCACGCGACTGAAAGTAGTCCACGCCCACAAGGGCTCTCTCGGACTGACCATCACCTCCAAGGGACGCGCCGCCCACACCAGCTCGCTGAAGGGCGTTAACGCCAATCTCAAGATGATCCCGTTCCTCAACGAAATGAGGAAGATCAACGAGTCCGTCCTGAGTGCGCGCCGTTTCCGCAATGACGAGTTCAGGCCGCCTCACTCGGAGTGGAGCATCGGCATCAACGATGGCAATGTGGCCACCAATATCTCGCCGGTGAGCAGCGTCTGCACGATCAACTACCGACCCATGCCCGGCATCGATACCGACGCCCTGGTGACCCGGACGCGAAAGTGTGCCCGCGACCTGGGGCTCAAATGCGTGGTCCACCGGACCGGGGCCCCTCTGTACACACCAAAGGACGCGCCCATTGTCCGCACCGCTCTCGCCCTGACGGGCAAGCGAACCCCAACCACCGTCGCCTACGGGACGGATGGCCTGGCTTACTCTTCCCAGATGAAACAACTGGTAGTGATGGGTCCCGGAGATATCGCCCAGGCCCACACGGTGGATGAATGGATCGAGGTCGATCAGCTCCACAAGGGCGTGGAACTGTACACCCGCTTCATCGACCACGTCTGCGTGCAGGGCCTCGCCTGAGGCGAATCTCAGCTCGCCGCGGTCGCGCTGGAGATCCTTAGCAGTTCTCTCTCGACGAGTTCCTCCGCGATCTGAATGGCGTTCAGGGCCGCCCCCTTGCGCAACTGATCGCCGCTGATGAACAGGTCGATTCCCCTGCCGTCAGCGCGGGAAATGTCGTTGCGGATCCTGCCCACGAGCACCGCATCTCTGCCCGACGCCTCTATCGGCATGGGAAAGTGGTTGGCTTCCACGTCGTCGACGATCTCCACTCCGGGTGCCGCTGCCAGGATCTGTCTGGCCTGGAACTCGTCCACCGCCTCCTCGAACTCGAGATTGACAGCCTCCGAGTGGGCCCTCATGACCGGTACGCGCACACACGTCGGGGCGATGCGGATATCGTCGTCGTGGAACATCTTCTTAGTCTCGTTAACCATCTTCATCTCCTCCTCGCAATACCCTTCGGCACCGATCTGAGTATTGTGGGAAAACAAATTGAAGGCGACCTGATGGGGCATTTCGTTGGGTCGGGCCTCTTTTCCATTCAGCACGTCCCTGGTCTGGGTCTCCAGCTCCTCCATGGCGCGAGCGCCGGCACCGCTGATGGCCTGATAGGTCGAAACCACGATCCGCGCCACCCGGCTGTGCTGGTACAGCGGCCACACGACCACATCCATGATGATGGTGGAACAGTTGGGATTGGCGATAATTCCGGCATGGGCGGCCAGATCCTGCGGATTGATCTCCGGTACCACAAGAGGCACCGAAGGATCCATGCGAAATGCCGACGTATTATCGACCACGACCGCACCCGCATTGACCGCCAGCGGCGCGAACTTTCTGCTGATAGACCCCCCTGCCGAGGCCAGAACCAGATCGATGTCAGTAAAGGAATCCTCGCCAAGTTCCCGGATGGTATGCTTCTCACCCTGAAATTCCACTTCCCTGCCCGCCGACCGCGCCGAAGCCAGGAGCCGCAGCTCACCAATCGGAAAGCTCCGTTCCGCCAGCAGCTCCAACAAAACCTGCCCCACCGCACCAGTAGCCCCCATGATCGCCACGTTATACATGATCTCACCCCTGCTTGTCAGTAAATACCATCTGGCAATTTCATCTGGCTGATTTGGTCTGGCAATTAACGATCACGACAGCTCCGTTAGAGATCTCGTATTGAGGACCTGATCTCAATGGGTCCACGCACGCAAGAAGGACGGGGTCCTATCCACCGCGTGAGAAGGACGCAGTCATTCTCATGTCCGGCGCATGACCCACCGTGGGGTCAGTCCTCCCGTCAAGCGCCGGTCGTAAGGGCCAGCATCAGCTCATGCCCGTGTTCGACGTGAAGGGAACCCGCCTCTCCGGCGGTTTCGCTGTACGCCGCCAGCCCGTCTGCTGCCACATCGGTTCCCCACAGGGCGAAAGGCACGGGCTCGCGGCTGTGGGTGCGTAGTTCAATAGGGGTCCGGTGATCGGGCGTCAGCAACACGCGACTGGGCCCCATCTGCATAAGGCCCTCCATTATCCTGCCCACCACATGGCGATCGAAATCCTCCAAAGCCTGCTTCTTGGCGTCCGCATCGCCGTTGTGACCTGCCTCATCGGGCGCTTCCACGTGGAGGTAGACGAAGTCCAGCCCTCCCTCCAACGCCGCCAGGGCGTATTCGGCCTTGCCGGCGTAGTTGGTGTCGAGATAGCCGGTGATACCGGGAACATCGATGACCTCCAGACCAGCACACCGCCCGATGCCGCGCACCAGATCGACGGCGGAAATCACTCCGCCACACAGGCCATACTTCTCGGTCAGTCCCTCCAGCTTTAGGGCCCGTCCAGATCCCCACAGCCACATGCCGTTGGCCGGCGCTTTTCCAAGGGAGACACGTTTCGCGTTCACCTCTGACCGCAGCAGAATCGGCCCTGCCGCCTCCATCAGTCTCCGCACCTCTTCCTGCCTGTCGCCAGTTGGCAGGTGCGCGCTGATGGACTCGCCCATGATGTCGTGCGGCGGGTAGGCGACCAGCTCCCGGGGGCCGTTGGAGAACACCATCAGGTGCCTGTACCCCACACCGGGATAGAACCGGATGCCCTCTCGCGTCAGACTATCTGCCAGCTCGCGCAGGAGCGCGGCCCCCTCCTCAGTGGAGATGTGGCCGGCGCTATAGTCGACCAGCGTATCACCGTCGCGGTTGATGAAGTTGCAGCGAAAGGCGACATCCTCGTCCGCCAGATCGACTCCCATGCTGGCGGCCTCGAGAGGGGCCCGCCCCGAGTAGTGTACCCGGGTGTCGTACCCGAAGATCTCCAGATTCCCGATGTCGCTGCCTGGGGGGCGGGACTCAGGGATCATCTGCACCATGCCACCCCGCCCCTCACGCGCCAGCCGGTCCATGTTGGGGATGTCGGCCACCTGGAGCGGCGTGCCCCCCCCGAGCTCGGGCACAGGATAGTCGGCGGCGCCGTCTGGTACAAGAACGACGTACTTCACCCAGTGCTTTCCGGCGCAAAAGAGTCGGTGTAATGGGCGTCGAACCGGGATGGATCGGCGGTTCGTTGCGCCGACGGAATTGCGCCGGAAAGCACTAGAGCTCTTCCATGCGAATCAGGGCCACATCGTCATCCACCATGTCCAGTGCGCTCATGGCCGCCACCGCCTGCTGCATCGACCGCTCCCTGGCCTCGTGCGTGACGATGATGAGCGGCACCGTCCCACCCTGCAGATCGCGCTCCTTCTGAATCAGCGAGGCGATCGAGATGTCTCCCTGAGCCAGGATGTGAGTGATACTCTCGAGCACGCCCGGCCTGTCCTCGACTTGCAGTCGGAGGTAGTAGCGCAGCTCCAACTCCGCCATGTCGGCGAGACTGGCAGCCCCGTCATCGAGAATCATGTCGCCGACAGCGGACCCGGCGCCGGAAATCTTCCGCTCGGCCAATTCCACCATGTCAGCCACCACCGCGCTGGCGGTCGGCATCTGCCCCGCCCCGCGACCGGAGAAAACCTGCGTACCCACCGAGCTGCCTACCACCTCGATAGCGTTAAACTCGTCGTGGATATTGGCCAGCAGGGATTCGGAAGGCACCATAGCCGGATGCACCCGCGCCTGCACCCCGCACGGACCGCGCTTGGCGATGGCTAGGAGCTTGATAGTAAAGCCCAACTCCCGCGCGTACTCGATGTCGAGGGTGTCGACGTGCTCGATCCCCTCGCAATACACGTCCCCGCCGGTGCCCGTCGTGTGAAAGGCGATACGGCACAGAATCGCCAGTTTTTGAGCCGCGTCCATGCCGCTCACGTCCATGGTCGGATCGGGCTCGGCGAATCCCTTCTCCTGCGCATCGGCCAGAATTTCGCTGTATCCTCCCTCGCGCCGGGTCATCCGAGTCAGAATGTAATTGGTCGTGCCGTTGAGGATGCCGTAGAGAGACTCCACTTCGTTGGCCACCAGGCCGCCGCGGAGGGAGCGAATGATGGGGATGCCGCCAGCTACGCTGGCCTCGAACATGAGATCCACCCCGTTGGCCAGAGCCAGACCGAACAATTCCTCGCCGTGCGCCGCCAGCACCGCCTTGTTAGCGGTCACCACATCCTTGCCTCGCGCGAGAGCGGCTGCGATCCACTCTTTCGCGGACGCGGCCCCACTGAGCTCGACTACCAGCTGCACATCAGGATCGTCGATTACTTCCATCGCATCCGCCGTGAGGAGCCGGGCGCCGATGTCCACCCCCCTCTTCTTCGCAACATCGGCAACAGCGACCCCACGCAGCTGAAAATCCAGATTGCGCCGTTGCATGGCCGCCGGCGCATCGCGCAACAGTCGAACCACACCACTCCCCACCGTGCCAAGCCCGATCAATCCTACTCCAATAGAAGACCCCATCTATTCAACCTCAGCCCCTTCTCACTCTGATATTCTGACTGAAAAGCGCCCGCTCTTGCAATCCACCGAATCCCCTCGACACACCGCTGATACGCATACTCAGCTCGGGTACTCTGAGACACACCAGCCGAAGAGCGCCCGCTCTTGCGACCCACCGAATCCCCTCGAAACACCGTTGATACGCATGCTCAGCTCGGGTACTCTGAGACACAATAACTGAAGAGCGTCTCCCACTCACGTCGCTGCAGGGCGATGAGCTCCTGGGGATCATCGGTGTGCAAGGTCTCTACCGCAGTGATGAATTCATGGGGTTCGTAGCCGCCAACTCGCGACATGGCGGGGTGTTGTCCCACCTTCTTGAACCAGTAGTGACTGTTGGAAAAGTCCCCTTCGCGCCGGTGCATGATGCCGTGCCAGAACGAACCGGTCTCGTCGTCAATGCCCTGACAGATGGAGTGGCTCCGATCGAGGTCGTCCACGTAGAGCCACACCCCTGCGTGCAACACCTCCCGACCGGCGAGGGCGGGCTCCCTCAGGATCGTCTCCACCATGCCCACTACCGCCGCCGACGGGGGCTGGTCGATCACCAGACGAAACATGGCTACGTCGGGTGGTAGATCCGCAAACATTGGCTTGAGCGCCTTTTCCAACTCCTCGGGTAGATCCATCTCTGACCTCGCCCTGATAGAATTCCAGTTAGAATTCCAGTTAGAATTCCAGATAGAATTCCAGTTAAATTCCAGTTAGAATTCTAATAAGTGATGGTTATTGCAGTGGGTTATCTAGCAGATTCGGTATGAAATACAATAGGCAGGGAGCGGAACACCGTCAACGGGCCCACCGGGATCAAGAGCGGGCAATACGCGCACCGATTGCCGCCTTGGAGAAGGGGTCAGTGAGCATCCACCTCCTTCAGCTGTTCGTATTGCTCCACAACCTGGTGACGCACTTCGTCCTCCTGCACGTGCAGTTCGAGAAACCGCTCGTAGGAGGCGCGTGCCGCCGCATAATCTCCGAGACTCAGCTGCGCCGACGCCTGGTTCACATAGACATCTGAAAAGGTGGGATCCAGCTCCGACGCCTTCAGGTACTCTGTCACCGCTTCTTGGAACCTGCCCTCCTCCAGGAACAGATTTCCAAGATTGAAGTGCGCCGAGGTGGTGGATTTTCTGGCCAGCGAGGCCCGGAACATCCGACGAGCCTCCTCGAGGAAGCCCTCGCGCAGGTACAGCAGGCCGACATTGTTGTAGTACTCCGAGTTTTCAGGTGCCAGCCGTATGGCCCTCTCATACGCCTTAATTGCGGCAGGCAAATCGTCGGCCTCGACATGCGCCTGCGCCAGGAGCGCCCAGGACAGATGCCGATCCGGCGCCAGATCCGTGGCGCGTTCCAGCGCCGCCCGTGCCTCAGCCAATCTTCCAAAGCTCAGATTGACGCGGCCAATATTGAGATACGACTCGGCCTGTCCGGGCTCGAGTCGCGCCGCTTTCCTAAAGGCGTCCAGCGCTTCTGATGCGTTTCCCAGTCCGAAGAGAGCCTTTCCCAGCCCATTGTAACTCGGAGCAGCCTCGGCGATCTTCAGAGATAACTCGTAGTGCCGCCTCGCCCGGTCCCATTGGCGCCGCCTGCTCGCCTCGCTCCCAAGACGGAGGTGTCCGGCGGCATCGCCCAACCCCGCGCCGCGGTATGCCTGCGCCGCGTCTTCATCCTGGCCCAGGGCGGCATGCATATCGCCTAACATGAGCAGAAACTCCACGTCTCCCAGCCATTTCCCCAGCGCCTCGACCAGAACGTCGATCGACGACTGCAGTCGGTCTTCGACACGCAGGACCTTCGCCAGCCCTTCCCACGTCTCGCGGCTGGAAGAATCTCTTCCCAAAGCAGCTCGGAAGTGCACCTCGGCCGAATCGTATTTCCCCTGTTTCAACAACGTGCTGCCCAGATTGTGGTGGATCTGAGCCAGATCGGCCATGCCGAGAGCCTGGCGAAAAGTAGATGCCGCCGCCTCGTAGAGACCCTGTTCCTTCAGCGCGCTGCCGAGATTGATGCGCGCTTCAATCAAGTCGGGATTTATCTCCAGCGACCGGTTGAAACTGGCGATGGCCAGTT
>Ga0066376_10004936_pt1 | contig 11488 bp, 8 predicted proteins | sample Knorr_S15_td_Bot_FD_77009 | JGI IMG/M metagenome (GOLD analysis project Ga0066376, IMG submission 77009) | Marine microbial communities from Southern Atlantic Ocean transect - Knorr_S15_td_Bottom_ad_5009_LV_A | ecosystem: Environmental > Aquatic > Marine > Oceanic | place: Southern Atlantic... | reverse complement strand
TAGCTCGCGGTGGGCTAGCAGCCCGCTCATGAGAAAGAACTCGGACCCTGGGGTCAGACGCCGCCCACAACGGGGTTTGCTCCACCTGTCGCGTTTCACAGGCGGGGCCTCACCCCTTCTTCGAGTTGCAACGAGTGCTGGTTGAAAAGGGGTCAGGCCCCGCCTGCGTGCCGTTCTGGGTGGAGCGGGACTTTCTGTGGGCGGCGTCTGACCCCGTCCCATCCCCAAAACTTGTGTTTTTCAACAGGCTGCTAGGTCGAGTCGCCCAACTGCTCGTTCAACCCGTCGAACATCGTTCGAGCTCTCTCAAGATACTGACGGTAGCGGACCACCCGCGGGTAGTCCTTCGACAGATTCTCGAGCCGTTGCAGCGCCGGCTTCACCAGGTCGCGGGCTCTCTGGAAACGCCGCTGTTGAGCATGCACCTTCGCCAGGCTCAACCGGGTTGGTCCTTGAGAGTCTGAACCACGGCAGCGAACTGGTCACGGCTGGATTCCAGGTACCCCGCTGCCACCTTGAAGGCCCTCTCCTCCAAGGCAATCCTGCCGAGAGTCCTTTGAATGTCAGCCAACTCGAGCCTCACGGTCATGTCCGCGGGGTTCTTCTTGATGAAACCACGCTGGTAATTCAGGATCCGTCCCAGCAGAAAGTCGCGAACCGGCCTCACCGCGGGGTCCTGCATCAATGTCACCTTGCTTCGATCGTCGGTGACCATCATGCCGACATAGATGTCGTGCACGGCCGTGCGCGCCAGCTTGTAGTTGGACGTGGCCCGGTCCCGTTCCTTTGTGGCCACCTGCTCGGCCGCCTGGGCCGCTCGTCGCCGCGTCCCATCTCTCCGCAGGCTAACGCTGCAGCTTCTGCAGACGCTTACCCTGGATCTCCACCACGTACAGGCTGCCCTGCTTGTCGACGGCGAGCATATGAGGCAGTTGGAACTGGCCGGGCTGGTCACCCTTGCTGCCAAACCGCGCCACGACCTTGCCCGATCCGGGATCGACTTCGAGCACCTGGTTGGCTCGACCGTCGGCCACGAAGATCGCCCCCTTGGAATCCTCGACCAGCCCGAACGGAGCAAACCCCGGCCAGGTCGCCAGCCACTTGCCATCGGCATCAAACACCTGCACCCGGTCGTTCTCGCGGTCGCCCACAACGACGCGTCCCCTGCGGTCGACCAGGATCGCGTGGGGAGTGTCGAATTCGCTACGACCCGTGCCGGGTTTGCCCCATTGAGCCAGGAACTTGCCCCGCTTGTCGAACTTCATCACGCGGCTGTTGCCGTAGCCATCCGCGACATAGATCACACCCTTGGCACCGAAAGCGACATCGGTCGGCTTGTCGAACTGGCCCGTGCCGGTGCCCGGCTTGCCGACCTCTCCGAGAGTGAGCAGCAGCTTGCCGCGAGGGCTGAACTTCATCACGACATGGTGCCCGATGTCGGTCACCCAGACATTGTCGTCCTTGTCGACTCGAAGCCCGTGCGCACTCCCCACCAGGTCGTCACCCCACGATCGAATCAGCTTGCCGCGCTTGTCGAAACAGAGGATCGGACGGGGGCCTCGATGGAACAGGTAGATCCGACCCTTGCTGTCGATATCCACACCCGAGGCCGCCCCCACGGGCAACCCCTTGGGGATCTTCAGGAACCCGGTAACAGGCTTCAACTCCGGCGCCGCCGACTCCGCCTGCGGAGCCAACACCAACAGCAGAACCAGTCCAGGCAGCGAAATGGCAAGTCTCATCGAGGCACGCTCCAGGTTGAATCGGTTGGAATCGGGTTACCCGACACCATCGTTACCCAACGCAGTTCCCCGAGGCAACCAAGTCCGCCTGCGGCGGGCTAGACCTTGCAGGTCAGGCCGCCGTCGACGACCAGTTCGGCTCCGGTGATGTAGCGGGCTTCCTCCGAGGCCAAAAACAGGGCGGCATGGGCCACGTCCCAGGCGGTGCCCATCTTCTTCATCGGGACCTGTGCGTCGCGGATTTCGAGCATCTTGTCAATGTCGCCACCGGCGTAGGCCCCCTTGAGCGGTTCGACGATCATCGGCGTGTTCATCAGGCCCGGCAGGATCGAGTTGGCTCGGATGCCCTTCTCGGCGTACTCCAGTGCAATCGACTGGGTCAGTTGCAGTACGCCTCCCTTGGTCGCGCTGTAGGACACATAGGGGATCCCCAGGTAACGGATGCCGGCGATCGATGAGATATTGACGATCGCACCGCTGCCCTGGGCTTCCATCACCGGCAGCACGTACTTGCAGGTCAGGAACATGCTGGTCAGGTTGACCGAGACCACCCGCTCCCAACTCTCCAGGCTCGTCTCCACCGGACCACCCACCTCCAGGATCCCCACGTTGTTGTGCAGGATGTCGATCGCGCCCCAGGTCCCGGTACAGGTCTCGACCACCCCGGCCACCTGCTTTTCATCGGTCACGTCGACCTGCTCGACCAGGCACTCGCCACCCTCCTCGCGGACGATCTCGGCGGTCTCCTCGACCGCCTCGCGATTGATATCGATCAGGCAGACCCGGGCACCCTCGCGGGCAAACAGCACGGCGGTGGCCTTGCCATTGCCCCAGCCCGGTCCCGATGACCCCGCACCGGTCACCAACGCCACCTTTCCCGCCAGTCGCTCACCCATCTCGATCTCGCCTCCGACTTGCCTCGTGGTGCGGCCCCAGAATACCGTGGGCGCTCGTGCTTCGCCGGTCCACTTTGCCCAAAAGACCCAGACAGGCCCAGACAGGCCCAGACGTCGATGAATGTCGCCCAGTTCCTCACCCAGGCCGCTCGCAACTTCCCGCTTCGCCCCGCGATCGTGCACGGGGAGCAGAGTTGGACGTATGAGGAGTTCCACGCCCGCACCAGCCGACTGTGCCATGCGCTCAAGGGACTCGGGCTGGCCCGCGGCGATAACGTGGCCCTGTTGATGACCAACTGCGGCCAGATGCTCGAGGCGATGTTCGCCTGCTTCCGGCTGGGCTGCGGTGCGGTGCCGATCAACTTCCGGCTGCATCCCAGCGAATTCGCCTACATCATCGATCACAGCCAGTCTCGCGTGGTGATCACTTCAGCGGACTTCAACGAGTCGTTGCCGCAGGTCGCCGACGCGATGCCACAGGTCGAGCACGTGGTCTCGACCCAGGGTGCCCGGGGCGAGGTGCTCGACTACGAGTCGCTGCTGGCCGAACAGCCCCTCGAGTGCCCCGACGCCGACGTCGATCCCGACGACGTGGCCTGGCTGTTTTACACCTCCGGCACCACCGGCCGGCCCAAGGGAGCGATGCTGACCCATCGCAACCTGGTGGCGATGTCGATGGGTTTCTTTGTCGACATGTACCCCGACGGCGGCCCCGACCCGGTGACCCTGCACGCCGCACCCCTCTCACACGGCAGCGGACTCTACGCACTCCCCAACGTCGCCCGCGCCGCCACTCACGTGATCCCCGCCGCAGCCAGCTTCGATCCGGTGCAGATCTTCAAGTGCATCCAGCAGCACCGGGTCACCAACATCTTCGTGGCCCCCACCATGCTCAGGCGGCTGATCGATCACCCCGACATCGATCGCTACGACCTGCACTCGCTGGTGTCGGTCATCTATGGAGGTGCCCCGATGCTGGTCGAGGATCTCGAGCGAGCACTCAGGCGACTGGGGCCCTGCCTGGTGCAGCTGTACGGGCAGGGCGAGAGCCCGATGACGATCACCTACCTGCCCCATCACGACCACGTGCTCGATGGCACAGAGGCCCAACAACAACGACTCGGCTCGGCCGGCGTCGCGAGGACCGATGTCGAGGTCGAGATTGTCGACGAGGAGGACCGGCGACTGGGAATCGGGCAGACCGGAGAAATCGTCACCCGCAGCGACCTGGTGATGAAGGGCTACTGGCGCGATCCCGACGCATCGGCCAGCACGCTCCGCGGAGGATGGCTGCACACCGGCGACGTCGGATACCTCGATGAAGCCGGTTACCTCTTCCTGATGGACCGCGCGCACGACATGATCATCAGCGGTGGAGAGAACATCTATCCACGGGAGATCGAGGAGGTGCTGGTACGGCACGAGGCGGTCCGCGAGGTGGCGGTGATCGGGATCCCCGACCCCGAATGGGGCGAAGCGGTCAAAGCCGTCGTCTCGATCAAGACCAACGCCCGTGTGACCGAACAGGAACTGATCGACTTCTGCCGCGATCACATCGCCAGCTACAAGAAACCCAAGAGCGTCGATTTCGTCGACGAGTTGCCTCGAAACAACTACGGCAAGATCGTCAAGCGGGAACTCCGCGACGCCTACTGGCAGGGACGGGAGCGGCGGGTCTAGCCCGGCCGAACACGCCATGGCACGACGACGACAACTCGCCCGAGACGTCTGTGTCGTCGGGGCCGGGATGTCCCGATTTGGGATGTTCCCCGAATCGAACTCCAAGGACCTCTTCCTGGAAGCCTTCGGCGACCTGCGAGAATCGGTCGACGCCGGTTTCGATCCGGCCGAGATCGAGGCACTCTACTTCGGCAACTTCACCAACGATTTCTTCGTCGGCCAGTCCCACTGGGGCGCCATCCTCTCGGATGCACTCGGACTGGTGCCGGCGCCCGCGACACGGACCGAGGGAGCATGTGCCTCGAGCGGACTCGCGTTTCGCGAGGCCTGCTTTGCGATCGCCAGCGGGTTCTACGACGTGGTGCTGGTTGGCGGAGTCGAGGACATGTCGAAGCGATCCACAGCCGAGGTGTCCGAGGGTCTGGCCCTGGCGGCGATCCCCTACGAACTCGATGCCGGCTTCAACTTCCCCGGCGTCTTCGGAGCAATCGCCTCGGCCTACTTCGACAAGTACGACGCCACCCGCGAACACCTGATCAACGTCACGATCAAGAGCCACGAAAACGCCTCGCGCAACCCTCGCGCCCAGCTGAGCAAATCGGTGCGGCAGATGATGGAATCGAAGGCCCAACGAGCCGCCGAGCGAGGGCATCAGCTGCCGGAGTGGAGTGACGAGCGTGAGTTCCTCCGCGACGAAACGGCCAACCCAGTCGTCGCATCGCCGCTGCACCTGTTCGACTGCTGCCCGATCAGCGACGGAGCCGCCTGCCTGCTGCTGGTCGCCGATGAGATCGCCGGGCGGTTCACCGACCACCCGCTGCACGTGGCCGGCATCGGGCAGGGCAGCGGACGCGGGCTGCAGGCGGCCGATGAGTTGACCAGCTTCGAAGCCACACGGGCGGCCGCCGAGGAGGCCTACCAGATGGCGGGACTGGGACCCGGCGACATCCAGTTCGCCGAAGTCCACGACTGCTTCTCGATCGCCGAACTGATCCACATCGAAGACCTCGGCTTCTTCGAACCCGGACACGGACACCTCGCCACTGCCGACGGGCTGACCGGCCTGCAAGGCAGCATGCCGATCAATACCTCCGGCGGACTCAAGTGCAAGGGACACCCCGTCGGAGCCACCGGAGCCGCACAACTGGTCGAGGTCTGGCAACAACTCAGGCAACAGGCCCAAGACCGCCAGCTGCCCGGCAAGGACCTTTGCATCGGCCTGGCACACAACCTCGGAGGCACCGGCGGCACCAGCTCGGTGACGATCCTGAGGCGAGGAGCGTGACGTGAACCAGCAACGTCCCTTTACCGATCGATCCTACGCAGCCTTCCTCAGCGAAGAACAACTGATGGGCTCGCGCTGCCACGACTGCAAACAGCTGTTCATTCCACCTCGCGGCCTGTGCCCGGACTGCCACACCGAGAACCTGAGCTGGGAACAGGTCGGCGGCCGTGGACGACTGGTGGCACTGACCCGCATGGCCATGGTCTCACCTGCCCTCGCCGAGGAAGGCTACGGCAAGGCTCGACCCTACTGCTCGGGAGTCATCGAGCTCGACGAGGGGCCTCGCGTGGTCGCACGACTCGAAGCAGGTTCCGATGAAGGATTCGGCCAGGAGATGATCGGCCAAGCGATGCAGGTCGGGTTCGAACATCTCGACCGCAAAACGCCACGCCTGGTCTTCCGCCCCGTCTGATCCTTAGCACCGCTACGGTTGGGGAGACGGCAGGAATAGTGAATAGTGGAGCCTCACGCACGGCCTGGGCCGACAACTTGCCAGCGGAGATCGACCGATGACCAGAGACCAGCGACTGTTCCGCCTCGTGCTGCTGCTCGGGCTGGCGTCGGCCGTCACGATCGGTGGTGGGGTGCTGCGGGCCGAGAATCCCACCGCGCTGGTGCGATTCAGCGCCATGGGCGATGTGCCGTACTCTGCGAGCGAAGATCGGTTGCTGGCACAACAGATCACCGCGCTGCCGGCCGTCAACGAATTCGTCGTTCACCTCGGTGACATCAAGTCGGGAGTCACCCCCTGCGACGAGAAGGTCTACGTCAAGGTCCAGCAGATGCTGTCAAAGTCCAAGGCACCGGTCTTCATCATCCCGGGCGACAACGAGTGGAACGATTGTCCCGACCCGGCCAAGGCCTGGGCCCACTGGGTCAGGCACTTCACGCGGTTCGATCAGAGGTGGAAGCACAAGCTGCCTGTCTTCCGACAGATTGGCCGCAAGGAGAACTTCTCGTTCCTCCATCGGGGCGTGCTGTTTGTCGGACTGAACATCGTGGGTGGCAAGCTGCACGATCCCGCTGAGTGGAAGAAGCGGCACGCGGAATGCCTGGAATGGACGCGGCGGAATCTCGAGATCTTCGGCAAGAAGGCCAGCAGCCTGGTCATCTTCGGCCACGCGCTGCCCAACCAGAACCACAAGGACTTCTTCGATCCGTTCAACAAGGATGCCGGAGAATTCGGCAAGCCGATCCTCTACCTGCACGGCGACGGGCACCGCTGGATTCATGACCGGCCGTTCGCGGCGAAGAACATCCTGCGGGTCCAGGTCGACATGGGAGGCATCGCTCCTCCGCTGCTGGTCACCGTCACCGACGATCCCAGGTCCCCCTTCGTCTTCGATCGCCGCATGTCCGAAGACAAGGCTGCCGCCGCACTGGCCAAGATCGGTGGCAAGCTCAAGAGAGACGACGCCGGAAGAATCGTCGAAGTCGACCTCGGAGAAAGACCCGTCACCGACGCCGACCTGGTGCACCTGGTCGGTTTGCGAGCTGTCAGAGAATTGAGCCTGCACCAGACGAGGATCACAGGTGCCGGGCTGGTGCACCTGGCGAATCTGACCACTCTGAACCGGGTCTTCCTCAGCGATACCGCCGTCGACGACAAGGGCGTCTCGCAGCTGGTGAAGCTCAAGAGCCTCAAGACACTCGGACTCTCGGGAACCCGGATCACCGACCGCGGACTCGAACACCTCGCTCGTCTCAAGGCACTCACGTCACTGTTCGCCCTGGGGACCAAGGTCACCGACGCCGGAGTGGCCAAGCTGCAGAAGGCGCTTCCCGACTGCGACATCGTCAACTGAAATCCGGGCTGATGGCTGTGCCGGGCGTCAGTCGGGCTGTGGCGAGGTCACCGGGGTGGAGATCACCGGTTCCCACGCCAGCTGACTCCGATGGCCTCGCCCGTACACCCGCTCGCGGATCTCGATCGCCAGGCTGAACAGCGTGGGCACCAGGACCAGGGTGAAGATCGTCGAGACGATCAGCCCGCCCAGCACCACGCTGCCCAGGCCCCGATACAGTTCGCTGCCGGCACCGGGGAACAGCACCAGCGGCAGCAGGCCCAGCACCGTGGTGGTCGTGGTCATGAAGATCGGGCGGACCCGGGTGCGGATACTCGCCAGGATCGCCTCATTCGGCGAGAGCCCCTCCTCACGCATGTGATTCAGAGACTGGTGCACGATCAGGATCGGGTTGTTGACCACCGTGCCGATCAGGATCACGAAGCCGAGCATCGTGAGCACGTCGAGCGACTGAGGCACGAACAGGTTGAGCACGAACAGGCCCAGGATCCCGCCGACGGAGCCCAGTGGCACGCTGAGGATGATCACCAGCGGGTACAGCCACGACTCGAACAACGCGGCCATCAGCAGGTAGGTGATCAACAGCGCCAGGATGATGTTGAACCGCAACGCCATCCACGTGCTCCTCAGCTTGTCGGCGGTGCCCCCGAGCGTGATCCGGTACCCGCCCCGCAGCTGGTCTCCGGCCATCAGCGGAGCGACGATCTTCGACTCGATCCTCCGCATCGCCTCTTCGAGAGCCATCTCCGGCGGAGGCGTGACCTGGATCGTGACCACCCGAAACCGCTCGCGGTGGTTGACCTGCTCGGGACCACTGCTCATCACCACATCGGCGATCGCCCCCAGCGGAACGATCTGGCCCTGCGGAGTCGCCACCGGCAAGGCCTCGATCTCCTGCGTACTGTCGGCGTTCTGCAACCGGCCCTTGATCGTCAGGTCGATCTTGTCCCCGTCCAGGAAGTAGTCTCCCGCATAGGCTCCATCGATCAGCGCGTTGGCGGTCAAGCCGAGGTCGGAATTGGAGATCCCCATTTCGGTGGCCTGCAGCAGCCGCGGCCGGATGTGGACTTCGGGTGTCGACAGATCCAGGCTCGGGATCGGACGCGCCTGAGCTTCCTCGCCCAGCACGGTTCGGATCTGTCCGAGCACCTGGCCACCGAGACTGACCAGTTGCTTCAGTTCCGGGCCGGTGATCTCGATATCGATCGAACGCCCCGATCCCAGGCCCCGTTCGAACAGGCTCGATTGACTCGCAATCGCGATCGTACCCGGCAGTTGGGCGGTGGCGCGGCGGACCACCGGGATCAACTCGGCGGCACGCGTCGGTTCCAGTGCCCGCAAACCGATAAAGACTCGTTGCCTGCGTGCCACGAAGAAGCAGTCCCCGATGATCGGCCCATCCAAGGCTGCCGCCTCGGGACTGCCCGGATTCACATCCCAGTTCGCAGTCAATTCCTGCTCGACTTTCTCGCCCATCCGCATCAACTGCTCGACGTTGTAACCCGGGGGCGGCATCAGGATCGCGAATACCAGGTTGCGGTTTCCCGCCGGCAGGTACTCGACCCGCGGCCAGAAGGCGTAGCTGAGCCCAACCGAAACTCCGACCAGCAGCACCACGACCGCCAGGCGGCGGAAGACGCCCCGCTGGACCCAGTGGTTGATCACGACGATGAGGTCGACGAACGCGGCGGCGAGCTGCCGGGGCAGGCGAACCGGCCACGGCGCCGCCGCTGCGGAAGCCGTTTGCGGAGGGTCGCCCGACGGGTCAGCAGAGCGGCCATCGAACTGGCCGGCAAACAGGCGTGCCGAGGCGGTGCAGATGACCGTCATCGAGAAGAGCATCGAGAGTCCGACGGCGGCGCTGATCGCCAGGGCGATGTCCCGAAACAGCTGACCGGCCTCCTCCTGGATGAACACCACCGGCAGAAACACCGCCACGGTGGTCAGCGTCGAAGCGGCCACAGCACCCCAGACCTCCTTGGTACCTCGCACCGCCGCCACCGCCGCACGCTCGCCCAACGCACATCGACGCATGATGTTCTCGAGCACCACCACGGCGTTGTCGACGAGCATCCCCACGGCAAACGCCAGACCGGCCAGGCTGATCACGTTCAGCGAACGACCCAGCAGTCCGAGAATCAGGAAGGTGCCGATGATGCTGGTCGGAATGGCCGCACCGACCAGCAGGGCTCCCCGAGCCAGGAAGAATCCGGCCAGGATCAGGATCAACAGGCCGGGCACCGCGAACCATGGAGAAACGTAGGTCGCCGCGAGTGCGGCGGCCACGACCAGCGGGGCGACCAGCAGCGTGCGGACGTCCAGGTGCAGGAACACCATCAGCACGATCATCGTCAGGGCACCGCCCAGGAAGATGTTCTGGCGGACCAGGGCGATCGCCGAGTAGATGTAGTCGGTTTCGTCGTAGACCTGGGTCAATTCCAGGCCCAGCGGCTCAAGCACCTCGGCGTTGACCCTCCGGGTCGCCTCACGCAACCCCGACATCACCTCCAGCACGTTGGCACCCGATTCGCGGATGCAGTTGAGCGAAATGCTCGATTCCCCGAACCGCCGGACCACCCCCGTCGACTTCTTGAACCCCAACTTCACTTCGGCGACATCGCCGACGTAGACAGGTGCCCCGTTCTGCACAACCAGCAGCTGGTTCTTGACATCCTCGGGGTCGCGGAACTGGCCGAGTGTCCTGACGACCCACCGCCTCTTTCCTTCGGAGAAGTCACCGGCGGAGGTGTCCTTGTTCTGGCCACGGAGAACGCGGAGCATATCGGCGATCGTGATCTGTCGAGCCGCCAGCTTCTCGGCGTCAACGATGACCTGCAGTTCCTCTTCGAGACCCCCATACACGCTGGCCTGCGAAACGCCCGGGACCCGCTCGAACCGCGACTCGATCTCGTTCTCGGCAAAACGCCGCATGCGGGTGACATCCACGTCCGGCGGCAGCAATTCCCTGACCTCGGGGTGCTCCTCGGCCATCGCTCTCAAGCGAAACACCCCCAGCCCCACGCTGTGACTCTCGCGGATTGCCTGGATCCGCGACGCCAGCTTCGGATGACGCGCCTGGAATTCGGCCAGTTGCTCGTCGCTGGGACGCCTGGCACTGAGCATGAACCAGGCGATCGGGCGGTCGTCGGAATTTGCCGTCGAGATCACCGGCTGATCGGCGTCCTCGGGGTACTCGCGGACCTGTTGCAGACGGCTGTTGACCTTCAACAGCGCCTCGTCCATGTCGGTCCCGACCAGGAACTCCAGGGTGATCCGCGACCGCGAATCGGAACTCTCCGAGCTCATCTTCTTGAGCCCCTCGACACTCTTGAGCTGCTCTTCCTGCTCGAGAGTGATTTCCCGCTCAATCTCCTGCGGGCTGGCACCGGGCCATCGCGTCTGGATGGTGATCGTCGGAGTCTGCACCTCCGGCGTCAGCTGCATCGGCATCCTCTCCAACGCCACCACGCCGAACAGCGCAACCAGCAGCACGCCGACGGTCACCTTGACCGGGTTGCGGATGAAGGACTCGATCAGGTGCATGGGCCTAGGGCTGAGTTCGAGATGACCGGGCGGGCCTGGTGGACTTGGTGGACTTGGTGGACTTGGTCGGCTTGGCCGACCGGGACTTCTTGCCCTGGGAGACACTGCGGGGGCTCACCGCCTGTCCGGCCCGCAATCGCTCGTTTCCCTGCACGACGACCATCTGGTTGGCCTGGATTTCGCCGATGACCTGCACCAGCGCCCCGCTGGCGACCCCGAGCCGAACCGACACCGCGTGGACCACCTGGACCTTCGGGTCCTTCTTGTCCTGGCCGACGACATAAACGACCGGCGTTGGGCCACCCAGCACCAGGGCATCCTTGGGCACCAGCAACGCCTGCGTACGGCCTCCGGTGGGCAGCATGACCCGAGACAGCATGCCCGCCTTGATCAGCGGAACTCCCTTGGTGATCGAATTGGTCAACCGGATCTTGGCCGGAAACGTCCGCGTCCTCGGATCGGCCTGGGGAATGATCGCGGCGATGATCCCGATCGAGACATGCGAGGGCAATGCCGAGAACTCGACTCGCACCGAGG
>Ga0066376_10004934_pt1 | contig 11491 bp, 15 predicted proteins | sample Knorr_S15_td_Bot_FD_77009 | JGI IMG/M metagenome (GOLD analysis project Ga0066376, IMG submission 77009) | Marine microbial communities from Southern Atlantic Ocean transect - Knorr_S15_td_Bottom_ad_5009_LV_A | ecosystem: Environmental > Aquatic > Marine > Oceanic | place: Southern Atlantic... | reverse complement strand
TTATCAGACTCGAAAAGAATCATCAGCCCTATCGGCTTCCGGTCGGTTATTGAGATCGCGAGCAGCGTCGTGCCTTCCTGATCTCGCTCCTCAATCCAGGCTCGTGCCCGTTCCCGGGTGTACTGGCCCTGCTAGGCCTCGGGGAGAGATCGCGTGACGGGAGGTGAGAGCAATTCAATAAGCACAACGGCCAGATCCTCTTGTTCCCAATCGCCGGGCATAAGCGAGTGCCACTCTTTTACGATCAGTCGTGGCATCTGAAATCCTCCGGTTAATCTCGTCATGGCCACATTATCGAGGATGCCCAGAACCCCACGTGATGTAACGTATCCACAACGCGATATCGCGGCTGTGAAAATTCTTCACCACCCAACATGAAACTCCGGACGTAATCAGGGAGTTACCCTTATGAGTCAGGACGTGATGATCAGGCGTCTCCGAAATGATGATTCGGACGCGGTGCGCGCATTAGATCGTCAGATCCTCGGACCTGACAGGTCCCGGACGTGGGACCAGTACGTTGAGCGATTTCTTGCCGTACATGAGCTGGACAGCCTGATTCTCCCGCCGTGGGGAGCGCACGTGGCAGAACTTGATGGCCGCATCATCGGCTTTATCTTTGCAGAGCGTCAGTCCCGGGGTTACGGCCTGCCTCCCGGGGCGCGGATCGTCGCCATCGCAGTCCACCCGGATTCACGGCGTTCTGGCATCGCTCAACAGCTGATGGAGCGCCTCTGCCAGGAGTGCCGGGATGAAGGTATCGAAGAGATTTACTCCATATTGCGATCAGAAGACACCCGTGATCAGGCGTTTTTGCGATCCGCAGGTTTCGATGACGCCACCATCAAGGTGTTCGTCCGGAAGCCATGAACAGTGCCGGGACATCGCTCGAACCGGTGATCGTCGCCAGGGATCTGCGGAAGCGTTACGACGATATCCAGGCCGTTGACGGCGTATCATTTGAGGTTTACCCGGGCGAGGTGTTTGGCATGCTCGGGCCAAACGGAGCGGGCAAGACGACCACCGTTGAGATGCTTGAGGGGATGCGTGATCCGGATTCCGGCGTGGCGATGATAAATGGGATCGATGTCACACGAGAGCCGATGCGCGTGAAGAAGATCATCGGCGTGCAACTACAGGCCAACGCGTTTTTTGACCGCCTGACGTTGTCCGAATTGCTGAAGCTGTTCGGCACCTTTTACGGTTACAGCGTCTCGCCACAGGAATTGCTGGACCGTATCGATCTGGGAGACCGCGGCAAGTCGCAATTCAAGACCCTTTCCGGCGGCCAGAAGCAACGCTTTTCTATTGCCGCCGCACTGGTTAATGAGCCGATCGTGATGTTCCTCGACGAGCCTTCCACGGGGCTTGATCCACAGGCCCGTCGGAATATGTGGGACCTGATCAAGGGCTTGCAGGCTGACGGTACGACGGTAATGCTGACGACGCACTACATGGAAGAGGCAGAGGAGCTGTGCGACCGCGTGGCCATCGTGGATAGCGGCCGGATCGTCGCGCTGGACACGCCACTGGCGCTTGTGGACGGGTTGCTTGCGACCGGTTTCCGGAATGAGAGGCCCACGCGTGCGGCCACGCTTGAGGACGTATTTATCAGTATGACGGGCCGGGCCTTGCGAGATGAGTAGCCCGAGTAACCCCGGGCGCAAGCGAGTGTTGGGATGAAGATCGCACTGAGTCTCACGATCGCCTCGATGAAGATGTATTTCAGGAACCGGCAGGCGATCTTCTTCTCACTATTCATTCCTTTGCTGATCATGGTTATCTTGGGGCTGCTGGATTTTGATCGGTTCAGCGGGGCCGACGTCGGAATCGTCGACCAGGCCGGGAACAATGCTTCGGCGGCGGTAATCCTTCAGTTGATCGATCGCCCGGATGAACTGGTGGACGTTGAGATTGGCAGCCTGGCCGAAGAAACGGAACGGCTCAAGGACGGCGAGATCGACGCCATGTTCGTTATTCCAGCGGACTTCGCCGAGCCGGGCGGACCGGTAACGGTGTCCGTGACCACCGATGAGCGATCTCCGCAGCGTGCTGCACTGGCTGTCGCGCTGCTGGGCCAGATTCTTGGCGATCTCCAAAAACAGATGACCTCGCCGCCCGAAGTGCCTGAATCCGGCACCGCGGACGGTCCCGCGGAAATCGGCACGATCTTCCTATCAACTCTTGAGGGCGATGACAGGAGTTACACCGCGTTCCTGGTTCCAGGGATCGTGGCGATGTCGATCATGCAGCTCGGCATATTCGGGGTCGTGTTCGCGTTGGTGCAGTTCCGGCAGCAGGGTGTTCTACGCCGACTAAAAGCCGCGCCGGTAAACCCTGCCCAGTTCCTGTTCGCACAAATATCGACTCGATTGACCATATCGGTGTTGCAGACGCTAATTCTTCTGCTCGCGGGGATGATTTTGTTCGACCTCGCGGTGGGCGATGGCGACGTGGTTTCCTGGCTGCTTGTGATAGCACTGGCGGTTTTCGGCGGCATCCTGTTCGTCACGATGGGTCTTGCGATCTCAGGTGTGGCGCGGACTGAGGAGGTTGCCGCGCCGGTCACGAACCTTGTCTCGATGCCCATGATGTTTCTGTCCGGTGTGTTCTTCCCACTGGACGCCTTGCCGGGAGTGGTGACGGCGGTGACGCAGTTCCTGCCGCTCACGTTCCTTGCGGACGCGATCCGGGCCGTTGTGACGGACGGAGCCGGGATCACGGAAATCTGGAGTGAGCTAGCGGGACTGGCCGCCTGGACGGCGCTGGTGTTCGCGGCCGCAACCCGGTTGTTCCGCTGGGAGTAGCCCCCAGTGGGGGCTTTGTTTGGGCGGCTGGCCTTGGATCATCAGCGTCGCTTACAGATGGACGGATCGGCCTGATCAGTTATTTGCACCTGATAGACCGTCTACCCACTTTCATCCTGAACTTGATTCAGGATGAAAGTACTGCGCTGACAGCTTCTAAGTCCTCGACGAAACTAATGACTATGGTCGGACCTGGCGTGAGAGTGGGATGAGCGAATCCTGAACTTGATTCAGGATGACAGGAATGCGTCCATGACAACAGGTCCGGCGTCCATCCTCCCCACGTTGACGTTCATGCTGTCTGCGTGTGGCTATGCAGCCTGCATATGGTTCAGGTGGTTCAGGCAGCCCGCGCAAGCGTTCATGTTGGCCCCGCGCGCATCATGATCAGCGAGCCGCACAACAGAGAAGCGAGCCCCCGGGGTCGGTGCACGGTACCACCCCGGTCGGCTCGCTTCTAAAACCATCTACGGCTCACTACCCGACCTGGATTTCTTTTGATCCAGGCGACTCGCCCGATATCACGCCCGTTCGGACGACACACCTGAATAATCCGGGTAGTGCCGGATTTGTCGATGATGAACACTGGACGTTACGTTCGCGAGTGGCTAGCCTGTAGATCTAATGAGTTGACAAGTGAGCGCTTGACAACATGGCGAATGAAAAAGGGATACCGGTCGGTGAGCTATCACGGAAAACCGGGGTCAGCCCTGCGACTATAAACTTCTACGTAAACCGGGGGCTTCTCCCGCATCCGGTTAAAACGGCACGTACGCGCGCCTCGTACCCGCTCCAGATGGTTGAACGGATCGCCCGCATCAAGGACTTTCAGGACCGCGGGCTACCGCTCGCCGTTATCGCCCGGATTCTAGACAGCCCCAACCCGGCAGCTGAACTCGGTTTAACCGGTACGCCTACACGAACCGTACGCGGACCTGTCGGTCTTGCGGATTACCTTGAAGAGACCGAGCTGGACCGCGATGTGCTCGCACGTTTGATCGAGGCCGATATCCTTCGCCCCGGGCGAGACGAGTCCGGACTGGTGTTCGATCGTGCCGATCTGGCCGCCGGTCGGGCCGCCGCTCGTCTACTAAACGAGGGTGTCGAAATCGAGACCATTCTTCGGCACGACGAGTTTCAGCGGGTGTCACGCGCCGAGGCGCATTTCCTGGCGGAGCACCTGGCACAAGCGATGCAGTTCGAGCCGTCTCAACGGAAAGCGACGGCCGCACGCGCCGCTTTCGCGACGCTGCGTGACTACATGAGGCTGCGAGAGCTTGAGATCGCGTATCCGGACTGGGATCAACCCCCTCGTTAGAGGGCGTTTATCGCTTCCGCGACCTCGAAGTCCAACCCCGTCAATCCACCCATGTCGTGGGTCGAAAGCGTAAGCGTTACGCGGGTGTATCGGATGTCGATATCCGGGTGATGATCCCTTGATTCGGCGATCTCGGCAACGCTTTGAACGAAGGCGATGCCTTCCAGAAACGACGGCGCCTCAAACGTCTTCGTGATGCTGTCATCAACCCGTGACCATCCCGAGACAGCCCCAAGCCGTTCCGAGACCTGATCGTCAGTAAGTCGTGATCGGCTAGTCATCGTGACCTCCAGTAGAATCCACCGAGCATAAACCGCCTGCCCCTAAAACTCAAAAATAACCGCCCGACCGCGCCTAGTCCTGGTCCGGGTTTACGCGCTCCCGGACGTAGGTAAGTATGGTTTCGATGCCATCGGGAGGCGCTCCGAGCGAGACCGCAAGCTCCACGTCAGCGGCCACGAGATCTTCCTGGCCTAACGCAGCATGCGCCACGGCGCGATTGCCGTACGCGTCGGAGTTGGATGGGTCCAGTTTTATCGCCCTGTCCAGGTTCGTCACGGCCTGCACGAAGTTACCAAGAGACAGGTAGGCGGTGCCGAGGTTGAACTGGAGCGTCGCGTCCTCCGGTTCTATCTGTTCAGCCCGCTCAAACGACTCCGCCGCCCGGTCAGGAAATCCCAGTTGCGCGTATTTCAGGCCGCGCTTAAACCAGCCCAGAAAGTCGTCGTGGGCCGGTTCGGTATCCTGAGCCGGTTCGATGTTTTGATCGCTCGGTTGTAGATTCACGCAATCACTTTACGACGAACGAGAGATCACATAGCGGGTTGGGGCCGTAAGTTGTGGCAGTGGAATACGGAAGCGGCAAGGAGCGAGGAGTCCGAGTGACGATGATCGATTTATCAATGCGCCTGAGTATTCGATCCGGACGGGTCGAATTTTTGACGGCGTTGTCTTTGCATGCCCTCACCGCCGCAGCGTGTAGTTCGGATTCGGGTTCCGGCCCGAGTCTATCCGAAGACGTTACGCCTTCCACACCGGCGGCGTCCGTACCCACGAGTCCGCCCGTCCTTGCCGCGGCCGCGACAGCGATCGTAACTTCTTCAGACACGCTTGGTTCGAGCGCCACACCGGGCCAGGCGGCGGGAGATGCCCCCGCGACGGCCACGTCTGAACTGGATTCCATACCCGATCCGGTCGTCGCCCCGACATCGGTCGCGCAACCAACTATCGCTCCAACGCCCGATCCTTCTAACACTGCAACGCCAACCCCTGCTCCAGCTCCGCCCCCGGGTCCCGCGGCAACATCTACGGCGGTGTCCGAGCCGACCCCAACGCCCGCCTCTGCAGGCCCGCCTCCGGGTCCCGTACCGACGCCAGCACCTATCGATCCAACTGCAACACCCTCTCCCGCGTCAACCGCTACGCCCGAACCGGCGCCAACGCCAACTGCGACTCCCACCCCCCTGCCACCCGCCGTGCTGGCGTCCAATATCGTCGGGTTCGCGCTCTCCGACATCACCGTTGCCGTCGGAACCACGATCACCTGGGCCAACCAGGATTCCGCTCCCCATACCGTGACCTCCGGCGTCCCGGGCTCACTCACCAGCGAATTTGATAGCGGGAGTTTCGGCATCGGCGAGTCGTACCAGAGGTCGTTCAACACGCCGGGAACATTCGCATATTTCTGCACCATCCACCCCTTCATGCAGGCGACAATAACCGTCCAGTAGTTCAAATCACTCTGGTCAGCAAACGCCGTACAGACGGCGCGTAGGCATGTGAAATCGGCCCGGATATGCCGGGCCAGTCGGTATGCAACGCTTCCGCGCGCTAGAATCGCCTCATTCTGGTCGGCGTCAGCGCGATTTAACGGGCCGGCCGGAATTCGCACCCTTTCTGAATACCGCAAGAATTGCCGGAGAATTTCATCAGATGCGCATCGTGCTAATCGGTCAGCAGGCGTTCGGTCAATCGGTACTGGACGCTATCCTCGAAGCGGGCAAGGACGAGGTCGTTGGGGTTTTCTGCTCACCGGACCAGGAAGGCCGGCGTGAAGACCCGCTCAAGGCCAGCGCCGGTGAGCACGACATCCCGGTGTTCCAGCCGGGGCGGTTCCGCAGCGATGAGGCCATCGAGCAGTTCAACGGGTTGTCCCCTGACCTATGCGTCATGGCGTACGTGACGGACATCGTGCCGATGGAGATGATCAACGGGCCGACACACGGCACCATCCAGTACCACCCGTCGCTGCTCCCACTGCATCGCGGGCCGAGTTCTATCAACTGGCCGATCATCATGGGCGAGGACCGGACCGGCCTGACGATATTCTGGCCAGACGAGGGCTTGGATACGGGACCGGTGCTTCTCCAGAAAGAGGTCGAGATCGGGCCGGACGACACGCTCGGGTCCGTCTACTTCAACCACCTGTACCCGATGGGCGTTGAGGCTATGATCGAATCGATAGACCTTATCCGGGACGGGAACGCCCCGAAAATAATCCAGGACGATTCGAGATCGACTTACGAGAGCTGGGCGAAGGCGAAAGACGGCCGAATCGACTGGTCCCTGCCCGCCCGACAGATCTATAACCTGATACGAGGTTGCAACCCCCAACCCGGCGCAAGCACGACCCACGATGGTGAGAGGCTGCGGATATTTGATTCCGGCCTTGGTGAATCCGTTGATCCAGATGCTGCGCCCGGCACCGTCATCTCGTCGGGAGACCAGGGCTTTGAGATCGCCACCGGCGACGGCAGTGTGATGGTCAAGCGTGTGCAGCGCCGCGGGGCAAAAAAAGAACCGGCCGCAGAATTCGCATCTGCGGCCGGACTTAAGATCGGTGATCGCCTCGGGTGAGGCCAACGGTTCCCCTCGAACCGCCTGTGAAGGACTTCGGCATGACAGCGGGGTGAACGTCGGGGCGGGGTGGTGTCCCGGCGAAGCCGTCAAGATCCTGTAATTTCCGTCAAGCTCAATGACGCCGGAGTGATGGCGTCGGGTGGGTGGATGAGCGTCGAACAGAGTGTCCTGTAAAGGTCGGCGTACTCCAGTTAAAGCGCCCGAATCGTCAAACGAAGGGGCGAAGAAGTTCGACTGACTCGAACGGAATATGACCTGCTGCGAACGCTTGCCATTCACACCGGTAAGGTACTTACACATCGTGAGTTGCTCCAGGCGGTCTGGGGTCCTGAGTATGGCGAAGAGACCGAGTATCTGCGTACGTGTGTGAAGCAGTTACGCCGCAAACTGGAAGAAGATCCCTCCCGGCCGCGCTACATAATCACGGAGCCGGGAATCGGCTATCGCCTCGTTCAGGTGACTGATTGAGGGGATTATCCAGATATCGGAAGGTTAACGCCTGACGTCTGCCCCGCCTGAGGCTGCGGCTAGCACCTCGGCCTCTGACGCCAGGTTGAAGTCGCCGTGGATTGTGTGGGCAATCGCCCCGGACGCCGCCGCAAAGTCTGCTATTTGCTGTGCGTTCCAGCCGTTCATGACGCCCCATATCGCTCCAGCGGCGAACCCGTCTCCGCCACCGACGCGGTCCACGATCTCTAGCTCGTGCCGACGGCTCAGCGCTATCTCAGATCCATCGAAGTACACGCCCTGCCACGAGTTGTGATCACTTGAGTGAATATCTCGAACGGTCAAGGCTATCTTGTCGAACCCGTACTTCGAGACGGCTTTCTCCACGAAAGGACGGTACGCGTCTGCGCTCCTGTCGCCGGGTTCGATGTTGCCGTCCATCCTCAGCATGATGCCGAGGATCGGGTCGCGCGCACTCCCGATAGCGACATCCACGTACTCCATCAACGGGTCCAGGCGCTTTGCCGCCTCCTCCGGACTCCACAATGCGCTCCGGTAGTTAAAATCGGTGCTGACGATCATCCCCGCAGCCTTAGCCGCTTCGCAACCGGCGGCCACCGTTGCGGTCGCCTTTTCGGAGATGGCGCATGTGATGCCAGAGAAATGGAACCAGTCGCGTCCGGCCAGTGCGGCGGGCCAGTCCACCATCCCGGGTTCGATCTCGGACATCGCCGACCGCGCCCGGTCGTACACAACGGCCGAGGGTCGTACAGATGCGCCAATCTCAAGGTAGTACAGCCCCAGCCGGTCGCCACTCCGAATCACTCGCGAGACGTCCACGCCGTACTGCCGGATGTAGTTCACGCACGCTTGCCCGATGTCGTTGTCCGGGATTCTGGAGATCAGCGACGGCGCGACCCCGAACTGTTCGAGAGCGACAGCCACGTTGCACTCGGTACCACCGTAGATGGCGTCAAACCGGCGAGCTTGCGTCAGCCGCTCACTCCGCGTGGTGGTCAGGCGGAGAAGGACCTCGCCGATCGTCACAAAACTATGGGCCATGCCGGTGCATCGTCTCCATTGATTATGGCCACGTCGCATCGATGGCCGGTAGGTTGTTTGGTTTGATCAACACTAGAGGGCCGTGCCGTACACCTTGTCGGGGATCACCACGACCGTTGCCCGGTTTTCCTTGATCATCGCCGCGTCGTATTCGTCCCAGTCCGGGTGCTCTTTGCCGGCGGCGGCGCGGTACACGTCTCGCATCGCATCACGGAGTTCGTCACGCGTGGCGGTCTTTGAGGAGATGATCTGCGCCCGCCCCTCCACCACTACATAACCCCACCAGTTGTCTTTGGACACGAGGAGCGAGCAACGGGGATCCCGTTCCAGGTTGCGCAGTTTTGCTCGGTCCTCAGTGGTGGAGAACGCCACGCCGTCTTTGTAAGGCCCTGTGCTGACGATGCTCATCTGGGTGGCGCCGTCACGCCTGAACGTGCTCAAGACGGCCTTGTGGTTCTCGGATACGAATTCCATGACCTTTGGGTCCAGTGCCATGAGGAGCTCCTTCTTGATTTAGCTCGGTGTTGTCCGCTATCGCCCGCGCAGTTCCTTGATGGTTGCGAGCACCCCGCGACAGCGCTCCGACAGGGTGTCCCACGCTTTGTCCGTGACGATGTCTGAAGAAACGAGGGCCGAGCCCATGCCGACCGCAGGGACGCCGACGTCGAACCAGGCTTTCAACGAATCACGTGAGCCATCCACGCCGCCGGTCGGCATTATCGACGACCACGGCATAGGCGCGCGGGCCGCCTTAACAAAGGCCGGGCCGCCGACCGAGTCGCCCGGAAATAGTTTCACGATCTCGCAACCAAGCTCTTCAGCGTGTGCGATCTCGCTAACGGTTCCACAGCCCGGCATGTAGGCGATCTTACGGCGGTTGCAGAGCCGCGCCGTGTCGTCATCGGTGGCCGGGCTGACGACGAAGTTCGCGCCGTTCGCTATGTAGAGCGCCGCAGTCGGGGCGTCCATCACGGAACCGGCGCCCAGGATCACGTCAGGCGCCTCGGAGGCGGCCCAGCGGTCCAGCTCAGAGAATACCTCCCAGGCGTGATCGCCACGGTTGGTGAATTCGATGGCCCTGATGCCGCCGTCCCGACAGGCGAGGAGTATCGATCTCGCGGTGTCAAAATCGGCGTTGTAAAAGATCGGCACGACGCCGGCTCTATGCACGCTGTTCAGGACTTCAAGTCGGGTGTGTCGTGCCAAATTTCGCTCCGCCGGATAAGGTTCGAGGGTGACCCTCGATCATGTGGACACAGGCCCGGTAGTGTAACGCCGGTCTCTGGACTGGCTTTGACACCCGCGCCTCAAGGTGTAGCTACGGATTATGGGCGAGTCGGGGGGGGTCCGCGCGTAACTTCACGCGGCACATATGGCACTCGGTCGCAATCAGGGGAATCGGGCCGTCCCGCACTCCTTTCACCGGTGGACCGGCATACGGAGGACCCGGAGCGTCGGTAGTGTTGCTCATGTGGACCCGCCGATATCGAACGCGATAACTCTCCACTTCCAGCACTCGTCTGACTCTCTCAGTCGATACGCAAAAAGGAATCACCAGTTGCAGCAACATGAATCTGACCGCGCTCTCAAACGGGTTGTGTTCCCGGTACTGATGATCTCGGTCGTAATGTTGTGGGCGGTGATGGCGGCAGCAGTAGGAAACGCCCTCTAGCCCGGCCGGGCGGCTATTTTTAGGGACTTCTTGTTTGAGAGCTGCGTCCGTGGCTAGACAAGGCTCTGCACGTAATCACCACGCCGCGTTAAAAGTCGAACTACTGCACGGAAATCCGCTGGGCGTTAACCAATCGCGTGTCGGCCAGAAAAATGGCCTCAACCCCCCGGGCACGGCATAACGGCCCCCCTGGGGCCCCCACTGCGGCTTAGCCGCCGCCGGCTGGACGGACTATTCCCAGCCGATCGCCCTCTTGGATGACGATCGAATCGTATTCAGGCCGCCGGACTATCGCGTCGTTGACTGCAATCGCGACCTTGCGTTCTGCGAGGTCCCTGGATTCGAGATAAGCGTTCAGGCCGGTCGGTCCATCCAGCTCCGTCTCGTTCCCATTAATCGTTACCGAAATCATGACTTCGTCCTCTGGCTACCCTCTGAAATTTGGGGGAACTGATCTGGTACCGCTTCTTCGATCGCCGTTCTGAGATTGGCCGCCGCTCGTTCGGGATCGTGTGAGTTAAGAATAGCGCCGATCACGGCGACACCCCTTGCGCCCGCAGACACAACTGCGGCCGCTCGTTCAGGATTGATGCCACCTATGCCGATGATCGGTAACTGAGCTGACGCCGCTACTTCGTTGATGAGGCCTACGCCCGCAACAGGTTGACCCCGATGGGACGCCGTTTCGTAAATGGTCCCGAGCAAAAGATAGTCCGCAAGATCCAATTCCGCCTTCATTGCGCCGTCCAATGAATGCACCGACCGGCCTATTAGCCAGTCATCTCCGCCAACGCGACGGGCGGCCTTCACGGCCGGGCCACGCTCCCCCATTTGTACGCCTCCGGCATCGACGGCGAGCGCCACATCGATACGGTTGTTGATTACGACGAGTGCATCATCTTCAACCGTCTCCATCACCGCGGCCGCCAGATTGAAGAAGTCCGTCCGCTCCAGTTCCGGCGCCCGAACCTGGATCATGTTGACACCCCCGCGTACGGCAGCGTCGATCGAGTTAAGCAGGGATACCAAATCCTCACCCGGGTCCAGCGCCGTCACAAGGCAAAGAACTCGCTCGGGCAGCGGCATCGGGGGCATGAGATCAGTCTGCCGGGGTGGCCTCTGGCACACCCTCAAGCGGCGAGGAAGCGGAGGCGTAAGCCTTAGCTGGGATGCGACCCGCCTGGTAGGCCATCCGACCGGCCTCCACACCCAGCTTGAACCCCTCGCCCATGAGAGCAGGATCGGCCGCCATGGCGATCGCCGTGTTGACCAGAACGGCGTCGGCGCCGACCTCCATCACGGATGCCGCTTCCGAGGGCGTGCCGA
>Ga0066376_10004933_pt1 | contig 11493 bp, 6 predicted proteins | sample Knorr_S15_td_Bot_FD_77009 | JGI IMG/M metagenome (GOLD analysis project Ga0066376, IMG submission 77009) | Marine microbial communities from Southern Atlantic Ocean transect - Knorr_S15_td_Bottom_ad_5009_LV_A | ecosystem: Environmental > Aquatic > Marine > Oceanic | place: Southern Atlantic... | reverse complement strand
CTTCTTCTCGAGCAGCAGGGCGTTGGTGCAGAGATAGACGAATTTCTTGCGCGCCACGATGCCCGCGACGATATCGCCGATTTCCTTGTGGATCAGGGGCTCGCCGCCGGGGATCGAGACCACCGGGGCGCCGCATTCATCGACGGCGGCAAGGCATTCCTCGGTGCTCAGGCGCATGTTCAGGATCGGCGTCGGGAACTGGATCTTGCCGCAGCCGGCGCATTCCAGGTTGCAGCGGTACAACGGCTCGAGCATGAGCACCAGCGGATAGCGCTCGACGCCCATGAGGCGCTGCTTGATCACATAGGCCCCGACCCGGATTTGCTGGATGAGAGGTATGCCCACTATTTTTCTTTCTACCGCGTGACGGCGCTGCCGGTAAGCCGCGGTTTATTTGGCCGCCAGCTCCAGCGGCATCTTGAAATGGATCCGTTCCTCTACACCGTTGAGATGCTCGATATCGACCTCGCCCATTTGGCGAAGCCGGTCGATGAGGTCCTGGACGAGGGATTCGGGCGCCGAGGCGCCGGCGGTGATGCCGACTCTTTCCACATCGTCGAACCAACCCGGCTCGATGCAGGTATGGTCGTCGATCAGATAGGTCGGCACGTCGTTTTCCAGGCCGATCTCGCGCAGACGGTTCGAGTTGGAGGAGTTTTGCGAACCGATGACCAGAATCAGATCGACCGAATCCGATAGATCGCGGATCGCCTGCTGGCGGTTCTGCGTGGCATAGCAAATGTCGCGCACGTCGGGGCCGATGATATCGGTGAAATTATTCTTCAACGCCTCGATCACGTCCTTCGTGTCATCGACGCTCAGGGTGGTCTGGGTCACATAGGACATTTTCGAGCGGTCGGCCACCTTGAGGTTGGCGACGTCTTCCACGGTCGACACCAGATGAACCTTGCCCTCGATGCGGCCGATGGTGCCTTCGACCTCGGGATGCCCCTCATGGCCGATGAGGATGACCTCGCGCCCGTTTCGGGCATAGCGCTGGCCTTCCTTGTGGACCTTGGCGACCAGCGGGCACGTGGCGTCGATCACCGGCAGGCTGCGCCGCTTGGCCGCGTCTTCGACCGCCTGGCTGACGCCATGGGCGCTGAACACGGTGATCGCGCCCTCCGGTACCTCGTCGACCTCGTCGACGAACACGGCGCCCTTGTCGCGCAGGGACTCGACGACATGTTTGTTGTGGACGATCTCGTGGCGCACATAGACCGGCGGCCCGTAGATTTCCAGGGCGCGCTCGACAATCGCAATCGCCCGCTCGACGCCGGCGCAGAATCCCCGTGGTGTCGCAAGAATGATTTTCATCGCCCTATCTTATACTCCTTCACTGCATATAGCGCCTCGCTTTGCATGGGTCAATTCACCTGGTCGCGGGGCAGCAGCGCGGGCAGCACTAACAGGGTGCAAACCATGCTCAGCACAACGCCGATGGTCAGCAGCTCACCCATCGACGCGGTGCCGCGATGGGTCGAGACCGCCAGGCTGCCGAACCCGGCTATGGTGGTCAGCGCGCTGAACACGACGCCGCGCGCCGTGCTGGTCGAGAGGATATTTGCGCGGCTCGCCGGGTCGGTGCGGTAGCGGTAGACCAGATGGATGGCGGAATCGACGCCGACCCCGAACAGCACCGGCAGGACGATCACATTGGCGAAGTTGAAGGGCAGGCCGAACAGCGTCGAAGCGGCGATGGTGAGCAGCGCCGCGAGCAGCAGGGGGGTGACCACGAAGACCACGTCGATCAGCCGGCGCATGAGGACCAGGACCAGGACCACCACCGCCGCCACCGCCGATATGAGCGCCTGAATGAAGGCGCCGACCACCGCGTCGCCGGATTCGAGGATCGATATGGGGCTGCCTACGGCGCTCGGGGCGACGCTCCGCACGGTCCCGACGAAGCGCCGAAGCGCCGCATTGTCGGTCAGGTCGTCGGTCGGGAAGACCTGGACCCGGACCCGCCCGTCGGCGGCGATCTCGCGTATTTTAAGGGATTGGGGGAGATCCTCGAAGGTCACCGGCTCGATCGGCTCGAGGGCCATGTACAGGCGGCGCAGGCGTTCGGGGAATCCGTCCAGCAGGCTGGCCTCGATGGTCGCCAGCAGCGCCGCGGCATCGTTGCGCTCGATCAGCCGCGCCAGGTTCTCGGCCAGCCTGCCGGCGTTCGGCTCGGTGCTCGGCCAGCGGTCGAGGGCGCGCCTGAAATCGGCCAGGGATGCGCGGCGCTGGGCCGCGTCGGGGGGCGCTATGGGGGCTTTCGGCGGTTGCCCCATGAAGAACGCTATGTCCTCGATCAGCGCGAGCTTTTCGGCCTGATCGGAGGGCACATAATCGGCGATGGTGAGGGTCTGATAAACCCCGTCGAGGGCGGCGATCCGCTCGGCCAGGGCCTCGGCCTCGGCAAGATCGGCGGCGAGTACATCGACCGACCAGGGCGGTCGTTCGCTCTCGGCCAGCAGGTCTTGCAGGGTTTGTACGGATTCGGCGGTGGGGTCGTGGAGATTGAGCGGGTTGAAATCGAAACGCGCCTCGATCACCGGCGGTATCGCCGCCAGGGCGACGATCACCGCGCCGATGCGCACCGCGCGGCGGTATCGCGGCAGGGTTTCGCCCCCGGCGGGCCGCGACACCTTGGCGGCGGGCGTCCGCTTCGCCACGGGCAGGATGCCGAGCATGGCCGGGAGCACGGTGAAATTCGCCAACAGGCAGATGAACATGCCGGTTCCGGCAATCAGGCCAAGCTCCGACACGCCGGTGTAATCGGTCGGTATGAAGACATAGAATCCCGCCGCCGTGGTCGCCGCGCAGAGGAACAACGCGCCGCCGACCTGGCGCCCGGCGGCGGTGACGGCCTGGTTCTGGCTCTGGCCCTGGCCGATCAGCTCCCGGTAGCGCAGGCACATATGGATGCTGAAGGCGGCGCCCAGGCTGATGAACAGCACCGCGAAGGCAATCGAGATAAGGTTGAGTTCACCGATCGCAAGGGTCGCGAAACCGGCGGTCCAGATCAGCCCGCAGATCAGGGTGACCAGCGCCGAGACCACCAGGCGCCAGGACCGCAGCCCGATGAACAGGATCAGCCCGACCATGACGAACGACAACGGCCCGGCGAGTTCGGCGCCGGCGCGGGCGCTGTCGAGCTGTGCGTAATTGAGGGCGACGCTTCCGGTCAGGCGGATGCGCAGGCCCTTGGCAGCGGTCAGGCCGAGTTCATCGATCGCCCCGCGCACCGCATCGAGGGCCTGTTTCTGTGGTTGCAAATCGGAGAAATCGAGGTTCGGCTGGACCAGCAGGAAGGCGCGGCGGTCGTTGATGTCGGCCTCGTCGTCGCCCGAGATCACCGCCCGCCAGGACAGGTGATAGGGCCGGTCCTCGAGGGCCGCCACCGTGGCGGCGTTCAGGCGGTCGAAGGCGGCGGTGAGATCGAAACCCTCGGCCTCGGGCTCTTCCAGTGCGCTTCGTAAGACCCCGAACAGGCCGCGCAGGCTGGGATCGTGGCTGAGCTTGCCGATCAGGGGCTGGACTTCCGCCAGGTTATCGGCGAGGTCGGCGAGCGCCTCGCTATCGAGATAGAGCAGGCCGTTGCGCTGGAAAAACGCCTCACCGCCGGGCTGGTAGACGGATTTGAAGATCGCGCCGTCGCCGCGCAGGCGCTCGGCGAGGTCGGTTGCGGCGTCCTCGACGATGTCGGGCGTGGCGCCGTCGATGACCACGAGCAGGGTATCGACGGCGTGGGGAAACGCTCGGTCATAGTCCTTGACCGCCTGGCGGAACGGCAGGTTTTCGTCGATCATGTCGGCGGTATCGGTGTTGATGCCGAGGTTCGCCGCGATGTAGAAGAGGATCGCCACGGTCATCGCGGCGGCCGCCGCGATGACCCATCCGGCGGAGCGATGCGCCCCGCCGACCCAGCGGGCGAGAACCCTTCCGGGCGGGTGATCCTTAACTCGGCTCATGATTCATGGAGGCTGGTGATTTCCGGTTGGCAGGTTGCATGGCGGCGCGGACGGTGCATATTGTCTATAGGAATTTGTCATGCAGCGCATCCTCGCCTTCGCCGTTATCGCCCTGCTGGGTCTCGGTTCACCCGCCGACGCCGCCGAATCGCCGGCGAGGCACATCGTCGAGGCGCTCCACGGCAGCCTGCTCGATATCATGATGTCCGCCGATGCCCTCGGTTTCGAGGGCAGGCGGGATTACATCACCCCGGTGATGGAAGAATCCTACGACATGGCTCTCATCGCCCGCGCCTCGACCGGGCGATACTGGCGCCGCGCCAGCGACGACCAGAAGCGGCGCATCATCGAGGCCATTACCCGTCTCAGCATCACCATCTATGCGGCCCGCTTCGCCGGCTTCTCGGGCGAGCAATTCCGCACCCTCTCCGACGAACCGGCGCCGCGCGGCACCGTGCTGGTCAAGACCGTGATCGTCAAGAGCGACGGTGACAAAGTGGCCCTCAACTACTTGATGCGCGAGACCGCCGGTGAGTGGCGGATCATCGATGTTTATCTCGATGGCATCTACAGCGAGATCGCCCTCAAGCGCGCTGATTACGCCGGCATTCTCAAGCGCGCCGGCTTCGACGGGCTGTTCGCCGAGATCGAAAAGAAAATCGCCGAGATCGAACGCGAAGGCCGGAAATAACGATTCCAGTGTTATAATCCGCCCATGGCGCGATCACCCATCAGCCCCGGCGACAGCGCATTCGCCGCCAGGCTCTCCCGTGAACTGGAAGGCGAGGTGCTGTTCGACGCCCACAGCAGGGGGCGCTATTCGACCGATGCCTCGATCTATCAGATCGAGCCGATCGGCGTGGTCGTGCCGAAGAGCGACCAGGACGTGATCCGCGCCATCGCCCTGGCCGCCGAGGTCGGCGCGCCGGTGCTGCCGCGCGGCGCCGGCACGTCGCAATGTGGCCAGACCGTGGGCGAGGCGCTGGTCGTCGATTGCAGCAAATACCTCGACCAGGTGCTCGGTTTCGATGCCGGCTTGCGCCGCGTCACGGTTCAGCCCGGCATGGTGCTCGATAGGCTCAATCGCTGGCTGGCGCCCCAGGGCTTGTTTTTCCCGGTCGACGTCTCGCCCGCCAACCGCGCCACCATCGGCGGCATGGTCGGCAACAACAGCTGCGGCGCGCGCTCGATCCGCTACGGCAACATGGTGCACAACACCCGCGCCATCGACGCGGTTCTCGCCGGCGGAGAGACCCGGCGTTTCGACGCGGCGGGCAACGGCGGCCCGCTGGCCGAGAAAATGCTCGCCCTGGCGCTGCGCGAAGGCGACGAGATCCGGCGGCGTTTCCCCGACCTGCTGCGCCGGGTCGGCGGCTACAACATCGACCGCATCGAGCGGAACATGGCGCATCTGCTGGTCGGCTCGGAAGGCACCCTGGCCTTCTTCACCGCCATCACCCTCGATCTTCAACCGATCCCGCGGCACTGGGTCATGGGCATCTGCCATTTCCCCGGCTTCCGCCGAGCCATGGAGCTGACCCCGGCGATCGTCGAATTGAACCCGTCGGCGGTCGAGCTGGTCGATCCGACCATGCTGGCTCTGGCCCGCGAACAGGCGCGGTTCCGCGTCACCGTCGACGGTTTCGTGCGAGGCCGGCCCGGCGCCGTGCTGATCGTCGAATTCTCCGGCGATGACGAGGCCGCGCAGAACGCCGGGCTGGCCGATCTGGTGGCGCTGATGGGCGATCACGGCTTGCCGGGCTCGGTGGTCGAGATCACCGATCAGACCATGCAGGAGGCGGTCTGGGAGGTGCGCAAGGCGGGGCTCAATATCCTCATGTCCATGAAGGGCGACGGCAAGCCGATCTCATTCATCGAGGACTGCGCCGTGCCGCTCGACGATCTCGCCGAATATACCGAGCGCCTCGATGGGCTGTTCGCAAGGCATGGGGTCGAGGGCACCTGGTACGCCCATGCCTCGGTCGGCACCCTGCATGTCCGCCCGGTGCTGAATATGAAGGACGGCGGCGACGTGGCCAAGATGCGCGACATCGCCGAGCAGGCCTTCGCCATGGTGCGCGACTACAAGGGCTCTCACTCAGGCGAGCACGGCGACGGCCTGGTGCGCTCGGAGTTCCACGAAATCATGTTCGGCGAGAGGCTGGTCCGCGCCTTCGAGGCGGTCAAGGACGCCTTCGATCCGACCGGCCTGTTCAATCCCGGCAAGATCGTGCGGCCCGGGCGCATGGACGACCGCGATCAATTCCGTTTCAAGCCGGGCTATGAGGTGACCCACGACAGCGTGCTCGACTGGTCCGCCTGGGGCGGCTTCGGCGGCGCGGTGGAGATGTGCAACAACAACGGCGCCTGCCGCAAATCGGACGACGGCGTCATGTGCCCGTCGTGGCGCGTCACCCGGGACGAGCGCCACCTGACCCGGGGCCGCGCGAATTCCCTGCGCCTGGCGATCAGCGGTCAGCTCGGCGCGGACGCCTTCACCTCGTCCGAGATGTTCGACACCATGGCGCTCTGCGTCGGCTGCAAGGGCTGCAAGCGGGAATGCCCGACCGGCGTCGACATGGCGCGCATGAAGATTGAATTCCTCCACCACTACCGCAAGCGCCACGGCCTGCCCTTGCGCGAGCGGTTGATCGCCTACCTGCCGAGAATAGCGCCCTGGGCGGCGAGGTTGGCGCCTCTGTCGAACCTGCGTCCGCCGGTGGGCTTCACCGACCGGCGCCCGCTTCCGCGTTGGCGGCGTGATTATTTCCGCGCCCCCGAGCCGAGCGGGCAGGGGCCTGACGTGGTGCTGTTCGCCGATTGCTTCAATCGCTATTTTGAGCCCGAGAATCTTCACGCCGCGGTTGCTGTTCTCGGGGCGGCGGGATATCGGGTCCAGTCCCCGGATCGCCTGTGCTGTGGGCGGACGTTCCTGTCGGTCGGGCTGGTCGAGCAAGCGAGGGTCGAGGGCAAGCGGTGCATTGAAGCGCTCAAGCGCGGGGAGCCGGTGGTCGGACTGGAGCCGGCCTGCCTCAACACGCTCAGGGATGAATTTGATATAGACATCGACTCATTCGAAGGATTTCTCGCCAACCGGGAATTGAAGCTGGACCTCAAACCCCTGGCCGGCCGCCGGGCGCTGATTCACGGCCATTGCCACAGCAAGGCGGCGGGCGAATTCGCCCTGGTGAGCCGGGCGCTGTCCCTGATTCCCGAGCTTGAGACCGCGACCATAAAATCGGGCTGCTGCGGCATGGCCGGCGCCTTCGGCTACGAGGCCGAGCATTACGAGATCTCCATGAAGATGGCGGAACTCGACCTGCTGCCGGCGGTGCGCGAGGCCCCGCCCGACACCCTGCTGGTCGCCGACGGGGTAAGCTGCCGCCAGCAAATCCGCCACGGCGCCGGTCGCCAGGCGATGCACGCCGCGCGGCTATTCGAAATGGCCTTGGCGGGCGGATAATTTCTGCTACACGGAAATTAGAGCATATTCCGATCTTATAGGATCATTTGACCGGGATTATTTTGTCTCCCGGCAAGGCGCGCTTCGAAGAGCGATGCTGCGCATCGGTCGAGAAGCGGAACGCGGCCAGGAGACAAAAGAACCCGGCCGACCGTGGGCCATGGGAGCTCATCGGCTGCGTTCCGCTGCTTGCCCGATGCTCAGGCATCGCGCGGCGCAGCGCGCCTAGCCGAATGAACTCCCATGGCCCATCAAATGGTCCTATAAGATCGGAACCTGCTCTAATGTCGGGACGGGGGAAAGCGCCATGAAGTCGCAGGCTCGGGTGGTGGTGATCGGGGGCGGCGCCATGGGGGTCGGCGCGCTCTATGGTCTGGCCAAGGCGGGCTGGTCCGATGTGGTTCTGGTCGAGAAGGGCGAGCTGACCTCGGGCTCGACCTGGCACGCCGCCGGGCTGGTGCCGAGCTTCATCGGCAGCCTGAATATGGCCAAGATCCACCGCTACGGCATCGAGACCTACAAGAGCCTCGAGGCCGAGACCGGCCAGCATACCGGCTGGCACGGCTGCGGCGCCATCCGCCTGGCGGTGACGCGGGACGAAGTCGACTGGTTTCATTATGTCAAGGGCGTGCTCGACCTGGCCGGCGCCGAATGCCATTTGATCGGTCCCAACGAGATCAGGCGGCTCCACCCGCTGATCGAGGTCGATGACGTGCTGCTCGGCGCCTATACCACCGGCGACGGCCATACCGACCCGGCTTCCTCGACCCAGGCCATGGCGGCGGCGGCGCGCCAGATGGGCGCCGAAATTTATCGCTTCAACCGGGTCACCGACACCGTGCAACAGGCCAACGGCGAGTGGCGGGTGGTCACCGAGAAGGGTGACATCACGGCCGAGCATGTGGTCAACGCCACCGGCTGTTTCGGCCACCGGACAGCCGCCTGGGTCGGCCTCAAGCTGCCCTATGTGAGCATGATCCATCAGTATCTGGTGACCGAGGCGATCGACGAGATCGCCGCACTCGGCGAAGAGTTCCCGGTGATTCGCGATCCCCGTGCGTCGTGCTATTTCCGCCAGGAAAAACAGGGCCTGGTGATCGGCCCCTACGAGACCAGCGGCGCTCAGGCCTGGGGGTTGGACGGCGTCGACTGGTCCTTCGACATGGATCTCCTGCCGCCCGACATCGACCGGCTGGAGCCTCATCTGGAACGGGTCATGGAGCGCATGCCGGTGTTCGGCAAGGCCGGCATCTCGCGCATCGTCAGTGGCCCGATCACCCATACGCCGGACGGTAATTTCCTGCTCGGCCCGGCGCCCGGCCTGCGCAACTACTGGCTCTGCTGTGGCGCGAGCATCGGCGTCTGCCAGGGACCGGGCGCCGGCAAGGTGCTGGCCGAATGGATGATCCACGGCCAGTCCGAATGGAATGTCCGCGAGTTCGACCCCAGGCGCTACGGCGACTGGGCGGCGGGCGGCTATACCCTCGAGAAGTCGATCGACGAATATCAGTTGATGTACGCGATTCACCTGCCGGGCGAATTCCGCGACGCCGGGCGGCCGGTCAAGACCACGCCGATCTACCGGAAACTCAAGGACCAGGGCGCCGTCTACGCCGAGGCGTTCGGCTGGGAGAGACCCAAGTGGTTCGACACATCCGGCGAGGGCGAGACCTACAGCTTCCGCCGCTCCAACAGCTTCGGTCCGGTCGCCGGGGAGTGCAGGGCGGTGCGGACGCGCGTCGGCCTGCTCGATCTCTCGAGCTTCGCCAAGTTCGATGTCGTCGGCCCCGACGCCGAGGCCATGCTGAACCGGCTCTGCGCCAACCGCATGGCGAAGCGCCAGGGCGGCATCGCGCTGACCCATATGCTGACCGATGACGGCATGATCGAGAGCGAGATGACGATTACCCGCCTGGCGGCGGATCATTACTACGTGCTCTCCGGCGCGGTGGCCGAACTCCACGACCTCGACATGCTGACCCAGGGCAGGCGGGACGGCGAGGACGTCACCATCACCAATGTGTCCGACGATTACGGCATGCTGGTGCTGACCGGCCCGAGGGCGCGCGATGTGCTCGCCGGGCTGACCGATGCGGACCTCGGCAATCAGGCCTTCCCCTGGCTGACCGCCCGCGAGATCACCGTCGCCGGCGTGCCGACCCAGGCGCTGCGGATGTCCTACGCCGGCGAGCTGGGATGGGAACTCCATCACCCGATGGCATCCATGGCCGGGCTCTACGATGCGCTGATGGCGGCGGGAGAGGAATTTGGCATCGCCAATTTCGGCGTCTACGCCCTCAATTCCCTGCGCCTGGAGAAGGGCTATCGCGGCTGGGGCGCCGAGCTGACCAACGAGATCACCATGACGGAAGCCGACATGGAGCGCTTCCTGAAGCTCGATAAGGATGATTTCATCGGCCGCCGGGCGGCGCTCAAGAGCAAGGCCGACGGTCCCCGCTCAACGCTGGTCTATATGGTGGTGGATGCCGACGACAGCGATTGCGCGGGCAATGAGCCGGTGATCGCCGGGGACCGCGTGATCGGCGTGACCACATCGGGCGGCTACGGCCATGCGGTGGCGAAAAGTATTGCGTTCGCCTATGTGGAACCGTCATTCTCGACGCCCGGCACCAGTTTCGAGGTACGGCTTCTCGGCCGGTCTTACAAGGCCACCGTCATGGCCGAACCGCTTTACGATCCCCTGAACGAACGCATGCGGGTATGAGGTGAGAAAACGAATCTTCGATCTGCTCGATGCCGGCGAACGGGATGATTTCGCCGGGCGGGCGGTCAATACATTCCTCATCCTGCTGATTCTCGGCAACGTCCTGGCGGTGATCTTCGAGTCGGTGGAAAGCTTCCGGGCGCAATATGCCGGCGCCTTCCTGATGTTTGAAATATTCTCGGTGGCCATCTTCTCGGTGGAATACGGGCTCAGGCTGTGGAGCTGCGTCGAGGACGTCACCCATCGCTACCCGGCGACTTGGCGGGGCCGTCTGCGCTATGCGCTCAGCCCCATGGCAATGATCGATTTTCTCGCCATCGCGCCGTTCTATGTTTCCATGCTGTTCGCCGTCGATTTGCGCTTCCTGCGGGTCTTCCGCCTGTTGCGCCTGCTCAAGATCACGCGCTACTCGCCGGCCATCGAGACCCTGGGGCGGGTGTTGTACAACGAGCGCCGGGCGCTCGTGAGCGCCTTGGTGTTCATGCTGATACTGTTGGTCTTTGCCTCCAGCCTGATGCATATGATCGAACGGCAGGCGCAGCCCGTCGCCTTCGGCAGCATTCCCGAGGCCATGTGGTGGGCTGTCGTCACCCTGACCACGGTGGGCTACGGCGACGTCGCGCCGATCACGCCGCTGGGCAAACTGCTCGGCGGGGTGGTGACGCTTCTCGGCGTCGGCGCCTTCGCCCTGCCGGCGGGCATCTTGGCGTCTGGTTTTGCCCAGGAAATTCAGAAGCAAAATTTCATTGTCACCTGGAATATCGTCGCCAAGGTGCCCTTGTTCGTGACCCTTCAGGCCAGCCAGATCGCCGAAATATCGGATCTGCTGAAGCCGCGGATCGCGGTTCCCCAGGAAGTCATTACCCGCAAGGGCGAGATGGGCGACGCCATGTATTTCATCTACAGCGGCCGGGTCGAAGTGGAACTCGATCCGACGCCCATCGAGCTCAAGAGCGGCGATTTCTTCGGCGAGATTTCACTCATCGAGCATGCCCCGCGCACCGCCACCGTGGTCGCCAAGACAAGCTGTCAGCTGCTCGCGCTCAGGGTCGGTGATTTCCATGAACTCATGGAGACCCACCCGGATCTGTTGCAAAGCATCAGGGACACCGCGAAAAAGCGTCTCGAGGAGACGGCCTAGGTCACGGGCTGATAGAAAGGGCACCCAACGTCTACTCACCGGAATATTGGTCATCTATAGCAGCGCGGGAAAATGTCCGAACCTTGCCTATCCGGTTAACACACTTACCCACAACATGTGGGATGCTCCCATTTCCCCGAGTAGAGTTCGTCAAAGGTCGGTGCGCTGACGTTGCCAGCGATGCCGAGTAAGGAGCGGAAGG
>Ga0066376_10004930_pt1 | contig 11499 bp, 8 predicted proteins | sample Knorr_S15_td_Bot_FD_77009 | JGI IMG/M metagenome (GOLD analysis project Ga0066376, IMG submission 77009) | Marine microbial communities from Southern Atlantic Ocean transect - Knorr_S15_td_Bottom_ad_5009_LV_A | ecosystem: Environmental > Aquatic > Marine > Oceanic | place: Southern Atlantic... | reverse complement strand
CGGCTAACCCCTTTGACGAATAGAAGTTCTATCGCTATAGTGCGATTTCTGAGGAGAACGTTTTATGGCTTCACAAAGTACAACCACGGCGCCGCGCTCAGGATTCGGTGTTACTGGTCGGACGGACAACTGGTGGATTGGACCGTTGGCCACCGCCTTGGGGCTGGGTGCTTTTGGTGTTTATTCCACGATCCGCGCGGTTTCCGCAGTGCACTATGTTCATGGAGTCGGCATCGAGGATGTCGTGGTGGGTAATTATCTTTTAAGCCCCTTCTTTTCCCCGCTGTTGATCTTTCCCTGGATGCCGACCTGGTTCTCCCCCGCATTTCTGATTCTCTGGGCACCCGGAGGATTTCGTTTGACCTGTTATTACTACCGGAAAGCGTACTATCGTTCTTTTTTCATGGATCCACCTGCATGTGCAGTGGGGGAACCTCGTGATCAATACAAAGGTGAAACACGTCTGTTCCTGTTTCAAAACCTGCACCGTTTCTTTCTTTATATCGCCCTGATATTTATCATCCTCCTGACAATTGACGTTGTCCATGCCTGCATTTTTGTAACCGTCGATGGTACCCATCAATTCGGGTTGAGTGTCGGTAGTCTGGTATTGGGGCTCTGCACAACGCTGCTTGCGCTGTATACCTTTTCCTGTCATTCGCTGCGGCATCTGGTAGGTGGCAAGCTGGATTGTTTTTCCTGCGTCGCGATGGGTGATGCGCGGCACAAAGTCTGGAAAGGTGTTTCGGTTTTAAACAAACGTCACATGCTCTGGGCCTGGCTGAGCCTGTTTATGGTTGGCTTTGCTGATTATTACGTTTACCTAGTAGCATCGGGACGAATTGCGGATCTGAGGATTTTTTGATCGATGGACAAATATCAGACATTTGAATATGACGTGATTATTATTGGTGCCGGTGGTGCCGGTTTGCGAGCGGCCATCGAAGCCTCGACTCAGGGAGCACGAACTGCACTGGTTTGTAAATCACTGCTGGGTAAGGCTCACACGGTCATGGCCGAGGGGGGCGTGGCTGCTGCTTTGGCGAATGTGGATGGACGCGATGACTGGAAGGTCCATTTTCGCGACACCATGAAAGGTGGCAAATATCTGAACCAGTGGCGGATGGCTCAGTTGCATGCTCAGGAAGCGCCTGAACGGGTGCGTGAGCTGGAATCCTGGGGAGCGATTTTAGACCGCACACGCGACGGCCGGATCATGCAGCGGAATTTTGGTGGCCATACCTATCCGCGACTGGCACACGTGGGCGACCGGACAGGCCTAGAAATGATCCGTACCTTACAGGATCGCGGAGTCCATCAGGGAATCGACGTTCACATGGAATGTACCATCCGCTGGCTGCTGACGGACAACGGTCAGATTGCAGGTTGCTTTGGATACCAGCGCGAAAGTGGCCGCTTTGTCGTCTTTCGTGCCAAGTCCATTGTCATGGCCACCGGCGGAATCGGTCGCTGCTGGTCGGTAACGTCCAATTCTTGGGAATATACAGCCGATGGCCACGCCATGGCACTCTGGGCCGGAGCCGAATTGATCGACAATGAGTTTGTACAGTTTCATCCAACCGGGATGGTCTGGCCTCCCAGTGTCCGCGGAACGCTGATTACCGAAGGGGTGCGCGGCGAGGGTGGCGTACTGCTTAACAGTGAAGATCAACGGTTCATGTTCGATAATATTCCGGAGATGTTCCAGGGTGAATATGCGGAAACTCAGGAGGAAGCAACGCGTTGGGTGGATGCCGTTGTTGCCGACAAAATACCGGATGCCCGGCGGCCACCGGAACTGCTCACACGTGATGTGGTCGCCCGGGCCATACGCAGAGAAGTTCGAGCCGGTCGTGGTTCACCTCATGGAGGTGTCTTTTTGGACATTGCTTCACGCCGCAGCGCCGAGGCCATCAAAAAGAAACTACCCAGTATGTACCACCAGTTCAAGGAACTGGCAGACGTGGATATCACCACCGATCGTATGGAAGTCGGCCCCACCTGCCACTATACGATGGGAGGTATCCGGGTCGACCCGGATACCCAGGAAACGATTATCGGTGGTTTGTTTGCAGCGGGTGAAGTCGCCGGTGGCATGCACGGCTCCAATCGACTGGGGGGCAATAGCCTCTCGGATCTGTTAGTGTTTGGTAAACGTGCCGGGCAGTATGCTGCGGAACATGCTGAGTCACAGGATTCCTACAATGAGATTAATCCGGATGAGGTTTCCCGGGTTGCGACCGAACTCTTACATCCCTTTGAATCCACCGACGGTGAAAACCCGTACAGTGTTCATGAAGACCTGCGTGAGTTAATGCAGGAAAACGTGGGCATCGTCCGTACCGATGAGGATTTACGGGAGGCACTGGAGGGGATCAAGCAGTTACGGGTACGAGCGGCCAACGTCAAGGTGGGTGGTAACATTCAATTTAACCCGGGATGGCATCTGGCTCTGGATCTGAAGAACATGCTCGATATCAGTGAAGTGGTAACGCGTGCCGCGCTACAGCGTACGGAAAGCCGCGGTGCCCATACACGGGAAGATTACCCGGATACGGATCCGGAATGGGGTAAATTTAACCTCGTTGCCCGACAGTCAGAAAATGACGTGGATATCGTCAAGATACCGCTGGAACTGCCACCGCCGGAACTGGCAGTCCTGCTCGAGGATGACGATTAACGATTTGGACAGAAAATTTGGAGGTGCTAAGGGCAATGTCACAAAAAATCTCACTACAAATCCAACGCGGTGATCAGGCCGAGAATGAAATGGTCGACTATACGGTCGATAGGGCACCTGGCATGGTCGTGCTGGATGCCATCCATGCGGTCCAGGCGCAGGATGCTCCGGACATGGCAGTACGCTGGAACTGTAAGGCAGGTAAATGTGGATCCTGTGGCGGGGAAGTCAACGGGATACCGAAGCTCATGTGCATGGATCGTGTGGATAACTATCCGGAAGATGAACCGATCAGCATCCGGCCCATGAAATCCTTCCCTTTGATCCGTGATCTAGTCTGCGATGTCTCATGGAATTATGAGGTCAATAAAAAAATACCAGCGTTCAAAATGGATCTTCCCGAAGGCGAAGAACCCCGGTTTACCCAGGCCGATGCGGACCGCGTGCAGGAATTCCGTAAGTGCATCGAGTGTTTCCTGTGCCAGGACGTTTGCCATGTTATCCGCGATCATGACAAGAAAGAAGAATTTGCCGGTCCCCGGTTCTTTGTCAGAACGGCTGGACTGGAAATGCATCCGCTGGATGTGGAAGATCGGATACCCCTGTTAAAAGATGAGCTGGGACTGGGTTACTGCAATATTACCAAGTGCTGTACGGAAGTCTGTCCCGAGAACATCTCGATCACTGACAATGCGATCATTCCTCTGAAGGAACGTGTCGTGGACCAATTTTACGATCCGCTGAAGAAACTGGTCCAAATCCTCCTGCCCTCCAAAAAATCCTGACACCCCTTCGCGAGTGGGATGACTTCAAGCAGTTCCTCAAGGAGTTTTTCAGCGGGGAATTAGTACCGGACCCATCCCTTGCGCCAATTTGCAGTAACGTGTGTTCAATCGATCATTTTCGTGGATTCTGATTCCTTGATTGCGCATGCACAGCAGATTATCGGAAGCCAGTAGGATATTTCGGCTCGTCAAGTGTGGCGTTTTGGAGACAGGTGTCATCAATGCGACGTCGGAGGTTGACAATTTCCCTATGTCGACGATGAAATGTATTCTTTAATACACTCGTATAATAGGCTAGATATCTAAAATTCCGATTTGTGGTGGATTTGGCGCGCCATCTGCTCTTAATACACAGGTATGTGGTTGAAACGGAGCTTCAAAGGAATCTTAAATATGAAAATTCGATATCTCGCCCTGCTTTTGTGGATATTGTTATCCGGTACGCAAGTGGACCTAGTCGCCGAAGACGATGTTCTTAAACAGTTACAAGCTGCCAGTAACCTGCAACTGGAAAAGCAGTTTGTAAAACAGGCGGGGCGGGAGATGTTTAATGATGCATCTGGCTGGCAAAATTGGTGCGGCCAAGTAGATCGGATGGAGCGGGGGCAAATCAATGGTTTGCAGAATATACTCAATCCACAGCAACGTGTGCTCCTTGGTCAACGGCAGCAACAGATGAACAACTGGATTTATCGGCAATGGCTTGTACAACAAATGTGGTTACAACAGAACGCATTTGGCGCCATGCCCTTTGGTGGACTGCCTTGGAATTTTCGGCAGCCTCAAGTGGCATATATGCCGATTGTCACGTGGCTACCTCAGGGAACTCAATTAACTGCAAATGCCGTCGTTTCGCCGGACCGGCGGTATGTGCGGATGAGCTTGAATGCAATCTTCTCTTCGATTGGACCCGTCTATCATTACAACATGAACAATGGTGCATATTACAGACCGAGTTATGGAAACAGTAATTCGGGGAATGTGCGCGGGGCTAATTACAACAGCCCTAGTAACGGCAACTCGACTCAGCGACCGATTCCGGCGTGGTATCGGAAAATAAGGAATAATCCCTGACCGTTTGTGATATGTTATCACGGCAACGCTGAAAACTGGTTAAACATGAGTCGGTCGCCGGCGTTTAAGGTCCATCTCAGCGAAATATATCATTACGAACACGGGCAATATGATAACCCATACGCCCCAGATCATACCGGCATTAAAAAATACCACGGTGGACATCGCGTAGAGACGATCCGGAGTGTAAATCACTCGGACCTCGTCTACGATAACATCACCGTTGAACAACGCTAGTGCTTTGGCAATCCAAACGGTGCAGGCGCAAATGATGAGCATCCCCTGGCAGCAAAGCGCCGTACCGCAGCCAGCACGAACCGCCTTAAAGCCGGCCTCGGAGTTGTATTGCACTAGAATGATCAGCGTCCCGATCAATCCTGCAAGTATTCCACCCAAGGACAGTCCCATAAATAGCATCAGCACATAGGTCAGCATGTCCTCAACGCCAGTCATGCTGTTTTGGGTTTCTATACCGAGATGTTCCAAAAACAGATTTGGATTCATCGCACGTTCGATGAAATTTAGCACAAACAGAATAAAGGGAACAATTGCAAGCCCAGCTCCAACCACTACGAACCAAGTGAAATTTGACTTGCTGTACTCGATTTCTGGTGCTTCGTCAGGTAATAGACTTGCGGGGATGTTCATTAGTTCGTATCCAAAAGCTGGCCAGAAAAGAAGATGTTTGGTGCAACGTAGTATACAGCAACCATATGAACAAAAACAGCTTGGATGAGTGGGGAGCGTTGCCTTTTCCGTGATCATTTGGAAGTTGAAAGTTCAACCCCAAATCCCAAACCAGTGTTGCAACATGCCCTGCCCTGCGTGACCCTAGTTGGCGGGTTAAATGCCCTAAACCAATCACGACCCGACTCTGCCAAGGGAGTGGGATCCAGCGCCATTATTGCCGGTAACGCAAATGGCTCGCTACCGCGATGCGGGCAAACTCGCACTTCATTGCGATCTGCCAATTCGTAAATGGCAATAAGTGTCGACAAACCGCCACACCAATTGACGTCCGGTTGGTATACATCGTGGGCGTGGGCATCGACCAAGCGGCGAAATCCACATATCAAATATTCGTGCTCGCCGCCTGCAATAGGAATTGGAGAGTGCCGGCAGAGCTCAGTGTAAGACTCGATTTCCTGCGGTAACAAAGGCTCCTCAATCCATGCGATATCGTATTTGCAAATCCGTTCGGCTAACTCACGGGTGGTTGAGATATCCCATTTCCCAAATGCGTCCAACATCAATTCGCAGTCAGGTCCTACTGCGTCCCGCGTCCGCTGGACCAGTTTCTCGATGTCACGAATGTCGGGGTCGCTACCATAGCGCTCAAGATGCAATTTAACGGCAGCCATTCCCTGTTCTGCTGCCAGTAATGCGCCAGCATCGTCAAAAACCGTCTGGTACATCGGGCAACTAGCGTGCGGGGCGTGACTCGGGTCCAACATTTGGAGAATTGTTGATTTGTGAGATTTTGCAAAGGCATCCCATATCGCCAGGTCTATGCCAGAGATGGCCATAGGTACGATTCCGCTGAGTCCATAAAAACTCGTGAATTTGCACATGTGGTCGTGTAATTCAAGCGGCGTCTGAAACTCTTTGCCCGTCAGTTCCATTCCCATGACAGAGTGGATCACATGAATCGACGCGACACCACCTCCACCAACGCCAAGTCCGATAACGCCCGACTCAAGCTGAACTTCGACAATAATTTGTCCTAGCGACGTTCGCCAATCCTCAGGGCTACCAGGTGTAGACGGTTGCCACGCGCGGATTGTCGAGACTGTAAAAGCTGAGGCTGGGATTGATACGCGCATTAATAAGTCTAGTGTTAAATGGATGGGCAAGAGTATATCTGTGCTCATGACCGTGGTGTGGTAGCCCTTCATTAGTGAATACGGCTATTTGCACCAGAAATGGCAATACAGCACTTCTCAGTTTAACCAATATTATCTGTTCACGGTTCCCTGGGTTTAACTAAAATGAAATTACCACCGTCGCATCCATGCTGGCGGTATTTGGCAAACCTTGCAAAGCAAACTCCATGAACAATTCTGAATTAGTGTCGCAGCTCGAACAGTTGGTCGCAACTAGTCGCTTTAGCCCGGCACGGAAGAAATATCTAACCGAATTCATGGGTAAGCAGTACAGCGTTAGGGGAATCCTCTCGCGAGTAATCAATACAACGGGGTATTTGCGCAGGCAGGGACTGCGTAAGGGTAAGACGATTACGCTTCAAATCACCGGCAGTGATACCGAACTATCCATCAGGTGCGATCGCGCGCGGTCTGTATCTATCGCTGATCATAATGTATCCGAACCGTTCGCAATTAGCGTCACTATTACCGGTTACGACGACGTGCGACAACAACTCGAAGCGGAAGAAACAGCGGATACAGAATCAACCACTCACACAGAATCGGCAGACGCACCCGCCAACACGGATGTTGAAAACCAGCCACAACTTACAGCGGGATCCGAAATTGATGAACTGCTTGACCCATCTGCTACGGATAACCATGCCGACCAACTACTAGACGAACTGGAACAAATGCAATTGAAATCACTGCAGTTCCTTGCGGAAGTAGCTGGCGACATCGATAAGGTCCAGTCTAGTAATGTGGTCTTAGTAGCTCACGACACTGATGATCCTACTGCAGCAGCGCCTACACTGTCCCCGACCGAGAGACCTATTGAATCTCCCGATGAAGATGGACCGTCGGTTAATACTCAATCCTTGACCCCCGAGACTACGCAATCAAGCAGCGGTGCTGACGGGGCTTCGCAATCAAGCGAAAACGAAGAAAACTCTCCACGTCCGAAAGTGGTTGACAAGGAGATGCCAACAGTCGATAGGGTACCTAGTTCGCGATTACCGTTGCCCGAACCGGCACCGTCCACGAAGCAAAAAGGGGACGCTTCTGAGGATGATATTGCCAGTAGTGAAATAGACGAAATCGAAGAGATTGAAACGGGAACAGGCGAAAATCGTTTGCAAGATTTACGCCGTGAAATTCTTAGCGATCAGCAACATCCAATTGTGCAGAAGGACTTTGGTCAGATAGTCTCCCTAGAAACGGGTGTTCCTGTTGCGAAAGTAAAGGAAATTCAGCAGCGACTATGGCAAGCGGTTATGAGTCCGTCTATGTTCGGCAAGCAACGTGACATATTCAACTTCTTTCCATTCGGTGATTTTAGGTTGTTGCGAAGTCGAGATGTCATCAAGATGGATTTTAAATCCGCACCAGTGACGCAATTAGCAAAACATGATGCGGTCGAGGAATATCCACACTCGAATTTTGATGAATCCGACACGGATTCCAATCATCCGCCGATCGCTACTCATGCGATTCGGATTGCCGCAATCGTTGCACCACTGGTCGGGCTTTCCCCGCCGATAACCTATGATGTTATATTCGAAACTCTGAAGTTGCTTCTCAAGATCTTTGGCGTTGGCAAACGGCGCGTTAGATTTTCCGATATTGGCGAATTCTTTCCGGTTGTGTTAAGAGGAACTCTACAATATCATTTTCGACCCTACCGCCCACTAATTCGATTCGCCACGGAGTCCTTTAGGACAATCATCTCATTGGCGGAACGCGAAGGGGAGGGGCAATTGGCTTTTGAGGCCGACAACGGCGTTCCTGACCGGACACACCGGCAGAGACACGAAACCCTCATTGAGAAGAACCTGCGAGATAATACGGATAGGAAAAAGAAAACACCGATTGGTTGTATCTTCCTGGTGCTGGCTGTTCTCATCTATCAGGCGTTAAAGTTTGCTTTCAATTAGTTGTGGACTTTGAAACATGGCTGATCCGCTGTTTCGGAGAACAGGTGGGTGAAACAGGACATGCTGATATTGAATCTGACGTGGCATGATTTCGTGATACGCATTTTGCCCTCACTCCAGCTTCCGCAGTATCGCCAAACGTTTGAACGCGGTCTGCGGCCATGCTAAAAATGAGTTATCTAACCAAACACAAGGAGATGAGATATGAGTGATGACCTCATACAACAGGACTTTGACGAATGCGAAGAGCTCCTGAGAGTTGGGAAGGCCCGTAAAGATTATATTGAAGCCAATTGCGAGAGAATAGACATTTGGCGCGAAGCTGCGGAGACCGGCGATGCGCGAGCCCAGGTCTTGTATGGTCTATGCTATAGCTACGGTTCTGGTGTAGAGGAAGATCTAGGAGAGGCGTTTACTTGGTTTGAAAAAGCAGCCGCTCAAGGTAATGCACAAGGCGAATTCAGCCTTGGTAATGCTTACTACCACGGTATTGGTATTGATGAAGACTATTCGCAGTCGTTTCATTGGTTTGAAAAGTCGGCGTCTCAGGGGTACGCTTACGCGATGCAAAGTCTAGCCTGTGCCTATGTTAACGGATGGGGTACGGAAGAGGACCCGGTTTCTGGAAGCCAATGGGCTTTAAAGGCGGCCAATTTAGGCAATCAAGATGCGCAGTATTTTGCAGGCCTTTTATTTGGACTCGGACTTGGGGTTGAAGCTTGTGAAAAGACGTCAACTGATTGGTTCCAGAAGGCCGTAGCCAATGGTCACGAAGATGCAATGTATCAATTAGGAATTCGATATTATCGTAGTAAAGTTGAAGGAGATAAATTTAAAGCCCGAGAATTATTCAGGCAAGCTGATTTAACTCTCGATGAGGAATTAGCACAATCATACATCAGTAATCATCATAGCGTGTTTTTACCAGCCTATTCTTCCATATCTGATACTGCGGCAGAAACTTTAAGCAAGTCTGGTCGTGAACTCAATCTCGACGGCCTAACAGAACTTTCCGACACTGCTGCGGAAAGCTTGAGCAAGTACGATGCATCTAAGCTCAGCCTCAACGGCCTAACAGAACTGTCTGACGCTGCAGCAGAGAGTTTGGGGAAGCATAAGGGTGAGTCCCTGTACCTCAATGGCCTCACCGAGCTTTCCGATGCTGCTACAGAAAGTTTGAGCAGGCACAAGGAGGCACTCTCTTTAGACGGCCTAACAGAACTGTCTGATGCTGCTGCGGAGAGTCTGGGGAAGCATGAGGGATATTATCTCTATCTCAACGGCCTAACAGAACTGTCTGACGCTGCAGCAGAGAGTTTGGGGAAGCATAAGGGAGCCTATCTCTATCTCAATGGCCTCACCGAGCTTTCCGATGCTGCTGCGGAAAGTTTGAGCAAGCACAAGCGGCGTCTCGGCCTCAACGGCCTAAGAAAACTTTCAGACGCTGCGGTCGAAAGTTTGAGTAAGCACGAGGGAGATCTCGATCTCAGAGGCCTAACAGAACTGTCTGACGCTGCAGCAGAGAGTTTGAGCAGACACAAGGGATCGCTGTCTCTTAACGGCCTAACAGAACTTTCTGACGCTGCGGCTGAAACTTTGAGTAAATTTCATGAAGATGACCTATGGCTCAATGGCCTAAGACGACTTTCCGACACTGCGACTGAAAGTTTAAGAAAACATCGGGGAACCTCTCTTGAACTCGATGGTCTAACACAGCTATCCGGCTTTGCTGCTGAGAGTTTGAGTAAGTACAAGGGGTACCGACTCGGCCTCAATGGTCTAGCAGAATTATCAAACGATGCTGCTGAGAGTTTGGCTAAATGTCAGGGCAGCCTCTTTCTTAACGGTCTAACAGCACTTTCTGATGGTGCAGCTGGGGGCCTGGGTAAGCACAATGGTTACCTCTTTCTTAACGGTCTAACAGAACTCTCTGACGTTGCGGCTGAAAGTTTGAGTAAACATCTAGGAAAACAACTCTATCTCTGGGGCCTAACAGAACTATCAGACGCTGCTGCGGAAAGTTTGAGTAAGCATGGGGGCTTTCTCAGTCTACACATCCTAACCGTACTTTCCGATAACGCCGCTGAAAGTCTCGCAAAACACCCAAACCTCACCATCAAACTCGAAAACCTCCCCGCCTCCGCCGCCCAGATCCTCCGCGACGCTGGGCATGGGGAGTGATGGAGCGGCATTTTTCATTTGAACCGCTGGCCGGTCAGAGGGTAGGATGGGAGGGAGAAATAAGTACACCAGCAAGGAGATTTGAGATGAGTGAAGAGAAAGTTTTAACTAAAGAGATCGCGGATGAAATCCTCGAAGGGTTTAACGGCGAAAATAGCTGGAGTGCGACTAGGGAATACGATGCTATACTCGATCTGAGTGACTTCACAACACTTGATAATGGGATTGGTGAATTTTTAAATGAATATAGCTTTGACGAAGTTGACTACGAAGCTTATCAGTGGTTCGGCGACGGGCTTTTCGATGCAGTGATTGATTTAAGTGGCCTGTCGGACTTGTCTCCAAAAGAAGCTGAGAGCCTAAGTCGTCACAAGGGAGATCTTGTTCTAAATGGATTAACAGAAATGTCAACTGAAATAGCGTGGCGACTAAGTGAGCACAACGGAGGTACCCTATATCTTGAAGGCTTAAAGGTTTTATCCCAAGGCGCCGCGATGTTTTTACGACGGCATCGTGATTTGCGAGTCACTCTTGAATCTTTGCCGGAGTCGATTAGATGGATATTTACGCCAGGAGCCGATTCATCGACTGATGAAATTATGTCGCTTGTCACTGACATGTGGGGCACACTGTCAAGTAAACATCGGAACGAAGTCAAGCGGATTCTTTGCTTTAACAAGGCTACTATCCTGACCGAAGCAATTGTCGATGAGTTGCTGGCTAAAAACAACTTTGAATGCATCGGAGAGTTTACAAAGGTTGCAGACGGTGCGGCTCAAAAATTAGCAAAACATGAAGGAGAAATCGAACTATCTGGCCTTACGGAATTATCAGACGCTGCTGCGGAAAGTTTGAGCAAGCACGAGGGAGCCCTCTATCTCAGCGACCTAACAGAACTATCTGATGCTGCTGCAGAGAGCCTCAGCAAGCACGAGGGAGAACTCTTTCTCGGCGGCCTAACCGAGCTTTCTGACGCTGCT
>Ga0066376_10004929_pt1 | contig 11500 bp, 12 predicted proteins | sample Knorr_S15_td_Bot_FD_77009 | JGI IMG/M metagenome (GOLD analysis project Ga0066376, IMG submission 77009) | Marine microbial communities from Southern Atlantic Ocean transect - Knorr_S15_td_Bottom_ad_5009_LV_A | ecosystem: Environmental > Aquatic > Marine > Oceanic | place: Southern Atlantic... | reverse complement strand
TTGTTCGTGATTCCAAACTCAAAACGAATTCTATTTTCTATTTTCTATTTGAGCCTTGCCCCGGTGGTTGCAGTAGGGGCACCTGAACTCAACGATCCGATCGGTAAATTCTGTATAGATGATGTAACAGTCGTCCAGGGGACACCGGATGGGCTCATCGGTCGTGTAACGTTCCACAAAATACTGGAGGTGGAGGTCCTTCCAAGGCTGTTGCAGGTAGTCCTGTTGCCAGCTGAAATTGGCCTTACAGTCGGGGCAGCTCACCTCAATTCGGAATTGCCCGCTGCCGGAGTCATGCAGACCGTCCAATCGAAGTACTTCTCCACAGGTCGGACAGCGTGGATTTTCCTCGGTACCCGGTGGGCCGAAGTAGTCTCGGATGATCTCCTCTTTTTCTTGATCGGAGTACTTCGTGACGGTCACAGCCGAGCCACGTGTTGAATGAGACGGACCGGGACGGGCATGAAAGTCAAAACGAAGATGATCAGAGCGATCAAGGCAATCAGAAACCTCCCTCGACCTAAGCGGGGAAACTCCGAGCCAGGCCTGGGATGACGGAATCCTATGAATATGAGAATCAGGGCGAAGAGCAGATATCCTAACATGGGCCAGGAATAGAAGCTGATTCCGACCAGTGCGCCGAAGGCCACAAAGGAGATGATTCGGTGAATCCGCGCCCCGAAAAGACCGTACACGATGTGGCCTCCGTCCAACTGTCCTATGGGGAGTAAGTTAATGCTGGTGGCCAGCATGCCGAACCAGGCGGCCCAGCCGATGGGATGCAAGCTGATGGGGACGCCTGCCTCACCCGGAAAAAAAGCCATCGCAGCCAGATGAAAGATGAAGGGCTCACCAAATTCCAACGTACCTTGAGAAGGATCTGCCAAGGAGAATGGTATCGACAGCTGCAGTCCAATAATGAGGGATGGGATGATAAAGATAAAACCTGCCAGAGGGCCGGCGATTCCCACGTCGAAAAGCTGGCGTCGGTCTGGGAAGCGGGATCGAATCTTAATCACTGCACCAAAGGTACCGAAGGGATTGAACGGAGGAGGCGCCGGGATCAAGTAAGGGAGGGTGGCGTCAATTCCGTAATAGCGACAGGTCAGATAGTGTCCCATTTCATGAGCCAGCAGGATCACCAGAATGGTAAAAGCAAAGGGAAGTCCGTTGAGAAGATCCAGGGGATGGTTCAAGATGCCGGAAATCCGTCTCATGGCTTCGCCTGAGCTTTGGCTGACGAAGTTGACGTGCCAGAAGAAGCCCGCCCCTGTGGTCGTGACGACCGTACTCAGCAACAATATGAGGTGAAGAGCAATCTTCCTTTTCTTGACTTGGGGGGAGGGTTGGACTGTGAGTTCAGGGGGCTGCGCAGGTGTCTCAAATGGGGGAGAGGAATCCCAGCTCAAAATCGGCTATTGGCTGAATCGAATTTCCTTACCTGGTTTAAACCGGACGGTCTTTCCAGGAGGAATTGGGACTTCGGCCCCTGTTCTTGGGTTTCTGCCGATACCACTCTTACGAGGCTTCACAAGAAAGACGCCGAAACCTCTAAGCTCAATGCGCTCGCCTCTCTTCATGGCCTCTTTGAGAGCAGTGAAAAAAGAGTCCACAGCGACTTCCGCTTTGACTTTGGTGATGCCAATTCTGCTTGCGACACGACCGACAATATCTTGTTTGATCACAGCTTCTTCATTCCTCTTTAAACGATTAATTTGACTATACTTGCCATCCGTAGCCCTGTCAACCAGCTTTGGACTTTGGGCCTGCACTCGGATAGACTGCCCATTTTATTAGAGGCGGGAAACACGCTATGGGTATCAAGCCCGATCACTGGATTGCTCGTATGGCCAGAGAGCAGCGCATGATCGAACCCTTTCAGGAATCTCTGGCTCAAAAGGGAGCAATCTCCTACGGCATCTCCTCCTATGGATATGACTTTCGAGTAGATCGAACTTTCAAAATTTGCTCGCACACTGCATCCAGTCCGCTGGATCCCAAAGAGGTCAGTGCTGAGTTCTTCGAAGATTTTGAAGGAGATCAGTGCATTGTTCCCCCCGGTTCGTTTGTGCTCGGTCAGTCAGTCGAATACTTCAGAATTCCTCGAGACATCTTGACCCTCTGTACCGGGAAATCCAGCTATGCGAGGTGTGGGATTCTGGTCAATGTGACTCCCTTCGAGCCGGAATGGGAAGGGCATGCCACTTTGTCGATCGCCAATACCGGGCCAGCTCCTGTGAAGATCTATTCCGGAGAGGGAATTGCGCAGCTTATTTTTCTGGAGGCCAGTGAAGTTTGTCAGACCTCCTATGGAGATCGGAAAGGGAAATACCAGGCGCAAAAGGGGATTGTATTGTCGAAGAAAGGCTGACCGCTGACCGCAGTCAGCGGATATTCCAAATCCCGAAATCCAAATCCCAAACAAACTCCAAATTCCAAATTCCAAAACTGACAAGGAACCTGGAACTTGGAACCTGGAACCTGTAACTTGGAACTTGGAACCTTCAACCATGAACGAAAGCTACGATTTTGCTGCCATTGAGAAGAAGTGGCAGCAACGCTGGGCACAGGCCCGGGAGTTCGAAGTTCAGGAGGACTCCGACCGTCCCAAGTACTATCTTTTGGAGATGTTCCTTTATCCTTCGGGAGCCCTTCATATAGGCCACGTTCGCAACTATACGCTGGGAGACTCCCTTGCCCGCTTCAAGCGAATGCAGGGGTTTAACGTGTTGCATCCCATCGGCTGGGATGCCTTCGGATTGCCCGCCGAAAACGCTGCCATCCAAAACAATATTCCACCCGAGCGCTGGACTCTGGACAACATTGAGACCATGAAAAAGCAATGCTCGCGAATGGGGTGGAGCTACGACTGGAATCGGGAGATCACGACCTGCCTGCCTGAATATTATCGATGGAATCAGTGGTTCTTTCTCCAGATGTTCAAACAGGGTTTGGCCTACCGGCGGAAAGGGACTGTGAATTGGTGCGAGCAGTGTCAAACGGTCCTCGCCAACGAGCAGGTGGAAAACGGCTTCTGCTGGAGGGACAAAAGTGTAGTTGTGGAGAAGGAGCTCGAGCAGTGGTGCTTTCGGATTTCCCAGTACAACGAACAACTGCTCCAGGACCTGGATCAGTTGGAGGGTTGGCCGGAGAAGGTCAAGAGCATGCAGCGAAACTGGATTGGCAAGTCTGTGGGGGCTCGAGTGACCTTTCCGCTGGAGGATGATCCCGGCCTGGGGATCGATATCTTCACCACCCGTCTGGACACCATCTACGGAGCCACCTTTGTGGTACTGGCACCTGAGCACGAATGGGTCAAAGGTTGGATGGATGATCCTCAACACGGCGAGGAGTTGTCGCGGTTTGTGGAAGAAATCCGCCGGCAGGGCAGGGACGTGCGTACTTCCGAAGAAACAGAGAAAAAAGGAGTATTCACCGGACGCTACGCCATCAATCCATTTACCCAGGAACGAATCCCTCTTTGGATCGCCAACTTTGTTCTGATGGAGTATGGAACGGGAGCTATCATGGCTGTACCGGCTCATGACGAACGCGATTTCGCCTTTGCCAAAAAGTACGATCTCGATATCCGTCTTGTGATTCAGTCGGAAGACCACTCCCTCAGTTCTGATCTGGATCAAGCCTTTGTCGAATATGGCGTGCTGGTCAACAGCGGCTCTTTCTCCGGACTTTCCTCCCTAGAGGCTCAAAAGAAGATGGCGCAACACGCCCAGACGGAAGGTTTCGGAGAAGAAAGCGTGAGTTATCGGCTGAGGGATTGGAGTATCAGCCGGCAGCGCTATTGGGGCACGCCGATCCCCATGGTCTATTGCCAGAAGTGCGGTATCGTTCCGGTTCCGGAAGAGGATCTGCCGGTGTTGTTGCCCCAAGTCGAGAGCATCCAACTGGGGCAGTCGCCGCTTGCCACCATCCCGGAGTTCTTGAACACCAGCTGTCCCCAATGTCAGGGAGAGGCTCGCCGTGACACCGACACCATGGACACCTTTGTGGACAGCTCCTGGTATTTTTACCGCTACACCGATAATCAGATCGACTCTTCACCGGTTCGAGACGAAGCGGTCCAGTACTGGTTCCCCGTCGATATGTACATTGGAGGTGTAGAGCATGCGATCTTACATTTGATCTACATGCGGTTTTTCACCAAGGTGATGCGGGATCTCGGTCTGGTTCCCTTCGATGAACCGGTTCAGGGGCTCTTTACTCAGGGAATGGTACTCAAGGGGGGCATGAAAATGAGCAAGTCGCGTGGGAATGTGGTCTCGCCCGACACCGTGGTTGAAGGACATGGAGCCGACGCCCTGCGTCTGTTTGTTCAATTTGCCGCTCCCGCCGACCGCGAACTGGATTGGAGCGATCAAGGCCTGGAAGGCTGTTCTCGTTTCTTGAAGCGGCTTTGGAGGATGCTCTATCGACTGCGCGAAGAGATGAGCCAGGGTGCCAGTGCCGACTCCATTTCCCAGGAAGAGTTGTCGGAAGGGGGAAGAGCACTGCGGCGCAAGCTGCACCAGACGATCGGAAAGCTCACCCAGGACCTGGAACGGTTTCGTCAGAACACGGCCATTGCCGCCATCATGGAGTTGTTGAACTCGGTTTATGAGTACGTGGATCAGGAGGATCATCCTCAGCCGGCACTTCTGGAGGAAGTTTTGAAGACGATGGCTCTTTTGTTGTCCCCGTTTGCACCCCATTTTGCCGAGGAGATGTGGGAAAGCCTGGGACAGAAGGAGCATCTGACCTTTGCTCCCTGGCCGCAGTTTGACCCTGAGTTGGCTCGGGAAGAGGGAATCAAGATCGTCATCCAGGTGAATGGGAAGGTTCGCTCCAGGTTTTCCGCCCTGCCGGGAATTTCCAAAGAGGAAATGGAGACTCTTGCCCTGGAAGATGAAAAAACCAAGGCCTTTATCGAAGGGAAAGCCATTCGAAAGGTGATCGTGGTGCCTCAAAAGCTGGTCAATATTGTGGTATGAGGAGACAACAAACAACAGACAACAGACAACAGACAGCTGACACCCGTCCACTTGATGGGCTACCAAAGATGCACGAAAGCACGAAGGCACGATGGGCAGTCGTGCTGCTGCTGGCGACTCAAGTTGCCTGCGGCTACAAGGTGGCCACCCAGAACCGGGTAGCCCCCGACATCGGGACCCTTGCCGTTCTGCCTCTCGAGAATAAGACCACGACTTTTGAAGTGGAGCAAATCCTGACGCGATCCCTGGTGCGAGCCTTCATCGAGAGGTCCTCCTACACGGTGGTGAGCGATTCTTCTCAAGCGGATGCGGTTTTTAAGGGTGTGATTTCCCAAGTCAGTGCCAATCCCGTTATTTTCGGAGAACAGACCTTCGGGTCTACCTTTCTGGTCACCGTCATCGGGCGTGTCGAGTTGCGAGAGCGAGAAACCTCGAAGCTACTTTTTGAGAATAACAATTTTATCTTTCGAGAACAGTATGTCATCAATGTCGATGTCCGGAACTTCTTCTCGGAGCTCAATCCGGCTTTGGGGCGCATTGCCGATGATTTCGCCTCCAGTGTGGTGACGACAATTCTGGAGAGGTTCTAGCCTCATCCGGGCTAGTCCTAATTTAGATAGAATATGGATTTTCCCGAGTTCCAGAAGACGATTCAGACTCCCGAACCCGTCTACCTCCTGATCACCGATCAGGATTACCTCAAGAAGAGAGTTTACGAGTGTTGTCTGAACCAGGTGGCAGAAGAGGTCCGTGCCTTCAACTGGTCGGTCTATGATCTGGACAAGGATTCCGTCTCGGAACTCATCAACACGGCAAGGACTTTACCCTGGATGGCATCCCGTCGCTGGATTTATGTCAGGAATGCGGATCTGGCGGCGGAAAAGTTAAAAGAGTACTTACAGAATGCGTCTCCTGGCACCAGCATGGTTCTGGAAGCCAAGAGGAAGTCACGGACCTGGTCCCATATTCCCACCATAGAACTGCCCGCAGGATCGGATCCCTTTCGTTGGGTCATGAGCAGGGCCAAGAGAGAGGGGTATGACCTGGATGCTCGGGCAGGAAAAGCTCTGGTGGAATTGATCGGAGAGAATTACCAGCAACTGGAGGCAGAGCTCGAAAAGCAGTTTTTGTGGGAGTTGGAGAGTCGAAAAATCACCCTCGATTCGGTGCTTCGGATCACTCGTCAGGCCCGCCAATACGACGTGTTCGCTTTGATTGGAGCCATAGCCGGAGGGTCCGCGGACAGAGCGCTGCGCGTTTTGGATCGACTCACCGACTCAGGGATGACCGCTCCACAGATCATCTCGATGCTCTATTGGAATTTTCGTCGCGTCCTGGTGGCTCGGGAGATGCTGGAACGGGGTGAACCCTTCCGCTCCGTCCTGACGAAATTGAAAATCTGGAGTTATAAGGACAGAGAGAGAGAAATCCGAAAATATTCTTCTGAAATACTGACCGACATACTGATTCGCTTGCGGGAAACGGACCGTCTGTGCAAAACCACCAGTACCGATCCCAAGATCCATCTGGAGCGGGTGATCATTGACACCTGTGGCGGCAAGTCCCTATAATAGCCCGACCGAGGACAGTCTATGCCTAATGTAAAGTCAGCTGAAAAGCGAATGCGGCAAAATGAGACAAGAAAGGGCAACAATCGTCGCAGACGCAGTGAAATGAGGACAGAGATTAAGAGATTTCGGCAACTCTTGAGCGACAAGAAGGTTGATGATGCTCGAGATGTGTTGAAGGAAGTGTATTCAGTCATTGATCGGACTGCACAACACGGTGTCATTCACTCCAACACTGCCGCTCGATATAAGTCTAGACTGGCCAAGCATTTAAACGATTCCGCTTCCTAACAACCTTCTGTCGCTTGGCAAATTGGTTCGGAACAAGCTGACACACCAGCCCGTTTGAAAAAAAAAGCTTCACCTGATTCCGGCACCGAAATTCCTTCCCGGGTCTCCCAAACCGTTCGCATGATCGGTGTCCCCATGGACCTGGGGGCCGGCCGCCGTGGAGTGGATATGGGACCCTCCGCCCTGCGAATCGGAGGCTTACAACAAAAACTGGAGGCCGTGAACATTCTCGTAGAAGATGGGGGGAATGTTGAGGTCAAGATCGCGGAAGAAGCCGTTCGTGGTGAGAAGATACAAATGTTTCTCCCCGAGATTGCTCAAGTCTGCAAGAGGGTGGCTGCTCGGGTCATGGAAACTCTGGAGGAAAAGAAATTTCCTCTGATCCTGGGGGGCGATCACTCTCTAGCTGCGGGAAGTATTGCCGGAACTTCTTCTTTTTATCGGAGACAAAATGAGAAGATAGGATTGATTTGGATTGACGCCCACACCGATATGAATACGCCTCAGAGCAGCCCCTCCGGAAACGTCCATGGAATGCCTTTAGCCGCTATCTTAGGGTTGGAGCCCTTGGAATTGAGTGAAATTGAAGGCTTTTCACCCAAGGTGCGAGCTGCCAATGCCACGGTTATTGGCACGCGCAGCATCGATTCTCGGGAAAAGTCCAACATCAAGGAGATTGGCTTGAGGGTGATCACCATGAAGGAACTGGACATGCGAGGCATGAAAGCCGCTATGGAAGAGGCTGTCGAAAGGGCCACCGACGGCACTGGAGGATTTCATTGCAGCCTGGATCTGGACGTGGTGGATCCCCAGGTGGCCCCGGGAGTGGGGACTCCGGTTCGTGGTGGTATTACTTTCCGGGAGAGTCACCTGGCTATGGAGATTGTGGCGGACAGCTCCCAACTAGTGGCTCTCGACTGTGTGGAGCTCAATCCCGTTCTGGACAGTGAGAATGCCACCGGGTTGTTGGGGGTTGAGTTGATCTGTTCGGCTTTTGGAAAGAGGATTTTGTAAGTGTCTCCTTCCATAAATACGATGACGTTTGCTGATAGGGCTTGTGAGGCGAGATCAAGGATCAAGGAGGAGGCGATGCAGGGACATCGTCGACGACGAGGAACGCAGAGATCGCCCGCAACCCCCATCAGCCCGAAGGGTGGCAGCGGGACGGCATCGATTTCTTTGTCGCTCTTCCTCCACGATGCACACTGGCATCGCGTCGTCGTCGCTTCGCGAACTCGACGCCGTCGCGCTCGCCACAAACATCATCGTACTTATGGAAGGAGACACCAAGCATGAAGCATGTGGTGGTCCTGTGCGGTGGAAGATCGGCAGAACATGAAGTGTCTCTGATCTCCGCTCAATTTGTCCTGAGGCACCTGAACCAGGAAAAGTATCAGGTTTCAGTCCTGGCCATTGAAAAGGATGGGTCGCTTTATCCGCCGGAAACCGCCTCCGAGAAACTGGGGTTGAACTCGAGTGGGCCGTTGAAATTTCCCTCCGGCAAGCATTGGGTGAGTGTCTTGTTGGAACTGAATCCGGTTTCCGACATTGTTTTCCCGGTATTGCACGGTCCTTTCGGGGAGGATGGGACGGTACAGGGAACGCTGGAGGTTCTGAATATTCCCTATGTCGGTGCCGGTGTCTCGGCTTCAGCAATAGCCATGAGCAAAATTCGCAGCAAAGAGGTCTTGCGGGGTGCCGGTTTGCCCGTCCTTCCCGCTGGTTCTCTGGTCCAAACCCAGTGGCAGGAAGATTCTGAAGAGTCCCTGAAGCGCATGGAGGAAGAGCTGCATTACCCGGTTTTTGTGAAACCGGACAATATGGGGTCTTCGGTTGGCATTAACAAGAGTCGAAACCGGGATGAGTTGACCGAACACATTGAAGTGGCCTTTCGTTACGACGATCGAATTCTGGTTGAACAGGGTATCGAGGCTCGGGAGATAGAGACCGCTGTTTTAGGAAACAGGCAGCCGGAAGTCTCCCTGGTGGGAGAGATCATTCCCTCCAGGGAGTTTTACAGCTACCAGGCCAAATATCGCGACCAGGACAGCCAGATTTTGATTCCGGCTCCGTTGTCTGAGAATCAGGTGCAACAGGTTCAGGAGCTGGCCCTGAAAGCTTTCAGGGCCCTGCAGTTGGAGGGTATGGCTCGGGTCGATTTTCTCATGGACCAGGAGACGAACCAGTTCTGGGTGAGCGAGGCCAATACCATTCCGGGGTTCACCGAAATCAGCATGTACCCCAAGCTGTGGGAGGCCTCTGGAGTGGGCTCTCCGGAGCTTCTGGACAAGCTGATTGACCTGGGTTTGGAACGCCATATCCGCCGCAGTCGCTACTCGGTGGAGGGAGGCGAATAACCTCTTGATCGGCGGGACCCAATGGAATAGACTGAGGGCAATTAGGATGCGTTTTAGCCAGCCGGTCCAGCCAGTTAAGAATTCATTTACAGAGGAGGTCAGTGTCTATGAATGACGTGGATGTCAAGGAGTATCTGATCCAGAACGACCAGGAGTTTCGTCAACTGGTGCAGCGGCACCAGGGTTATGAATCGAAACTGGAGGAATTGAACAACAGATCTTTCCTCAACGAACACGACAAATTCGAAGAAACCATTATCAAGAAGAAGAAGTTGGCCCTGAAGGATCAGATGCAGGTACGGATTCACGATTATCAAACTGAGCACGCTCAGGGCTAAAGACCGTTGATTGGAGTTGCTTTGTAGTCCGTTGGCAAGGCTTCAACTTGCCTTGCAGCGGGCTTTTTTCATTTCTACCCCCCCTCACCATGGCCAGAGACGCATACCTCTTTCTCATTCCTCTCCTTGCTCTGCTGCTTTTCTTTTTCTGGGCGGAATACATCGGTGTAGCTATAGTCCTTCTTTTCCTGTCCGGGTTTGTGGCCTATTTCTTTAGAGATCCGGAAAGGGTGATTCCTGAGGACTCCAGGGCGATCGTGAGTCCAGCCGATGGAAAGGTCATTCGCCTGGAACGGGAAGGTGAAGGATGGATCCTGAGTATTTTTCTCTCCCTCTTTGATGTCCACATCAACCGTGCGCCCATCGGGGGAACCCTGGTCCAGCGGGATCATCGGCCCCGAAAGTTCCGGGTGGCTTACGACGAACGTGCTTCAGTGGAGAATGAGCAGTTGACGATCACCATTGCCGACGAGCGGAAACTGACCTTTACCCTGGTTGCTGGGATGATCGCCCGACGCATCCGAGTCTGGGCCAGCGAAGGCTCACAGGTCCAGAAAGGTGATAGAATAGGACTGATCCGGTTCGGCAGCCGAGTGGATATCGTGCTACCTCCCGACTGTAAGGTTGTCGTCGGCAAGGGCGATCGAGTTTACGGTGGATCGAGCGTCATCGCTTACTGGAAAGAAGACTCGTGATTGGAAGAGAAGGGAATTATCTAGGGAGAGCCAGGCAGGCGGTGAGGCGGCCCCGAAAACTTCGCCGCAGTATTTATCTCCTACCCACGGCTTTCACCGTCGGTAACATCTTCGCGGGCTTCTTTGCCATTACTGCCACCTTAAACGGTGATTATCAAGCCGCAGCCGTCGCTATCGGCATTGCCGTCGTTTTAGACTGCCTGGACGGACGAGTGGCCAGGCTGGCCAATGTGACCAGCGACTTTGGTTCACAGTTGGATTCTCTGGCCGATGTCATCAGCTTTGGGATTGCTCCCGCTATACTCATCTATTCCTGGGGGTTGGGCGAGTTGGGCAATTTCGCGCGTTTTTCCGCCTTTGTCTATCTCATCTGTGGTGCCATGCGTCTGGCCCGTTACAATCTCCAGTTGAAGGATCTAAAACACTTTGCCGGACTTCCCATTCCCGGTGGCGCCGGCTTTTTAGCGGCCACCGTTCACCTTTTTGTCGTACCGGTCGACTCGCCTTTGTTTACCCTATATTTAGTGGCAGTCGTCTATCTGCTTTCCTTCCTCATGATCAGTGCCATCCGATATTCCTCCTTGTCCCAGCTGAACCTGGGACGTGGTAAATCTCACTTGAATGTGTTGCTGATTGCGCTGCTTGTGGCTGGAGTAGTCTGGTTTTCGCAGGAAGTCTTGATGGTCCTGGCGACGCTTTATGTTTCTACCGGACTGTTCTCCCGGGCCCACCAGTTTGTGAGGTATCGTCTGCACTCCGAAGAACTCGCCCCCAAAGAGTCCCGTATCGATTAGCCCCTCTCGTCCCGCTAAACGGTCACCACCTCTCCCCATTTCCCCAGAATCGGTGACACGCTCGTAATTCCCGAAATTCGCTCCATAAATCAAGGAGTTAAGAGAGGTCTTGCACCGAATGAACCCTAGCTCGGCAAGCCGATGATGCAGGACTTGGGGCTTTGCGGGGTCGAGAGCTACCGGGGTAAGCGCCATCGGTACCAGGCTCCTCTCAACGTGTTGATTTTTAAGAGTCCTTTTGGCAATTACGAGCGTGTCACCGTCACCACCACTCGCCCACTTCGCCTACGGCTCTCAACCCACTCATGAGCCTCGGCGATGGAACTCAGCGGAAACCGCTCAGCGATTTCCAAGCCTGGCCATCCTCCGTCCAGTGCTTCGTTCAACTCGGCAGCCGCCGTCGCTTTGGCCTGGGCCGGAAAGTCGTCACTTCCCAGAAAGAACAGGCGAATATTTTTGAAGACCAGCG